>ERZ773197.1867-NODE-1867-length-13980-cov-8.044309_pt1 | contig 13980 bp, 14 predicted proteins | sample MGYA00580999_ERZ773197 | MGnify/ENA primary metagenome ERZ773197 (study PRJEB29015, sample SAMEA2738166) | human oral metagenome | biome: human oral; feature: human-associated habitat; material: saliva | place: China | collected 2185 ...
GGATTGGTATGTGGCATTTCTTTATTAGTGATTTATTGGAGCCTGTTTATGAAAGTATTCACGAAAAACTGGCCGACAAATAAGACCAAGCAGTTTCGTCTTCACTCGCTGCTAAGGATTTATATCTTGGTCATGATTGTTGTCATTTCCAGCTTCGCCCTTATGCTTTCATATGCAGACTGGGATGGGCGTGAAAAAGAAGCTGATCGGGTAGCTCAACGTGTTTTGGCTCGAACCGTTAATGAAGTTGAGTATTATTATCGGGAATCAGCCCGCCTTGCTCAAAGTTTAGTAGAAAATCAAGCGCGGATAGAGGGGATTTACAAATATTTTAGCCTTAGTACGCCTGATTATTTTTACTGGCAGTTGGAGCGCAAGGCATCTCCCTATATCTCAGTATCCATTTATGAAAATATTGATGACCTTTATGTACGAAATGATTTTGTAACGGGTGTCGCCATTGTCTTGCAGGATTCGACGGAAGTTTTTGTGTCTCGAAGAGATAATCGAAGTGGTGAGAAAGTTTCAGCTGAGGATTTCAAGCCAGATGCCAATAGTTTTGCCATTCCTGTGTCGGATCCGGTTTCCGACCAAGCTCTTGGGGTTATCTATATTTCTTTACCACCTGAGGTTTTATACAAGGCCATAGATAACACCAGAGGCACGGTTCCTATCGCGGTGACAATAACGTCGCCTTTTGAAACGGATATGTTTCATTTAGGACAAAAAGGGCCAGATGAAGATTGGTTGGTGGGAATCACTTCGCATGCTTATCAAGTCCAGGTTGCTGTCCCTAAGGACTATGTGTTAAAGGGAAGTTTGACTAGTTCAGGACTGATTTTAGGTTTGAGTGCCCTCTTTGTCTTTATATTGTATCTTACCCTGAAAAGGACATTTTCTGACTATCAAGATCAAGTTGTAGACTTGGTAGACTCCCTTGAAGCCATTGCTATGGGAGAACAGACCAAGAGAGTTGATACTTCTAAAAAGGATCAAGAGTTGCTTCTTATTGCCGAAACAACCAATGATATGTTGGACCGATTGGAGAAAAATATCCATGATATCTATCAACTTGAACTAAGCCAAAAAGATGCCAATATGCGTGCTCTTCAAGCTCAGATTAACCCTCATTTTATGTATAATACTCTTGAGTTTTTGCGGATGTACGCTGTCATGGAAAATCAGAATGAACTGGCAGATATCATCTATGAATTTAGTAGTCTGCTACGCAACAATATTTCAGACGAACGAGAGACAACTCTTAAGCAAGAAGTAGAATTTTGTCGGAAATACAGCTATCTCTGTATGGTTCGTTATCCTAAGTCCATTGCTTATGGCTTTAAGATAGATCCAGGACTAGAGGAGATGAGAATTCCTAAATTCACTCTCCAACCACTAGTGGAAAATTATTTTGCCCATGGGGTTGATCATAAACGTAATGATAATGTAATCAGTATTAAAGCCTTGAGGAGAGAAGGCTATGTTGAGATTTTAGTGGTGGATAATGGACGTGGGATGTCTGCTGAGAAGTTAGCCGAAATCCAAGCTAAGTTAGCCCAAAGGACCTTTGAACATACAATGGATTACAGTGCAAAACGTCAATCTATTGGCATCGTCAATGTTCATGAGCGCTTTGTGCTCTATTTTGGGGATCGTTATCAAATCAGTGTCGAATCGAGTGAACAAGAAGGTGTACAATATCGAATTACCATTCAAGATGAGGAGAAAGGTTGAACAGTAAACATGTATAAAGTACTATTAGTAGACGATGAGTACATGATCACGGAAGGACTCAAGCGTTTGATTCCTTTCGAACAATGGGAGATGGAAGTCGTCGCAACTGCTAATCATGCGGATGACGCCCTTGACTACGTTCGAGAACATCCTGTGGATATCGTCATATCTGATGTCAATATGCCTGATAAGACAGGTCTTGAGATGATTCATGAAATGAAGGATTTATTACCCAATGCCTACTATATCATGCTGTCAGGATACCAAGAATTTGACTATGTCAAAAAGGCCATGAACCTCAGCGTGGTTGATTATCTGGTTAAACCAGTTGATAAGGTCGAATTGGGTAATCTACTTGAAAAAATTGCAAGTCAGCTAGGTGAAAAGACTGGGGAGCCCTTGGTATTAAGTCAAACACTGGATGAAGCAACTCTTCTTGGGCACTTGTCCCATAAAGAAAACTGGTGGATTGGACTGTCAAAGGACAAGGAGGGTGATTTCATCATTCCTTATTATATCCTTGGACAGGAGTGGCAGATTGTAATTGCCAGTCAGGAATTTGAAGGCCTCTTGGTCTTGCCTTTTGAGGAACCGTATCAAGAGAATTTTGAAAAATGGAAGATAAATGTCGAAAAGGCGCTATTCTATGGAACTGTTAATTTAGATCAGTCCGAAAGTCTTTTTTCTTACTATGAACCCATCTATCGAGTTATTATCCAAGGAAATCTTCAGCAGATTATCGATGAGTTAACCTTGCTAGAGAAGATTGTCCTAGAAAACACACCTAGAGTATCCATCACCAAGCAGTTGTTTACCCAGTTTGTAATGGACGTTTTCCATCTCTTTGAGCATTTAAAAGCAGATGATATGACTGATATTGTCAAGCGGATTCATGCCATCACCGATTTCGAGGCCTTAGTAGCCTATATCAAGGAAACACTGACTTCTTTCTTTGGTCAGTACCGAATGAATGAAAATGTAGTCAGCGTTTTGGAAGTAATTGGTAGAGACTACAAAAAAGAGCTTTCTTTGAAGGATATTAGCAAGGATCTCTTTATCAATCCAGTCTATCTAGGTCAGCTAATTAAAAAGGAAACCAATTCAACTTTTGCAGAGTTGCTCAATAAGCAACGAATCAAGGCAGCACAGCAACTCCTGTTATCAACCAATGATAGTATTGAGGATATTTGCTACACTGTCGGCTATAGCAATGTCGGTTATTTCTACAAGGTCTTTCGAAAACTATGTGGCAAGTCTCCTAAGGCTTATCGTAAGCAGGTTGAGTCTAGCCTAGAGTAATTGTTTTACATCTTGAAATATGCTATACTTATAAAAAATATCTTACTATATAGATTTAACTATTAGTGGGTAGTGTATATTTATATTCATAGGTTTATATTTTTGGGGAATTTAAATATCTTTATCTGAGATTAATGTATAAATTATAGTAAACCTATGATATATCGATTAGCTTGAGGGGTAAAAGTTATGAATCGAGATATGGGAGTTCTAAATCAAAATAAGAATAATTTTATTGGTATTATGAAAAATACAAAGAAAGTAAAGGATACAATTCAAGGCATAGATGGTTTGAAGGGGATAGCTATTATAGGTGTCACCTTATTCCATATGTTTCCTAATTCCGTAACAGGTGGATTTTTAGGTGTATCCTTATTTTTTTTGCTATCAGGATATTTATTAGCATTTACGACTGCCAATCAGTATAAAAAAGGAACATATTGTGTAAAAAGTTATGCAGAGCGTAGGATTAGACGTATTCTTTTGCCATTAATTATTATGATTATGGTCGTTTTGGGAACATTATATGCACTAGTGCCTGAAGCATTAGCGGGTATACGGGCTGAAGTTATTTCTATTCTATTAGGGTATAACAATTGGTGGCAAATATCTCAAAATGCTGACTACTTTACACGTCTTGCTAATACATCGCCATTTACACATATGTGGTTTATGGGAATTGAATTGCAATATATTGTAGCTTGGCCAATTATATTTTGGTTATATCGTAATTTAAGTCGTTTGTTATCAACTCGTATTGCACTTCTTGTTTTAACAATTATTGCACTTGGATTGGGTTCAATTATGCCTATTATGTATCAACCCGGTGTGGATGTATCTCGTGTTTATTTTGGCACAGATACGCGTGTATGGGCTTTATTATTGGGTGCTGTTTTAGGGTTAAGATACGTGGATGTTAAAGCATCAACACATATTTCTAAGTTTAAAAAGACTTTTGGCTCTATATTTTTAGTTACTAGTACTCTTGCACTAATTGTGGCATATGTAAAATTAAATGGACAAGATCCTTTAACATATATTATTTGGATGCCTGTATTTACCATTTTATTTGCACTAATGGTGTTATTTGTAGAGAAAAAATATCTGACAATTGGCAAATTTTTTGATATGCCTTTGTTGAAATGGTTAGGTCATCATAGTTATGGATTATTTTTATGGCAATATCCAGTAATTTATATTTTCCAAAAATTGGAGCTTTTGAATTTCTTTGGAAATGAAATTGGGTACTATACGGCGATGACTGTTGTTATTTTCTTATTAACAATATGGATTGATACAGTTACTAAATGGTTTAATTCATTAATTTCTTGGTCTGAATTTTTCAAAGCGATTCAATCTTACTATGTAAAAGTTGTGACACCAGTAGCATCTTTAGTTATTCTGGCTGGTGGTATTGCTTTTTGTATGGCTCCAGCAGACAAACAACGTGATATGAATGATTTACAAGCACGTCTTGAAGCGAATGCACTTTCACAAGCTAGTGCAAATGAAAAGAATAAAGAAGTGAATTTAGCTGATGTAAAAGATCCTCAAGAAATGGTTAATATTGTAGCAGTTGGTGATTCTGTTATGCTTGGAGCTGCACCTGCACTCCGAAATGATTTTGCAGGAATCTATATTGATGCTAAGGTTTCTCGATATGTTGGGGCTGGTTTAGATATTTTTAAAGGTATCAATAAAGAAGGTCGATTAGGTGATGTTGTTATTGTTGGCCTTGGTACTAATGGTCCAATTACAGGATATTATGAAGAAGAAACTAAAGCATTGGTTGAGTATTTAGGGGATAGAAAAATCTATTGGATTAACAACTATGCACCAGGCATCAGTTGGATAGATGAGAATAATGCGTATTTAGAAAAATTAGCTAAAGATCATCCTAATATTGTTATTATTGATTGGGCTAGCTTAGCTGCTAAACATAGAGACTGGCTTGGTGATGATGGTATTCATCCAAATGATTTGGGGGTTAAAGAATACTCTAAGTTCGTTCATGATCAAATTAAAGCGGATATGCTATCTAAATCATCGAAAGATCGTAATGGCCGAACTATTCAAAAACGTGTTAGTGCAAGTGCTGACATATAATTAGGGGGTTACAACGTGGAAGTTAATCAATATTTTTACAGCTTAGCAAAAATATCTGCACAAAAAGCAGCTGAAAATGGTGTTCATGTAGATCCCAAATTTATTTATACGCAATGGTATATAGAAACTGAAGGATTTACATCTCAGTTGCAAGCAAGTCATCATAATTTAGGTGGTGTTATGGCCTCTGATGGTAGTTGGAGACATTTTAATGATTTTATTGATTTTGCTAATTACTTTGGTAATTATTTAACCTACTATAGAGAAGATGGCATGACTAATGCTAGTTCTTTATATAATTACGTTGCTGCTTTACATCATGGGGGATATTTTACGGCAGATTTTAATACATATTATAGTGCTGTTTTGCAAGTATTTAATACGATAAACTTTTAGGGAGATTAACAATGATTAAAAGAATAGTATTTGGATTCTTTTTTGCGTTAGTAGTTGTTTGTGCAGGCGGATTCAGTGTGAAAGCAGTAGATTCATATGCTTATTCATATGATGATGGCATTAAAGAGGCACAATTTTATGTGATGACAGAATCTATCAAACAATATACACCTAATGATATATCTGTGAATGTTAAAATTGTACTTAATTTTAAAAATGGAAACCAAAAAGTAAATATTTCTACGTTTAAATACAATTTTAAAAAAGGTGAATGGTTTGTTATGGAATATGACCAATATGGACGTGCTTATCGTGGGGGAGATGTTAAATCTATGTCGGAGCGAGAGAAGAATGTATTTAATATAGTAAAAAGATATATATAACAGATTTTTATTGATGAACTGTAAATTAGGTAGTAATTAAAAGGAGGAAAATTCTATGCGTAAGTTAATATTAGGTGCCTTATTAGGTACATGTTTAATCTCTAGCCTTCCTACAGTTGCTGATGCTAGTTGGCTTTCTAAGGCTTGGGGTCGTTTGGAGAACTCATTAGATACAGTAAGTACAGATGCACCTGCCTCGACTTCCACAGTTAATGGTAGATTACAAGATGTAGGCCACTTATTACCCGATGAAGATCTTAAAATTGCAGGTGTACCATTAGGGGCAACAGTCTATGCTATTAAAAATAGTTTAGGAACACCGCAATATGCAAATAATGAGTATTTACAATATGGTGGAATTAAATTTTATCCGGACCGTGGCATTGGTAAATATTATAAGGACTCTAGTATTGTGGATAGAATTGTAGTAATTAATAGAGATGCTGCAACATCTCGTGGAATTGCAGTAGGAGATACCTTAAAACAAGTTGTAGCTGTTTATGGACAACCTGATTATATTTATAAAGATTATTATTTCTATGGATATAGACAAGCTTATACAGATTTTATCAAAGGAATATATTTTCATCATGATGGACGACGTGTTGTAGCTATTGTTGTCAGTTCTTAAACATAGTAGCGTTAATTGATAAAATTTATATAATTGAGTTATATTTAGGAACAGTTTAATGATTAAAGTTTTAAAAGTTTTAAGAACATTGAGTTTGATGATTGTATTTATTATCGGAACTGGTTTCGTTAGTAATGTTAAAGCCGCAGACTATTATATTGATACTTATAGTGACGGTATTTCTGTATGGGTTGTAGATACGGATAAAATAGATGCAACTGGTGATAAATACATAGCCGATGTAAAATTTGTGTATCCTAAAGGAAATTATGATGAAGAAACACTTGTATTCCAACAAAAATCTGATGGTCACTGGTACTATGGATACGGGAATGATTCCGATTTGATTTTAGTAGAAAATGATGATGCTTCAAATGATATCCTTTATTATGTGTTGAATCATTAATTATTTAAATATGTTAAGAGGCGTTATTATGAAATACTTTAAATATATATTATTAGCTGTATGTGCAGTGAGCTTTATATTTGTTAATTTTAATGTATCTGCGTCATCACAAATGGATCGAAGAACCTCTATGATACAATCTGTTAGTGGCAAATTATCTGGAGATTGGTATGATGCAAATGGTAATTTGATTTATAGTATTCATCATGGTTATGTTAATGGTGCTAAAATTATTGATTGCTATGATTATGTTGGTGGGAACCCTGGGGGTGCTGTTATTACGATATTAGAAGCTAATGGACCAAGAAGTATTAGATTAGACTGGTTAAGACATGATAATGATAATCCTAAGATGGTTGAGATGTTTGGTACTCCATATTTGAAGATTTATGATTTAAGAAATCCTAATAGATTATTAAATACATATTATTATCAACCTTATAGCTCTGATTTTTCTCATAAATAAATCCAATTAAGAATTATTAGGTGGTGGGCAGTATGATATCAAAATTTTTAATCATAACGACCTTATTTGGAGTAGTTATTTTATCATCATTTTCAAATTCTGTAATGGCATATAATTATAATACTTCTAGTTATGATCATGCTTATCGTGGCACATATTTTGATCCGAATTCCATGGTAACTCAATGTATCAGCGTTGAATATTTACCGAGATATAGTATTACAAATTACACTTATTTATATGGTGATGGAACAAAATGCCTTGTTCAAGTTGATAGAGCTGGGGTTGTCCACAATATTTTAGTTACAAAACCATAGGTGTTAAAAATGGATAATATAAAAATAATAAAGACACTTCTAGTTACAACTTTTTTTGTTGGGTTGTCGATAACAGCATTTGCCAGTACTATAACACATCCTATTCATTACGATCATGCTACTGTTGGTGAACACTTTGATCCATATAGTATGGTTACAAAGATGATAGGAGCACGATATGATCGATTGGGGAAAGTATCTATTTGGAGTTATGAATATGCTGATGGAACCATATGTCGTGTTGTAACTGCTGGATATATCGTTAGAGATATTTATGTTATCAAACCATAGTTTTATAAGCTGTATTTTCATTATTGTATAGATATTGAAAATACAGCTTTAATAAATTATTTGTATGTCTTTTATTAAAGAGGGATTATTGTGTTAAAACTATTAAAATTACTTTTTCCTGAATATAAAGTTGTTGAAATTATTCGAGAAAAGGGATTCTGGGCTAAAGATATTAAAAATAAACAAAAAAATAAAGTGAGTCATATTATTAATGGTACACAAGTTCGTCAAGAGGTAGCTAGTAATGAATTAAATCAAGTATTTCATAATAGTACAGATAATTCAATAAATCATGCAAAACTTATAAAAAATCATATCACTAAACATGAGAGGAAAAGGTTACTTGATAAAAAAGATGATATTTTTGATAAGTTATTAAATAATTTATCTAAATATTGGATTGGTACATCTAAAGATTATGAAAGTCTTATATACGCTTTTAAACGTCCATATGTTAGTGGGACTAATGGTGAAAAGCCTAAGAATACAATACTTGTATTAGGTACTGAAAGTCGTGGTAAAGTATATGCTATTCAATGTATTAGTGCATTGTTAAAACAAAATAAAGTATTTAAGCATTCAGAAGTAGCTATAATGGATATGAGGGAATATAAATCTGATACATATAATGATTTATTCATGAGTGATTTATATAAGTCGTTACATAGTCAAACTGAAGCTATTATATTTGAAAATATAGAAGTAGCATCTTTGACTCATTTAGATGTTTTATATCAGCTTATTTCAAAAGGAGAATACCAGCTTTCTAAACGGTACATGGAAAGGAATAATAGCCTCGTAGATGCTACTGGTATATTAGATGCTTCATTAGTAAAAAAAATATCTGCGGAAGGTAAATTTTTTATATTGACGTCAACATGTTCTGAATCTAAAGTGGTTTCGACACTGGGGACTAAAGTTATAAATTTATTAGGTGATTTGATTACTTTAGATCCAATTAGCGATAAAGATTTAAAAAAATTAGCTTATACATTGATTGGTGATATTATTAATAAATGTAAAACGAATTTAAATATAAATCTTACTTTTGATGATAATATAGTTAGCTCATTAGTAACTGAATATTCAGTTAAAAGTGGTGTAAAAGGATTAGTAGAATATATTGATACAAATATTTACAAACCATTATCCGAAATAAAGTTAAAGCAAATGATAAGTGATGAAGCAAATTTAGTATTAAACTTTGATGATTCTTATTATATACAAAAGCAAAATAACCAAATATTACGCTTATCTTCTTTTTTTAAAACATTTAATAAAAGTGAATTAAAATCTATAAAAGAAGAGTTAGCAGAAATAATAGGCTTACAATCTGTTAAAACATATGTTTTGGACTTAGAGAAAAATTTGGAAATAAAAAAACTTAGAGAACGTAAAGGTCAAAAAGTTGCTGATATTTCTATGCATATGATATTCAGTGGTAATCCTGGGACTGGTAAAACTACGATTGCAAGAATTGTAGCAAAATATTTAAAAGCTATAGGTGTATTATCATCCGGCCATTTGTGCGAGGTAACAAGAAGTGATCTAGTAGGACAATATGTAGGACATACATCAGAAAAGACAAGAAATGTAATTCAGAGTGCTTTAGGAGGGGTATTGTTTATTGATGAAGCCTATTCTTTATGTCGAGACGAACATGATACATTTGGAAGAGAAGCTGTTGATGAACTTGTTAAAGGTATTGAGGATAATAGAGATAATTTAGTTGTGATTTTAGCAGGTTATGATAATGAGATGGAAGCTTTCTTAAAGACAAATCCTGGTTTAAAATCTAGATTTCCTAATAATATACATTTTGATGATTATACATCATCTGAAATGTATGAAATTGCTCAAATAACGGCCAAAAGTAAAGGGTATAAATTATCATCAGAGTGTGAACAAGGAATGTTAGAACTTTTTGATAAAAGTCAAATTAAAGGACGAAATGATATTGGTAATGGACGTTTAGTAAGAAATATTATAGAAGCAGCTATTCTTCAACAAGGTAAACGTATATTAGATAATCCTAATTCTGATATAGAAATATTAATACCACAAGATTTTGATTTTAATAAAAAATTTGATTTTGATTTGGAAAAAGAATTATCAGATGTTATTGGTATGGAAACAGTAAAATCTATAATTCGTCAACAATATGCTGTTTTACAAGCTAATAAGAAACGAAGAGATAAAAATATTCTAGTAGATACATCGCAGGCCTTTAATATGATATTTAGTGGTAATCCAGGCACAGGTAAGACTATGATGGCACGGATTATGGCTAATATGTTTAAATCTATGGGCGTACTAAAAAGTGGACAGTTAATAGAAACTGATAAAAGTGGTTTGGTTGCATCATATGTAGGACAAACATCTAAAAAAACTGAAGAGATATTTAAATCTGCATTAGGAGGGATACTATTTATAGATGAAGCATATAGTATTGCTAATGATAAAAGTGGGTTTGGCCAAGAGTGTATTGATACTTTAGTAAAACTTATAGAAGATTATCATGGAGAAATCATTGTAATCTTAGCAGGTTATGCAAAAGAAATGAAGGAATTTTTAAAAAGTAATTCTGGTTTAGAATCGCGTTTCCCTTTAATAATTGATTTTCCAGATTATTCTGTTCATGATTTATTGGATATTGGTAAATGTATGATTACGTCTCGTGGATTTATTCTTTCTTCGGCAGCAGAAGTAGTATTTGAAGAAGAAATTGCTGTAAAAAAACATCATGCCACAACTTCATCAGGAAATGCTCGTATGATTAGAAATTTTGTTGAAGAAATTATTAGAAAACAAAGTGAAAGAGTAGTATTTAAAGAACTTACAAATGAAGATTTAATAACGATAGAATCTAATGATATAAAATCGAACAATACTAATAGTAAACAATTTGATCTTGAAAAAACTTTATCTGGTGTTGTTGGTCTTGAATCAGTAAAAACATATATCCGCTCTTTAAATGCAAGACTTTTGATTCAAGCAGAACGTAAGAAAAGAGGAGTTGCGGATAATTCAACTCAAACTATGCACATGATATTTAAAGGCAATCCTGGAACTGGTAAAACTATGATGGCTCGAACGATAGCAGATGTATTATTTAATATGAATGTAATTCGTACTAATAAACTTATTGAAATTGATCGTTCAGGTTTGGTTGCAGGATATGTAGGTCAGACTGCGATAAAAACAGAAGAAGTAATAGAATCTGCATTAGATGGTGTTTTATTTATTGATGAGGCTTATGCATTAGCTCAAGGTGGCGAAAATGATTTTGGTCAAGAAGCCATCGATAAACTTGTTAAAATGATGGATGATTATCGTGATAGACTTGTAGTTATACTGGCTGGGTATAGTGATGATATGGATTATTTTTTACAAAAGAATGCAGGTTTAAAATCTCGTTTTCCTAATATTATTGATTTTTCCGATTATACTACTGATGAACTTATGCATATTGCATTTGAGTTTTATTATAACCAAGGATATATATTAACTACAGAGGCTCAAGATGTTCTTAAAGATAAAATAAAAGTAGCAAAAGAAAACACACATTTTGGTAATGGACGATATGTACGAAATGTGTTTGAAAAAAGTCTAAATAATCAAGCTTTAAGATTAAGTGTTAATGATGATATTACTACAGAAGCATTAATAACTATTACTGCAGATGATATAAGGAGTGTTTAGATGATTCGATTGATTTCTAATTTAATTGCTATTGTATGGTTTTTAGGAGTATTCATTTGGATGATTTTAATATTAATTTTTTCACAATTAATGATTGTATTTAGTGAGATTATTCCAATGGCACTTTCTGGATTTGCACATACGAATAATGTAGGGTTTGCTATAATTTCGTTTGCAGGATTTATAATGGCTATTACGGGTTGGGTTCCAGTATTTAGGAAGTGTTATTATAAATTACCGTGGTTATATCCATTTTGTGTGATGTTATTAGTTAATGGTTTGATAGTAGCTTTAGCAGAGTTAATTATGGTAGAAGGGTTGTCTGTAACGTCTACATTTCGACATATAGTAGTTGTAATTATAATGTTTACTCAAGTACTTGGGTGTAGATATTTAATGAGTTTATATTTTTCAAAATCTAATAAGATTTTAGAGACATATAATTAATGAGGAGCTATAGTTTTCATGGAACAATTTAAAGATCAAAGTAATACGAATCAGAATAGTATTAGTATTAATATTAATGAAGGTCAAGAACATATAGAACGTATTGAACCATTGGATATTAAAGACCACAAAATTAACGTTCCTAAGATGAATTTAAAACATATGAAAAACGGGGCAATATTTTTTGCTGCGATTGCATTGATATCCGGAATTATAAGTTTTAACTTTCAACAGAAAAATAATAAAGTAGATACAAGTGATACTGCTAAGCAAGCTTTGACTACTAGAACATCTACTGATTTAGCGGTTGGTACACAATTATTATCTAAGGATGATAATTATGTAGGTGGTGATATTACATTGGTTCATTCATCTCAAGACAAAGAAAATGCTATTCAAGTTTGGGATTATGCTGCTGTAGACGGAGACTATGTGCAAATTAAAGTTAATGGTAGCCCTATAACAGACTCCTTTATGATTACACATGAGCCTAAAACCATTACTGTACCTACTGTAGGAACAGTAGAGGTCATAGGAACTAAAGATGGTGGTGGTGGTATAACATATGCCATTCGATATGGTGTTAATGGTATGACCTATTATAATGGTACAACAGAGGGGAATGAAAATAAATATACATTGATTAGGCAATAGTAGGTAATTATATATATGTTTTATAGCACCTTTCGTTAATAAGGTGCTTTTTTACATATAAATTGTTAACCTTATATAAATCATAAGTTGATAAAGATCACATATTTTCTTATAATGTAAACAAAGTGTGATTTATTTAGTTGACAATGTAAGTACATGAAGAGGTGAATACTATGAGTCAAATTCGTCAAATCACAGAAATCGGTATTCTAACAGCTATGATTACAATTTTGGGAGCTATTAAGATTCCAAATCTCGTACCAGGTATTGAGTTTCAGTTATCAGCGCCTCTAGCGGTGGCAATATGCGCAGCCTTTGGATTTAAAAAATACATCATCAGCGGTTGTTTATCCAGCCTTATTGGTTTAGCATTGGGGACACAAAATTTTCTAAGTGTTGCTATTGCTATGCAGTTTAGATTAGTTGTGGGTTTCTTATTGTGGATTTGCAAAAATCATATGCTTGGTGTAATCCTAAGCGGTCCTATTGCTTCGACGGTAGCTCGATTAACTCTATCCGTCTATGTTGGTAAAGGAGCTCTAGCTATGGTTATGCTAGCAGTACCTGGTATGATTTTTACTGCTGTTGTAGCACCAATTATGACTGCTGTATTTAAAAAGGTTATATCCGCTGCTACGCATAGTGTACCTCGAAAGGTCGTGCGATGATGGGGTTATACAGTATTCGCATGCGTGGTGCAGAAGGGGGACCTCATGAAGAAGGGGGCCGTCATATATCAGGTGCTGAACGCATTGTAGAGGAAAGTGATTTAGAATCTGTAGCGGCCTCTTTAATTCATCGTGCATTGCATCATAGTAAAGGCAAGTCAGATTTTATAAATATTCGTATAGATGCGGTTCACGATGAAGATATTGCTTACGTTGATTGTATCGCTATTGATGAACATCAGACTGAGTCTGTAAAAGAATCGCATGAATTAGCAAAAGAGTTATTACAGTCAGTAGTGGCGCATAAGGCCGTAGAACATGCTTTCACAGAACTAGGCCAACTACCAGGTAATATGCGTGGTGCTGTTCTGATGGATGCCAATACAGGTGTGCGATTGGATCAAGATACTATGCGTGGTGTTCGCGTAAGTCATATGGATGCGTGTGGCAACGAAACAAGATCTATGAATGTGCATATGC
>ERZ773197.1871-NODE-1871-length-13944-cov-5.642595_pt1 | contig 13944 bp, 10 predicted proteins | sample MGYA00580999_ERZ773197 | MGnify/ENA primary metagenome ERZ773197 (study PRJEB29015, sample SAMEA2738166) | human oral metagenome | biome: human oral; feature: human-associated habitat; material: saliva | place: China | collected 2185 ...
CCCCCGACCCACGGCTTAGAAGGCCGTTGCTCTATCCAGCTGAGCTACTGAATCAAGGTCACATCAGATGCGACTCGTTTATAGTAGCGAATTTCATTTTGTTTGTCAAGAATTTTTATCTAAAAAGATAGGCAAAAATATTTCTGCAAAAAGAAGTTCGCTTTCGCTTGCCTTATATATACTTCGCTTCTGTACGAAGATTTCCCTTCTTATCCAGGTAGAACATCGCATAGCTCGGCTTTCTGTCGTCCTGTCTCGGAAAGTTTATGGAGCCGGGATTAATACAGAGCACTCCATTTACCATCCGACTAAAGGGTCTATGTGTATGTCCGAAAAGAGCCATACTGCAATTTCTTGCTCTTGCTTCATCCGCTAAACCTTGTAAGTCAAATCCCACCCCGTAAAGATGCCCATGGGTCAGGAAGAGCCTCTCTTTTCCCAATCTCATTTCAATTTCCTTCGGTAAGTAAGCAAAGAAATCATTATTTCCCTGCACAAAGTAGCTTTCACAGCCCTTTGGAAGATGGGTACGAATTGCATCCTCAGATCCTTCGCTATCACCCAAATGAATAAAATAGGAAATATCCGGATTTTCTTCCAAGAGCTGATAAATATTATCCAGCTTTCTATGGTTATCGGAAACCACAAGTATTTTTTTCTCTCCTTTAAAATCACTTGCCGAATGTTCTTCTTTTTTCCGTTCAGCAGAATTTTTTGATTTCGATTTTTTCTCCTCTGCTGTCTTTTTAGACTTGGCTATCTCTTCTTTCAGGATGCGTTCCATCTTGCGGAGTGCCTTTCCTCTATGAGATACCTTGTTCTTCTCTTCTTCAGAAAGCTCTGCTGCCGTTTTGCCGCATTCCGGAATAAAAAAGATCGGATCATAGCCAAACCCCGCCTCACCTCTTATTTCCTTCGCGATTTCCCCCTCACAGCGGGCTTCCGTTTTTAAAGATCTGCCGTCGGAAAGAACCGCAACAATGGCACAGGTAAAATAAGCATAACGGCTTTTGCTGGAAGCTTCCTTCATCATTTCAAGAATTCGCTTGTTTTTCTCAGGGTAAGGTGTGTTTTCCCCTAAAAAGCGCGCGGAATAAATCCCCGGGCCAAAGGAAAGTGCCTCAATAGACAGACCGGAATCATCCGCCATAATGATGTCTCCATCCTGCAAAAGTTCCTTCTTTTTCAGTCTTACATATAAGTCATAGGCCTTTATTTCAGCATTTTCCAAAAAGGAGCTGCCGTCTTCCACGGCATCCTCCCATTCTCCTATTTCTTTTTTACTTATGATTTCTCCGGGAAACTCCCGCAGTATCTCTCGAATTTCCCGCAATTTATCTTCATTATGCGTTGCAAATATAATTCGCATCTCACGCTCCTATTTACCTTTATACTGGTAAAAATATGTCTTCATCATTCCGTTGTAGATTTTTCTATTCTTATCCGCCTTACCGAGGTACTTTTCCGCCTGTTCATAGGCCGTAATCAGGCAAAGCTGCCACTCGGAAAGTCCTTCGAAAGCCTCTCTTAGCTCCGTATATAGCAGGGGAAGATTTCGCTTGTCCTCGATTCTCTCTCCATAGGGCGGATTCGTAAGAATATAGCCATGCTTCTTGCTATGGGACATTTTCGCCACTTCCCTTTCCTGAAAATGGATAAGGTTTGCAACGCCCGCTCTTTCCGCATTCTCTCTACATACGGGAATCATCGCGGGATCAATGTCATAGCCCTGGATATCCACCATTTTTCCAAATCTGTTTTCCTTTGTTTCCAGTAGATGACGGTCAATATTGTCTTCCGCTTCTTCCAGCGCGCTGTACCATTCTTTCTTCGGGATGAGATTCACCCATTCCTCCGCCGTGAAGCTTCGTTCCATCCCCGGTGCAATATTTGCCGCAAGCATCGCAGCCTCAATTGGAAAGGTTCCGGCGCCGCACATCGGGTCCACAAAGGGGGCGTCATCCCGCCACTTACTAAGAAGAATCAAAGCCGCTGCAAGAGTCTCCTTGATGGGTGCCTTTCCCATTTTCAAACGATAGCCTCTCTTGTGAAGAGACTCTCCGCTAGTATCCAGACAAACCAAAACCTCATCCTTATAGAGAGAAACACGGAAAGGATACTTAGCCCCGTGCTCCGAAAAAGTACTCTGATGATACACCGAGGAAAGCCTGTCCACCATCGCCTTCTTCATGACCGCCTGAATGTCTCTTGGAGAAAAGAGCTTGGACTTTACAGAGCTTGCCTTTGTCACCCAGAAGGAGGCATCGACGGGAAGGAGGTCTTCTAAGGGAAGTGCCTTCGTTCCCTGAAATAGATCCTCATAACTCTCCGCATGAAAGGATCCGACTTTCAATAGCACCCTTTCTCCTGTGCGAAGGAAAATATTGGCCCGCACGATAGCTTCCGCATCCCCGATAAATTGCACCTTCCCATCGCTCACGGAAGAAACCTCATAGCCGAGGTCGTGAATTTCTTTTTTGCAAATAGACTCCAAGCCGAAGTGGCAGGGCACAATCAATTCAAATCTTTGCATTTTTCTCCTCTATCGCTTAAGAATAGCAAAACCGGCTTTACAAAAGCATTTTAATCCATGTACTGAATGGCTCTTCATCGATTAAATATCCCTGAAAGTAACCATAATATCACGGCAATGCTGAGAACAGGAAAAAGTATCGGTGCAAGGAAGGATAGAATCCCCACAAAAACCAGTGCTACCAGTACCAAAAGTGCAATCACAACAATAGCAAAAAGAAGACATCCTGCACTGCTTACCGGTACATAGGGTCTGTAGCCATGGCTTTCTCTACCGCGATTGTAGCTGTCATTGCCATATCCACCGTTGCCACTATCTCCATAGCCTAGATTTCTACTGTGATTTCCGCTTACCCCGGAACTGCTCTCCCGTCTTTCATAGCGGGGATTTTCCGTATCGGGACCGGAACTGCCTTTTTCCGATGACGTTCCCCTGTACTGCAGATCCTCTTCGTCAGAAGCGTAGTTGATGTCCTTCTCCTCATAACGGAAGGGCGTGGTTCTGGCCACACGGTCCCCTCCCGCATCGGCGGCTTCAATAATACTTCGCGCCAAAAGATTCGGAGCGGAGAGCTCGGCTACTACCTCTTCCTCTCCTCTTCCTTTAGCTATTTCCGTGTTGATGTAGTCGCTATAAAAACGGAGCTGTTCCTCTATTACTTCTCCGGAAACGGAGTTTGTGAGTTCTCCTCTTAAGACCTGTAAAAATTCGTTTTTATTCACTCTTTTCTTCCTCGGCTATCACAGCAATATTTAAATCCAGAAGCTGCTGCGGGTCAAATACTTCTGCAGGGGCATCCATCATGGCATCCGATCCGTCTTTCCCCTTCGGGAAGGCAATCACATCACGAATCGTTTCCGCACCGACCATCCACATCGCCAATCTGTCCAAGCCGTAGGCAAGACCTGCGTGTGGAGGAACTCCGTAAAGGAAAGCCTGCATTAAGAATCCAAACTGCTCATTCGCTCTCTCCGGTGTAAAACCAAGCTTCTCGAGCATCTTCTCCTGCACATCACTCTGGTGAATACGCACGGACCCGCCTCCAAGCTCTGTTCCGTTTAAAACAATGTCATAAGCCTTGGCGCGAACACGGGAAAGGTCAGTATCTAAATAGTGCAAGTCTTCTTCCATCGGCATGGTGAAGGGATGGTGCATAGCCTGATAGCGTCCCAGCTCCTCGGAATACTCAAACATCGGGAACTCCGTAACCCAAAGGAACTCCCACTTACTTTTATCAATTAGACCAAGCTCCTTTCCAAGAGCAAGTCTCAGTGCTCCCAAAGAATCCCAAACCACATTTCTCTTTAAGTCGGAAACGAGGAGCAGAATGTCTCCCTTTTCCAGTCCCGATACTTCCACAAGTCTCTTTGCATCTTCTTCCGAAAGAAACTTTGCAAAAGAGGACTTTACCGTACCGTCCTCATTTAAACCGTACCAAGCAAGCCCCTTTGCATGATAGCCCTTAACCAGCTCCACATAGGAATCGAGCTTCTTTCTCGGCATCTCCGCCTGTCCTTTAACTAACAGTCCTTTCACGGTTCCGCCTGCTTTTGCACAGTCGGAAAATACGGAAAATCCGCAGTCCCTTACGGCATCCGTAAGCTCAATAAGAGGCATATCAAAGCGAAGATCCGGCTTATCGGAGCCGTAATGATTCATCGCATAATCCCAAGTCATTCTCTTAAGAGGGAGTGCAATATCCACATCGCAAATCTCCTTAAAGATATACTTTAACAAACGCTCATTCACGGCAAGAACATCCTCGATATCCACAAAGGAAAGCTCCATATCCACCTGGGTAAATTCCGGCTGTCTGTCCGCTCTTAAATCCTCATCTCTATAGCATCTTGCAAGCTGAAAATAACGGTCCATACCGGAAACCATCAGAAGCTGCTTTAAAAGCTGCGGAGACTGGGGAAGCGCATAGAAAGCGCCTCTATGGAGTCTCGACGGCACAAGGAAGTCTCTTGCGCCTTCCGGTGTGGACTTAATGAGAGTCGGTGTCTCAATCTCCAAAAAGCCTTCTTCGGACAGGAAATGACGAATTAACTGGGAAAGTCTGGCACGCGTCATGATTTTCTTCGCAAGATCCGGTCTTCTTAAGTCCAAATAACGATACTTTAAGCGAAGATCCTCTTTTGTCTTGGAATCCGCCTCAATCGGGAAGGGAGGGGTCTCCGCTTCGGCAAGGATACGAAGGCTTTTTGCCACAAGCTCAATGGAGCCGGTAGAAAGTGCCGCATTACTGTCTTTGCCGCGGCTTCTCACTTCTCCTTCTACGGCAATGACATACTCCTGCTTTAACTCACTTGCTTTCTCAAAAACTTCGGTACCGCATTCCTGCTCTTCAAAAAGAATCTGCAGAATACCGGAACGGTCACGAAGGTCTGTAAAAATAAGACCGCCCTTATTTCTGGACTTCTGTACCCAGCCCATCATGCAAACCGTTTTTCCGATATAGCTTTCTCCCAGCTCGGCACATCTGGCCGTTCTATGTAAACCCTTCATTGACTCTGCCATAATTTCCCTCTTTTCTTTTCCGTTTTATATTGTCTTTTTATTCTAAAATTCTATTTTATTCTTTTGTCAATAATAAAGTAGCGCTTGCTTATCTTTGGCTTTTTCTTAAGCTAAGCACTTGCTTATCGTGCACAGTTCTTTCACTCTCTATTTACTGAAGGAATTTGTAATGCAGCTTTAGTCACCGTAGATTTCTACAAATTCCTTATAGCCTTCCGCACTGAGCTTTTCCTTTTGGAACTTCTTATTCTTATTCATCTGCGTAAGAAGCACTGTTTCTCCCTTGGCTCTTCTTTGCATAACTTCGGAAAGACAGGCGGAAAGTTTCTCCTCGGAAACCTTTTTATCTACGAGGTAAGCAATTTTTCCTTCGGAATGGACTTCCTCTTCTCCCTCCAAAAGGATGCCGATGATTCTTTCAAAACCTATGGAAAACCCTACTGCAGGAGTATCCAAACCGATAAACTTTCCTACCATCTTATCATATCGTCCTCCACCTCCGATAGAGCCGAAGAACAGGGTGGAACGCACTTCGAAGATGGGGCCAGTGTAGTATCCCATTCCGCGAACCAAAGTGGGATCAAAGCGAAGAGGGATAGAACCCTTTCCGCTCTCCTCCACCATTTTCATGATCCGATACAGATTCTTTCCGACCTCTTCGTGAAGATGCGCGCCGAGCTTTTCCTGCAATTTCAGAATATCTTCCTTATCGCCCTTCACGAGATTTAAGCAGTCCTCATACCGGGAAATCTGCTCCTCCGTGTAGGAAAGGGAAAGCAATTCCTCGCGAACGCCCTCTCTTCCGATTTTATCCTCTTTATCAAGAACGATGGAAATCTCCGAAAAATCCTCCTCCGGAAAGCCCGCATAGCTCTGCATGGCCTTTAAGATAGCGCGGTCATTTAATACGATATAAAAGGGATACTTTTCTCCGAAACCGATTTCCTGTAAGACAGTCCCCATAGCAAGGAGCAGATCAATCTCTGAAAGATAGCTTGCATCCCCGAAAATATCGATATCGCACTGCCAAAACTCTCGAAAGCGTCCCTTCTGCGGACGATCCGCACGGAAAACCGGTCCGATTTGTAAAGCCTTAAAGGGGGAAGGAAGATTTCCTTGATTTTCCGCATAAAAACGGGAAAGCGGAAGTGTTAGGTCATAGCGCAGTCCGGAATCGGAAAGATTCTCAAAATCGCCTTTTTCCAAAGCTTCCTTCAGCTTCTCGCCTCTTTTTTCCACCTTGAAAATGAGCTTCTCGTTATCTCCTCCCTGCTTACTGAGGAGATTGGAAAGATGCTCCACAATGGGAGTCTCAATCTCGGTAAAACCGAAGCCCCCGTACACCTTTCGAATGGTGGATAATACCCTTTGTCTCACCGCCATTTCTCTCGGTAAAATGTCCTTCATGCCGGTAACGGCCTTTTTCTTTAATGCCATACTGTCCTCTTCTATCAATTAATCTTCCAAATCCTATTTCCTGTTCCGCAAATACCGGCTTAATTCCTCGTCAATATCCAAGGTGGCAAAGTAATCCGTATCCCTCTCTGCCCGGCGAATCATCTTCACGCTTCCATCCGTCTGCAGGAGAAGCTCGGAAGACCAAAGCTTTCCGTTATAATTGTAGCCCATAGCAAAGCCGTGTGCCCCGGTATCATGAATAAAGAGCAGGTCTCCCTTTTCCAGCTTCGGAAGCTCCCTTTCTTTCGCAAACTTATCATTGTTTTCACAAAGAGAACCGACAATGTCGTAAACTTCCTTCTCCTTCGCATCCTCCTTACCAAGAACCGTAATATGATGATAAGCATCATAGATTGCGGGACGCATAAGATTCGCTGCGCAGGCATCCACTCCTGCATAATGCCGATAGGTATTCTTAAAATGAATAACCTTCGTAATCAATGCCCCGTGCGGCCCTAAAACATAGCGCCCCAGCTCCGAGCAAAGCCGGATGTGCCCGAGTCCGTTCTTTACAAGGATTTCCTCATAAACCTCTCTCACCTTTTCTCCGATCAGGAAAATGTCGGTCGCCTCCTGCTCCGGACGGTAAGGAATTCCCACACCGCCGGAAAGGTTCACAAATTCCAGAGCAATACCGCATTCTTCCTTGATTTTCACAACTAAGGAAAATAGCTGTCTTGCAAGCTCCGGATAATAGCCATTGCTAATGGTATTGGATGCAAGGAAAGCATGAATACCGAAATGCTCCACCCCTCTCTCCTTTAAAATACGGTAGCCTTCCAAAATCTGTGCCTCAGTCATCCCGTATTTTGCTTCCTCGGGATTGTCCATAATGGTGTTTCCGATGCTGAAATAACCGCCCGGATTAAAGCGAAGACTCATGGTCTTTGGAAGAGTGGTAAGAATCTCCGTTACTTCATCAATATTTGTAAAATCATCAAGATTGATGATTCCGCCTAAGCGATTCGCAAATCCATACTCTTCATCCGGTGTATCATTGGAAGAAAACATGATTCCCGATCCGGAGAAACCGCAAGCCTCTGCAAGACTGAGTTCCGCTGCGGAAGAGCAATCCACCCCGCAGCCCTCTTCCTTCAGTATCCTAAGAATAGCCGGATTCGGTGTGGCCTTAATCGCAAAATACTCTCTGTAGCCTTCATTCCAAGAAAAGGCCTTATAGAGATTTCTAACCGTCTCCCGAATTCCCTCCTCATCATAGAGATAGAAGGGAGTCGGATAATTTTCTGCAATTTCCTTTGCTTTCCGATAATCCACAAATGCTTTCTTCATTTCTTCTCCTTCGATTTTATCACCTTATAAACCCACTCTACAGTTTTTAAAAATATTAAAAAAAGTCCACTCTATCTTAAACAAGCCAGAGGGACTTTTCAAGTAAAATCCTAGTCTACTTCAATAACAATTCCTAATCCACTTCTATCACAAATCTTAATCTACTTCGATAACACGCATGATGTTTGTGCCGGTCGGAGCCTGTTTTCTCTGTAAACGAGACAAAACGCCTGCCGTAATGACGCAGATATCCTTACTTTTCACCAATTTCCGGTCCTTTAACTCCTCAATGGAGCTTTCAAAAAGCTCATCCGTGGTCTCCGCCCTTCTTGCCCAAATAGGAGTCACACCCCAGAACAGCATCATCTGTCTCGTCACAACCTGACTCGGAGAAAGTGCATAGATCGGAGTAATCGGACGGTACTTCGAAATCATGGATGCCGTAATCCCGGAAAGAGTGGATGCCACAATCGCTGCCGCCTTCAGTTCGGAAGCCGTTGTTACGGAAGCCGCACACATGGCATTTCCGATGCTCTCGTAAACGGTCTTCTCCACCATTCTGGTCTTAAACTGCTTATAGTCCAAGAACTGCTCCGTGTACTCCACAATAGAAGCCATGGTCTTTGCCGCTTCCACCGGATATTTTCCGTTTGCGGATTCTCCGGAAAGCATAACCGCATCCGTTCCGTTATACACTGCATTCGCCACATCGGTCACCTCCGCCCTTGTCGGACGGGGATTTCTGATCATGGAATCCAGCATCTGTGTTGCAGTAATAACCAGTTTTCCATGATAGTTACACTTATGAATGATTTCCTTCTGCAACTGCGGAATCCGCTTTGCCTCGATTTCCACACCGAGGTCTCCTCTTGCCAGCATAATTCCGTCGGAAGCCTCTATAATCGCATCAATATTGTCAAGTGCTTCCTGAGACTCAATCTTGGAGATAATCTTCATTTGAGAACCGGCTTCATCAATAATGGCCCGAATCTGTCTTACCGCATCGGCGGAACGAACAAAGGAAGCCGCTACATAGTCAAAATCTTCCGCAATGCCGAACTTAATGTCTTCCACATCCTTATCGGTAATGGACGGAAGCTGAATGGGCACACCGGGTACATTCACACCCTTTCTCTCTCCAAGCTCTCCTCCATTTGTTACCTTACATAAAATCTCTACACCCTTTACAGTTTCTACCTCTAAACCAATAAGACCGTCATCAATCAAAATAACATTACCGGGTTTTACATCCTCATGAAGCTTATCATAATTGATGAAAATCTTATCCTTTGTACCGACAACTTCTTCCGTAGTCAGGATAATCTTCTCTCCCTCTACTAGGGTAATCTTCTGTCCGCCCTCTAAAAGGCCTGTTCTGATTTCCGGTCCCTTGGTGTCAAGAAGCGCTGCAATCGGTCTTCCCACTTCTTTTCTCGCCTTTCGAAGAAGCTCCAATCTTCCAAGGTGCTCCTCATGGTCTCCGTGAGAAAAATTAAAGCGGGCAACATCCATAATCTCCGCCAAAGTCTTCATTAACTCATAATCATTCTCATTCGGTCCCATTGTGCATACCATTTTTGTTCTTCTCATATTCATCTCCTTAAATCATCTAAACTCTGTATTAAACCATGTAAAACATCGTCCCAAAAAATCTATCGAATTAACTATCCCAAGTACCCTTACTCTTATGAAGTGCTCATTCTTACCTGTAATTTCTGATATTGAAAATGTTCTTTCTCTTCCCCTGGTTCATCAGGATGAAAAACAGGAGAACATTCGCAAAAGACAAAACAATCGACAGCTTTCCACCCAAACTCGGGCTCACCACTAATAAGTAGAGATACAGTAAAGTCTCCAAAACTGCCAGATATTTTGCCTTAATCGGAATAAAGAAATAGAGGTAAAATACCGTATCCGGCAGAGTCAACGCATAAGCTAGGAATATACTGAAGCCCATATAGGTGGGATTCAACTGAAGAGAAACTCCCGTTACAAGGTAAATGAGGATTCCTGCCACATTGTAAAGAAGCACACCGGAGAAAAAGAAGAAATTATAACGAAAATTCCCCCAAAGGTACTCCAAGGTCCTTCCTATACTATAGTAAACCATGATTCCGATAACTGCCCAGAAAATAGAGCCGAAGCCAGTTGACGCGGGATAAAAAATAAGGAAGGTCAAAATCCTCCAAATATGCCCGTGGAGAATCGCTTCCGGATCCAAATCCAGATAGTAATAGTAAAACTCCGGTGCGGAAATCTGAATCATAAAGCCCAAAGCATACATCACACAGATATATTTCATTAAATTTGGAACAGCAAAACGTCCCAGCTTTCTTTCCAATCGTTCTAAAATGCTCATTTTCCACCTTTCTTAATATCCGACTATTAAGATAAAATCACAGTGTATTTTCTTGCAAACACGCTGAAAGTATACTTGTACTCTCCTTGTTTTTCAAGAGTTGCCCCGGGGTTTTTATTCTTGTTTAAGGATTTTTTATTCTGTTTTCGACACAAAAAAGACCGCCGATACATTTCAAAACTATCGGCGGTCCGCATTTCCCTATTCCGTTTCAAACTTTAGTCTTTGGATCTAAGCTGGTAAATCCCCATAGAGGTAAGACCGATGCCAAGCATGGTAAAAGCGGATTTCCGGTCAAGTTCGCCCAATATAGAAATTACAACAACAGCAATACCCATTGCCGTAGGTAATGCTTTTAAGATGATATTGATCAAGAAAGAAGCACCCTTGTGTCCGGTTTCGGGAATGGACTTCGCGTTCATCAGTTCTTCGACGGATATACCAAGCATTTCAGCCAGCTTAGGGATCGTTGCCGTGTCCGGGAAAGCAAGATTTCGTTCCCATTTGGAAACAGCTTTATCGGTTATATTTAGTCTATCCGCCAAGTCTTTTTGGGTCATTCCTTTTTCTTTTCTTAGTGTACTGATCATATCACCCATCGATTGATTATTCATAGCCTAATCTCCTTTTTTAATTTATTCTTGCCTATATTATAGCTATGTTCAAAAAAGAGTGAACCGAAGCGTGGTAGAGTTTAGTAAACCGGAGGTTTACAGAGAATTATTTACACCTACTAAGGTGAGAAGAGAAGACTTTAAATAAAATTGAGGAAATAACCATGTTATTTTTGATCATTCTTAATTAACGAGATAATATATCGTACGCAAAATCGTTCAATAAGTGTGCAAATACCCAGTAAAATGACTATCATAATCCCCATTTGCCAATCTCTCGAAAAAAAGAACGCAGACATTCCGGCAATAAAACCACTATTTACAATACCGTATCCATTCCAATTCTCTGCATAGCCATAGAAAAAATCGAGACCTTTCATAATCTCAAATACAGTCAAAGCTACACTAATGAGACATAACCCAACACCAATCGCAAGTCCTAATATCTGGGGGAACGAAGGTGATGTTGCCATTCTGAAAACTATACAAGCACAGCCAACCACTAATACATATAAAGTCATCTTATAATCAATTGAAAATCTCATAAATTCTCTCCTCCTTCTGGAAATCTTCAATAACTTTCTATGTGGATTTGCTAGGCTGTATATCCCTATTTTAATGCTTAGTCTTTGGATCCAAGTTGGTAAATCCCCATAGATTGACGTTCATAGCATAATCTCTTTTTTAGCGGTAATATAGCTCAAGTAAACTTTTATTCTTTTTTTAGAAAGCCTTTCTTGTTGCTCCCCCCTATCTATGCTAGAGTAAAACACTGTTGGTTATTAATATTATACAGTATTTGTTAAGACTTAGAAAGTATAGATTGGGTGTATTTATGACAGAAACTTACAGACTGGGCATTGACATCGGTTCTACCACCGTAAAGGTAGCTATCCTTGATCAGGACAATCATCTTATTTTTTCAGACTATCGCAGGCATTTCGCCAATATTCAAGAAACCTTAGCAGATCTTTTAGAAGAAGCAAGAGAGGCACATGGTGACCTCTCTTGTCGTATTGTGGTGACAGGATCGGGCGGCTTAACCCTTGCTAAGCATATGGGACAGCCCTTCTGCCAGGAGGTTGTCGCTGTGGCTTCCGCTTTAAAGGAAAACTATCCCATGACGGATGTTGCCATTGAGCTTGGCGGAGAAGACGCAAAGATTATTTATTTTAAGGGCGGAATCGACCAGAGAATGAACGGCATCTGTGCCGGCGGTACGGGTTCTTTTATCGACCAGATGGCGTCCCTCCTCGACACCGACGCAGCCGGCTTAAATGAGCTCGCAAAGAACTTTCAGATGATTTATCCTATTGCAGCCCGTTGCGGTGTTTTTGCAAAGACTGACATTCAGCCTTTGATTAATGAGGGTGCAGCCAGAGAAGACCTTGCCGCCTCCATTTTCCAGGCCGTATGCAATCAGACCATTTCCGGTCTTGCGCAGGGAAAACCCATCCGCGGTCATGTCGCCTTTCTTGGCGGTCCTCTCCACTTTATGCCGGAGCTAAGAAACAGCTTTATTCGCACTTTAAAGCTCACGGATGACGAAATCATTAATCCGGAGAACTCTCACCTCTACGCGGCTATGGGATCCGCCTTGAATGCAGAGGAAAAAAATGCGCCTGTTCAGCTCTCCGAAATGATTCCCCGCCTTCGCGCAGGAATTCAGATGGACAGTGAGATTAAAAGAATGCACTCTCTCTTCTCTTCCGAAGAGGAATATACGGAATTTGTAAAAAGACATGAAAAAGCAAAGGTTAAGAGAAGAGAATTAAAGGATTACCATGGAAAAGCCTTCTTCGGTATTGATGCAGGCTCTACCACAACAAAGCTTGCTTTAATTTCCGAAGACGGAGAACTTCTCTATACCTTTTATTCCGGAAATGAGGGTTCTCCCATTAAGACCGCCATGCGTGCTGTCGCGGAAATCAAAGAACAGCTTCCTTCCGATGCGGAAATTGCATACTCCTGCTCCACCGGTTATGGAGAAGCGCTTCTTAAGTCTGCCTTTCAGCTGGATGAGGGTGAGGTAGAAACCATTGCCCACTACTATGCCGCTTCTTTCTTTGAGCCGGAAGTGGATTGTATTCTGGATATCGGCGGACAGGATATGAAGTGTATTCATATTAAGGACGGCACGGTGGATAATGTGCAGTTAAATGAGGCTTGCTCCTCCGGATGCGGTTCTTTCTTAGAGACCTTTGCCAAGTCCTTAAGCTATTCCGTAGAAGACTTTGCCAAAGAGGCACTCTTTGCGGAAAATCCGACAGACCTCGGATCCCGCTGTACCGTTTTCATGAATTCCAATGTAAAGCAGGCCCAAAAGGAAGGCGCTACTGTTGCCGACATTTCCTCGGGTCTTGCTTACTCCGTTATTAAAAATGCCTTATATAAGGTTATCAAGGTAACGAATCCCAAGGACCTCGGAAAGCATATTGTGGTACAGGGCGGAACCTTCTACAACAATGCCGTGCTTCGTGCTTTAGAGGAAACCCTCGGGCAAGATGTAATCCGTCCGGATATTGCCGGTATCATGGGGGCCTTCGGTGCTGCTCTTATTGCCAGAGAGCGTTACTATATCGAAACGGAAAAGCTGGAAGACGAGATTCTTGCCGGTGAAGAGGATAAAGCACTGCTTGATGCGGCCGGCTACAAAAAGACCTCCATGCTTCCTTTGGATGAAATCTTAGACTTACAGTATGAGAACACCATGAGTCGCTGCGGGCTTTGCAGCAATAAATGCGTGCTCACTATTAACGATTTCGGTCACGGAAGAAAGTTCGTTTCCGGAAATCGCTGTGAGCGTGGAGCGGGACTTCCGAAAGCAAAGTCAGAAATTCCAAACCTCTTTAAATATAAGGTAAAGAGAATCTTCGGTTATGAGCCGCTTTCTCCGGAAGAAGCAAAAAGAGGCGAGGTCGGCATTCCGAGAGTATTAAACATGTACGAAAATTACCCCTTCTGGGCGATTTTCTTTAAGGAGCTCGGTTTCCGTACAGTGCTCTCCCCCTCTTCCAATAAGAAGATTTACGAAATGGGTATCGAGTCCATTCCCTCCGAGTCCGAGTGTTATCCCGCAAAGCTTGTTCACGGACATATTGAGTGGCTGATAAATAAGGGACAGAAGTTCATTTTCTATCCCTGTATTCCTTATGAAAGAAACGAAACTC
>ERZ773197.1875-NODE-1875-length-13930-cov-3.227892_pt1 | contig 13930 bp, 15 predicted proteins | sample MGYA00580999_ERZ773197 | MGnify/ENA primary metagenome ERZ773197 (study PRJEB29015, sample SAMEA2738166) | human oral metagenome | biome: human oral; feature: human-associated habitat; material: saliva | place: China | collected 2185 ...
TATTAAGTTAAGTTCTTCGTTCGTATGAGCATTCGGACTATTGAATGGTTTTCTTGACTTTAGTGCCAGGCTTCTTACATCTCCATCATACTTAGATAGTTGCCTGTATACAAATTGTCTATTAGTATGATAACGCCTTGCTGCCTTTGTTACACCATGTTTTAAAGCATATTCACATAAACGCTGGCGGTAACGCATTTCTTCTGTTATAATGCGCCCAAGTTAATCAAAGCATTCAATCACATTTTACCGCTGATTTTAAATATATAATCGAAAATGTGATATAATATTCATGAGAGATACTCCTTTTTGATATTGTTTTTTTGGTTGAAAACTATTATATCAAAGTATCTCTCTTTTTTCATTTATTTCTGTAACATATGTCTTATCACATTACATTTTTGCTATTCATTCTTTTTTCTTTACAGCACAGTACTCAAGCAGTAATACCTCGTCGCTGTCCGGATCCACTTTGTATTTTTCATTTATCCTTCCATGCTTCATTCCTGTTGTTTTACCGCTGACATCGTCGCCTATTACCCAAAGCACCTCACTACCTATACATACCAAGGGAACATTATCGCGTTGTTCTTTGTATACCTTTTCATCCGTAAACAAGTCCTGTAATTTTTTGCTTCCCTTCATTCCCAAAGGTGAAATATAATCGCCCTGCCTACGAGTTCTAACTTGCAAGAAACGCACAAAATTGTCTTTTTCGTCTATTTTCCCGGCTTCCGCAAGTTCAATGTCAAAAATCGCCCCAAATATTTTCTTGAAAGAAAACATTGCAAATCTTTTATTGCCGTTATTGGAAAGTCCCCTAATCCTGCTAAGCTCTTGTTTATCTCTCAAAATGCTTATTTTTAAATTTTCTTTCAGCTCTTCGTCCGAATAGTGCCCCAAGCTGTACTCATCACTCTTGAAAATACGAATTTCACCATACGAATTTGCCATAGAAAAACCTCTAGGTAAATTTGTGCTTGCAGAGGCATTTTCTGAAAATATTATCTGATCCATCGCTTCCATGTGGAGAGCCGTAATTCCTTGAGTAAGTCCAAGCTCCTCAAAAGCGCGTTTCAGCACCCTTCGTCTGATCGCAGGATGCAATTTTTTTAATATTTCTCTGTTAAACAAAATAGAACCGTTCATAAATGCCGCTTCCGCAAAAACCGCATCTGTCATACTCGCGAAATAATCTCTATCCTCTCTGGCAATTTGCGCAAGCCTTGCAAGAGCGTCCGTAACATTCAAATTTATCTCCTCGAGCATAGGAATAACATTAAGCCTTATTTTGTTTCTAGTGTAAATAGGCTCAAAATTGGTTGAATCCGATACGTACTCAAGTCCCCTTGCCGCGCAGTAAAGTTCTATATCATCCCTCTTTACATCAAGTAACGGTCTGATAATTTTATTACCCTCAACGCTGCGCAAATAGTGTATTCCGGATAAGCCTTCTACACCTGTGCCGCGAATAATTCTCATCAAAACCGTTTCCGCCTGATCGTTCAGATTATGCGCTGTGGCTATAAAAACTTCGCTGACATCTTTTTCACTTCGGACTTTCTCCGCTACTTTATAGAACGCCCCATACCTGAGTTTTCTGCCCATTTCTTCAGTGCTGATTCTGGTTTCCTTTGCAAGTTCCTCACAATTATATCTAAGCACCTCACAAGGTATACCGTTCTTTTCGCACATACGCTTTACAAATTCCTCATCTTCATCCGCCTCTTGTCCTCTGATTTGGTGATTTACATGGACCGCGCTGACATCAAACTTATGCTCATATGACAATGCCATCAGCACATCAAGTAGACAAACCGAATCCGCTCCGCCGGAAAGCTCTATCACTACATGGCTGTTATCCGTTATTCCTATTTCATAAAGTAATGCCGCGCTTACAAGCCTTTCAACTTTTTCAATTATATCCATATTTTCTCACTTTGTTTAATCTTGTATACCGAAAAATCTCTTAGCGTTATCCATAGTTATTTTCGCAACATCTTCAAAGCTCATGCCCTTAATCTCCGCCATTTTTACAGCTGTGTACTTAACATATGGCGACATATTCGGCTTGCCCCTAAACGGCTCGGGCGTAAGATACGGCGCATCGGTTTCTACAAGCAAGTAATCTATCGGTATCTCCGAAACAACTTTAACATTTTTTGCAGCATTCTTATATGTCAACGGTCCTGCCATAGAAATCGTCGCACCCAGCCTAACATATTGTTTTGCAAGTTCGCTGCTGCCCGAATAACAATGTAGTAACACTCGCGCATCGCCCCTCAAAGTCCCATCTCTAAGCACCTGTTTTGGAAAACAGTTTTTTCGTTCTTCAGAAAAAGCGCCTTCTTCGCAAAGTATATCCATTACCAGCTGATCGGCATCTCTCGAGTGTACCACTATCGGGAGCTTCAATTCATTCGCCAATCTTATCTGCGCACGAAAACATTCTTGCTGCGCATCTTCACTGTATCCCGCGTAATGAAAATCCATACCGATTTCTCCGATAGCTACCACTTTCTTTTTCCCTGCCATAAGCCTGACAAGCATCAGTGCATCTTCATCAAAATCGTTCGCAGAATGCGGGTGCACTCCTACCGCAGCATAACACCAATCGTACTTAGCTGCATTCTCAATAGCGACATTTGAGCTGAACACATCAAAACCTATATCAACTACATTCGCCACTTCCGATTCTTCAATCAGCTTTGCGAGCTTCTCCCGATCTACAAGGGTATATCGCTCTTCGTTTAAATGCGTATGTGAGTCAAAGAGTATCTTATTTAACTGCATCTCCCGCCTCCGCATCCGCAGTCGCAAATATATGCTTTCCATTAGAATCCGCAAACAGCAACATACCTTGCGATTCCTCGCCGCGCAGAACAATCTTCTTTAAATTGGCAACTACTATAACCTTTTGTCCTACTGCGCAATCAGGATCTATACTTGCAGCAACTCCGGAAACTATCTGTCGAATCTCGCCTCCTACTTTTACCTTGAAAATCAAGAGTTTATCTGCTTTAGGGTGCTTTTTAGCTTCAACTATCTCCCCTACTCTCAAATCGATCTTAGCGAAATCTTCTATTCCTATTTCAGGCTTTTCCTCTTGCGCTTCCTTTTTTACCTCAGTCGGTTTTTGTGCTTCCTCTTGCTCTTTTTGTAGTCGTTCAAGCTCTTTTTCAACATCTATTCTAGGGAAAAGAGCTTCTCCTTTTTTGATAATTGCACCGCCCAGTTTGTCAAACTCAAATGCTTCTTCCCATTCGACCGAGTTTCCCGCAAGTCCGATAGACTCAAAAATCTTTTCGCTTGTCGTATGCATAAACGGATAAATTAGTATAGCCACGATTCTTATTACTTCTGTAAGAGTTTTTAAAACCGCATCCAAATTATCCGCATCTTTTTCGTCTTTCGCAAGTGCCCACGGCATTGTTTCATCTATATACTTGTTAGCTCTCCTTATTACAATCCACGCTTCTTCCAGAGCCATATTGAAACTGAATTCATTCATATGTGCTTCAAGTTTTTTGCCCGCTTCCAATGCCGTTTCCTTCAAATCCGCTGTCGCATTCACAACAACTTCGCTAAGTTTATCGTTTTGCGGCATATGCGGTAGCTTTGAATCTCTATACTTTTCGACCATGGATGCAGTTCTTGATACCAAATTTCCCAAATCGTTAGCCAAATCAGAATTTAACCGCCTTATGAGCGCTTCTGTCGTATAAGTTCCGTCGCTACCGAATGTAAACTCTCTAAGCAAGAAATACTTGAGCGCATCCACCCCATATAGTTCGATAAGTTTTACAGGATCCACTACATTGCCTGTAGATTTCCCCATTTTCTTACCGTCCAAAAGGAGCCATCCGTGTCCAAGTACCTGTTTAGGCAAAGGTATATCGAGCGACATAAGCATTGCCGGCCATATTACGCTGTGGAAACGCACGATTTCTTTTCCTACCAAATGAACATTTGCAGGCCAAAACTCGCTATATAACTCCGTTTCATCAGGGTACCCAAGCGCAGTAATATAGTTTGCGAGCGCATCCAGCCAAACATAAATTACATGTTTTTCGTCTATAGGAACAGGAATTCCCCAATCAAAAGTGGATCTGGATATACATAAATCTTCCAAACCTTGCGATACAAACGCTTTCATCTCATTTCGTCTACTCTCTGGTTGCAAAAATTCAGGATTGCTGTCGTACAGTTCAAGTAATCTGTCTTGATATTTGGACATTCTGAAAAAATACGCCTCTTCTTTCGCCGTTTGAACCGGTCTGCCGCAATCAGGGCAACATCCGTCATTTAACTGCGTAGGTGTCCAAAACGCTTCACAAGGTTTACAATAATGTCCCTCGTATTCCCCTTTGTAAATATCACCTTTTTCGTACATTTTGAGAAACAATCTCTGCACCCTCGTCATATGTCGTTCTTCTGTCGTACGAATAAAATCATCATATGAAATCTCCATTATTTTCCATAGTTCTTTTATTCCTGCAACTATTTCATCTACATATTCCTTTGGTGTAACGCCCTTTTCAATGGCCTTATCCTGAATTTTTTGACCGTGCTCGTCAGTACCTGTCAAAAACCTTACATTATAACCTGAAAGTCTTTTAAATCTCGCCATTGCATCCGCCATTACCGTACAATATGTATGTCCTATATGCAAGCTCGCACTGGGATAGTAAATCGGCGTTGTAATATAATAATTTCCTTTTTGCGTATTTTTCATCTATATGCCCCCTTTTCAATATATGATATTTATAATCAATCCTCTCCTCTTGACTATATTGCTACCGGTGTATCAATAAACGTTTTTTGCCATGTTCCTTTTCTTTTGTAATGAAATTGTATTACAAAATTTGGTTTATGTCAAATCCTGCCTACTTTATGATAATCTTAAAGGCTAATGCTATCATAAACGATTGCGGCAAATATAACAAGAACAGTTTTTATTTATCAAAAAATTCTCGAACCGCCTTTGCTGCCGATTCGTTCATTCCTGGCACTTTTGCAAGCTCATCAATCTCTGCATTTTTGATAGCGTCAATATTTCCAAAGTGTGCAAGCAGTGCTGTACGCCTTACTTCGCCGATTCCTTTGATATCGTCGAGCACCGACGCTACAATGCGCTTGCCTCGCAGCTTTTTGTGATAGTCTATTGAAAATCTGTGAACTTCTTCCTGTATAATGCCTATATACTTAAATAAAAGCGGATTATCCCTAAGTTCAAGCTCACAAAATCCGTCAAACTCAGCGGAAAATTTTCCCATACCGCTTAACTCTTCGCCACGCGCCGGAAAATTTTCCATAGCAGCGACGCACGGCTTAAAGACGAGCGCCCTGCTTCTATGATGCTCGTCTTTAGCCATTCCGACAATCGGGATATCAACCTTGAGGGCGGCAAGTGCCTGCATACCTGCAGACACTTGCCCCTTGCCGCCGTCCAGCAATATCAAATCCGGCAAAGGGAGGAAGGCGGGCTCGCCCGCCTTCGCCGCCCGCAGTCTGCGATAAAGCGCCTCTTGCATACTGCCGTAATCGTTCGGTCCTTCAACTGTTTGAATTTTAAATCGTCTATAACTTTTTTTATCCGCAACAAGTTCATTAAACACTACCATGCCGGCAACACTATCAATTCCGTTTGTGTTTGATATATCGTAAGCCTCCACCCTATATCCCTGCGGCAGATGCGATATATCCTTTCCTTTTATTTGAGATATTATCTTATTAAATTCTTCTCGTACTTTGTCTGCACGCTCTTTTTTATTTTTCTCTCTTAAATCTATGCTTCCCTTCAATTCCACGCTGTCCTTTTGGGCAAGCTCCAGAATTTCCTTCTTGCTTCCTCGCTGCGGGACATAAATTTCGACTTTCCTGCCTGCTATATTACTCAAAAATTCCGCAATCAATCCCTGTTCAGGCAACTCTTCTTCTATCAAAATTTGATACGGCAAATTCATACTGCCCGCATAATACTGCTTTATAAACTCGCTTACGCTCTCCTTCTCGTCAAGCGCTCCCGACATCACAAAATATTCCCTTTGAACCAGCTTCCCTTCTCTTACCAAAAACTGTACGGCATAGCACTTCTCTCCTGTTTTTATTCCCAGCACTACATCTATGTCCTTTATTCCGAATATGCTTGCTCTTTGCGTTTCACTGATACTTTCTATCGCAGCCAGCTGATCTCGTATCTTCGCCGCTTTTTCAAAATCCAAGTTTTCAGAAGCATCATCCATTTCTTTTTCAAGTTTACGCTTCAGATTTCCCGTCTTTCCCGATAAAAATTCCTGTATCTCGTCTATCTTCTTTAGATATTCATCCGGATCTACTTTACCTGTGCAAATTCCTTCGCATTTTCCTATATAAAAATTCAAACACGGTCTGAAATTCTTTGGAAAAGTTCGCATATTGCAACGTTTGATGCTATAGATATCCATCAGAAGCTCCACTATTTTGGTTACAGAACCGGCATCTGAATACGGCCCGAAATATCGGCTTTTTTTCCTATCCGTCCGTCTGGTTTTTAAAATTCGCGGAAATTTTTCACCGAGCGTAATTTCGATATAAGGGTAGCTTTTATCATCTCTAAGAAGCACATTATATTTGGGTGCATACTTTTTAATTAAATTGCACTCGAGTATAAGTGCTTCCATTTCACCGGCAGCCAAAATATACTCAAATTCTTCAATATTTTCAACCATAGCACGCACTTTAGGCGAATGTTTGCTGCTATTTCTAAAATACTGTGATACTCTTTTTTTCAGAGATATAGCTTTTCCTACATATATTACTTGTCCCAACTTATCTTTATGCAGATATACCCCGGGGGCATCCGGCAATTTTTTTAAATTTTCTTTTATATCAAACATAGTTATTTGTATCTTGCAAATCTTTGCATATTTCGATGCACTCTTTCCATTTCTATTTCAAGAGCTTTACGCTTTCGTTCTTCTTCTCTTTCTTCCTCTATCCTTTTTTTTCTATTCGCATAAAGTTTCAATAAAAGCGCAAATATAACGATAGCTAAAACCCACACCAAACTTCGAACTGCAAATAAATTTCGCAGCAAGCTCACAACTCCGCCGCGCTCATTGCTATCTTTTGCATATGTAGGTACAATTTTGAGCAACTCGCCCTCGTAATATATCTTCAAATCACCTATACGCTGATTTCGCTCTATAGGTGCTTCTAAATTTTCAATTGGCTCTATGGTATAATTTATTTTGCTTGCATCTGCGCTCTTTGGTATACTCACATATACATCTTGCTGAACTACCGCTTTAGTTTTTTTATTTTTGCCCATTTTTATCGGTAGCGCTTCCCCTTGCATATAATCCATTATCTTTATAGATGAAAAATGAGCAAATGCCCAATCGAGCAACGCAATAGTATCTGCATATTTTCCGTCTTTGCTGCTGCCCAATAGTGTTACTATATATTCGCTATCTCCTCGCTTACAAACCGCCGATATGCAGTTTTTTGCTTCCTGTGTATATCCTGTTTTTAATCCGCAAATTCCTTCATACTTTACACTACGCATACTCCCGTTCACATCTACTTCTCTTTTACTATCAAAAAGTAGATGATTGATGTTTTTCAAATGCCTTGCTTCCGAAACATTAGTTTTCGGAATCGTATGCGATATCGTTCCTGCACAAGTTCTGATAGTGTCATATTGCATCGCAACCTTCGATAATATAGCCAAATCGCGTGCAGAGGTGTAATGTCCGTCATCATGCAATCCGTGCGGATTTTTAAAATTTGTATTTTCAAGTCCAAGCTGCTCGCACTTTTGATTCATCATTTCGACGAAATTTTCCATACTCCCTCCCGCAGCTTTTGCAAGTGCAATAGCGGAATCGTTTGCCGACTTCAAAAACAAAGCATATAACAATTCTTTTACGCTTATTTCTTCTCCGACTTGTAGTCCTATACCGGCTCCTTCGACAGCCGCTGCCTGCGCATCTACCGTAACTACCGTATCGAGCGGTATATTTTCAAGCACCACAAGTGCCGTCATAATTTTTGTCGTGCTCGCCATTTCCTTAATTTCATCAGCGTTTTTTTCATACAAAACCTCACCTGATTTTGCGTCCATTACAACCGCAGCTTCTGCGATTATATTGGGGACTTGCTCTTGAGCTTCAGTTTCCGCGTCTATTGCGAAACTCTCAGTTATTTGACAGCACAGCATCGCAGCTATTGCTATCAACACTATAAATCCATTTTTTTTCATATTATCTTAAAAATTATTCCTTACAAAATAATCCATGATTTCATATCCGTTTTTAAAAGTTTTTCCGCGTTTCGCTATCTCTTCTGTAAATTTTCTATTTTCATCACAAGGCTTTTCTCTAGTGCTGTCGTAAATCAAAAATGGCACTTCACCCTTTGTATGCACCCTAAGCTCCACCGGTGTTTTATGATCCGGCAAAACAAGCACCTTGTAATCAATATTATCCGTTTTGAAATACTCCAGTATCGGGCATAAAATTTTTCTATCTATCCGCTCAAGGCTTTCAACCTTGCCCATTATATCACCCTGATGCCCGCATTCATCCGGACCTTCCATATGCATATATACAAGCTGTGTTCCTTGCCTGTATTCCTCGATTGCAGTCGCACACTTGCCATCATAATTGGTATCTAGCGTACCTGTTGCACCTTCCACTTTGCAAACTCTCATACCTAGTCCGATTGCTATTCCTTTAATCAAATCAACTGCTGAAATAACAGCCGCTGATATTCCATATTTGTCTTTGAATTTAGGTAAGTTCGGTTTTATTCCCTCTCCCCAAAGCCAAACGGCATTCGCAGGATTCAATCCACGTTTAACTCTATCTTTATTGATTTTGCTTCCCTTTAAAATTTCGTAAGATTTTTTTTGAATATCCGCAAGCGTTGAAATCTCCGGCAAGCAATCTCCCGCTCTTTTCCCGATATTATCTTGTGGCGTCTTTAATCTGCAACTTAACTTATTATCCGTTTCTCCGTTTTCGCTAAAGAATTCCTCTGCGCAACGCAAAATCATCAGATGTCTATAACTTACACCTGCGTAAAATTCTATATTCTTGCTACATTTTATTTTTTCTCTAAGCTCATCAATAAGTTCTTTTGCTTCTTCAGTTGTTATGAGCGATGCACTATAATCTGCAATTATCAAATCTTCATATTTTGTAGATGTGAACTCATCAGCAGGTTTTCCGGTATGTGGATCGAGCAATGTAATCGTGCTTGCTCTATATGCCATATCGGTATCTCCCATTTCAATTCCTAAGCTAATTGCTTCAAGCGGTGCTCTCCCCGTCAAATATATTTGAGGATCATATCCCATAATAGCTAAATTGGCAGCATCGCTTGAAGGTACTATATTCGGCGCAACCGTAAAGATGCTGCCTACCTCCCCCAAACTCGCCAATTTGTTTATGTTCGTAAGATTTGCAAATTCAAATGCCGTTTTATTTCCGAGTGAAGATATAGGCTCATCCGCCCCTCCGTCCAAAAGCAAAATCAAATACTTCATGAAATTACTCCAATTTCAAAAAAGCACCTAGCAATAGCTAGGTGCCCAAACATTGTTTCCAATTACTTCAATTCTACAGTTGCTCCAACTTCTTCTAGCTGCTTCTTGATAGTTTCAGCTTCTGCCTTTTCAACGCCCTCTTTAAGAGTTGAAGGAGCTCCGTCTACCATTTCCTTAGCTTCTTTTAGGCCTAGTCCTGTTATTTCTCTTACAACTTTGATAACCTTAATTTTCTCTGCGCCTGCTGATGCAAGAACTACTGTGAAATCACTCTGTTCTTCACCTGCATCTGCTGCTGCTCCACCTGCTACCGCTACTGCTACAGGAGCTGCTGCGGATACTCCGAATTCCTCTTCGCAAGCCTTAACAAGCTCGTTTAATTCCAATACTGTCATAGCTTTTATAGCTTCTATGATTTGATCTTTGTTCATTTTTATTCTCCTTACTTATATTATTATTCTTATGCTTCCTGCTTTGCATCCGCAATAGCCTGGAATGTTCTAACTGCCGCTGATATCGGCGAATTGATGCTGCCCATAAATTTAGCGATGAGTTCATCTCTCGAAGGTAACGAAGCAATCTGCTCCATACCCTTAGCGTCAAAATATGTTCCCTCTACAACACCTGCTTTAAATTCCATTTTTTTGAATTCTTTGATTGCTGAATTCAGAACTTTTGCCGGTGCAACTGCATCGTCATAGCTTATAGCTAAAGCACTTGGTCCTTCAAGCACCTCTGCCAAAGGTTCATATTTTGTTCCTTCAATAGCTCTCTTGACTAATGTGTTTTTGTAAACTGTATAGTCAACATCAGCATCTCTCAGCTTTTTTCTCATGCTGTCCGCCTGAGCAACTGTGATTCCTATATAGTCCACAACTACAGCTGAAGTCGCTTTGTCCAACTTATCTTTTATTTCATCAATTATAAGTTGTTTTTCTTTCTTTGCTTCTACTGACATTATAGCTCCTTTCTTCAAAAGTTTTTTCGGTACTCAATAAAAATCCTTGCACCGTAAGCGCAAGGACAATATCGTTTATATTGTACCTCGGCGGGAAATTAAGCTCACGCACCCGCTATCTACGGTTTGTATTCCTTTTTATTTCTTATTACAGAGTGAACTTTGTAGGGTTCAGTTTGATTCCCGGCCCCATAGTTGATGCCACTGTAATGCTTCTTAGGTACTGTCCCTTAGCTGCTGCAGGTTTTGCCTTTAGCACTGCCTCGATAAGTGCCTTGAAGTTATCCTCCAATTTGGCTGCTCCGAAAGAAGCCTTTCCTATTGGAGTGTGAATGATATTTGTTTTATCCAGTCTGTACTCAACTTTACCTGCTTTGATTTCTTCAAGTGCCTTAGTAATGTCCATCGTAACTGTTCCGGATTTAGGGTTCGGCATTAGACCTTTAGGTCCCAAAACTTTACCCAGTCTTCCAACAACACCCATCATATCAGGTGTAGCAACTACTACATCGAAATCGAACCAGTTTTCCGACTGAATCTTTTGCGCAAGCTCTTCTGCACCAACATAATCTGCTCCTGCAGCTTCCGCTTCCGCTACCTTCGGTCCTTTAGCAAATACTAAAACTTTCTTAGTTTTTCCTGTTCCGTGCGGTAACACGATAGCTCCTCTAACCTGCTGATCTGCGTGTCTTCCGTCTACGCCAAGTTTAATATGTACTTCTATAGTTTCATCAAACTTCGCCTTTGCTGTTTTTGTGACTAAATCCATAGCCTCTTGAGTATCATACAAAGCCGCTTTATCAAACGCTTTGACAGATTCTCTATACGTTTTACCTCTCTTAGGCATTTTTACCTCCCCTTGGTGCATACGATTTTGTTTTGCACAAAATCTCCCAAAATACTAATCTTCTACTACTATACCCATACTTCTTGCAGTTCCCTTAACCATAGCTGTTGCTGCGTCCAAGTCTGCTGCATTTAAGTCAGGCATTTTCACTTTTGCGATTTCTCTTACCTGCTCAGTTTTCAAAGTTGCCACTTTTTTCTTGTTTGGCTCTCCGGAAGCTGCTGTAAGTCCTGCCGCTTTCTTAAGCAATACCGCTGCAGGTGGTGTCTTTGTAATAAATGTGAATGATCTGTCCGAATAAACTGTAATTACAACAGGGATAATCATACCGGGTTGATCTTGAGTTTTTGCATTGAACTGCTTACAGAAATCCATGATATTTACACCCTTTTGACCAAGTGCCGGACCTACCGGTGGTGCCGGAGTTGCGTTTCCTGCCGCGATTTGAAGTTTAATCATTCCTTCAACTTTTTTTGCCATCTTTTCTCCTTTCCGCAAAGCATATCTTCGCTAAATTATTTTATCTACAAGGCTCATTTCCAAGTCAATCGGTATATTTTGCGCAGATTCCGTAAGTCTTAGCTTAACACGCTCTTTCTCAAGGTTGATTTCATCTACAACGCCGATTTTTCCTGCAAATCCGCCTCCGATAATCCTAACTGACTCTCCTACCTCAAGTTTTAGGTCAACATGCACTTTTTCAATATTCATGCGCCTGATTTCGTCTTCGGTAAGAGGTATAGGTTCCGAACCATGACCTACAAATCCTGTAACTCCTTGTGTATTTCTAACAAGATACCAAGATTCATTTGTCACTATCATTTTAACAAGGACATATCCCGGGAACATTTTCCTCTTCCTTGTTGTTGCTTTGCCGTTTCGAATTTCTGTAACAAGTTCCATAGGAATTGCCGTTTTTAAAATCAAATCCGACATTTTTCTGTTTTCGGCAATTTTCTTAATACTTGCCTCTACTTTGTTTTCGTGACCTGAATAAGTGTGAATCACATACCACTTGGCAGCGCTATCGTCTTCGCCATGTTCAAGCGGATTTACCGATTCGGCAATTTCTGCTGTCGGTTCTTGCGCCTGCCCCGCATTCGATATTTCATTGTATTCTTCTGCCATTTTTTACCTCATAGTCTTATAAAGTTATATCCAAAATTGCTTTTAATGCCTTCAGTACACCTAAATCCATTAGCCAAAAGCACAATGCGAAAAATGCACAAAAGAAAAGCACGGCAACTGTATAAGAGCCAAGTTCTTTTTTAGTAGGCCATACAACCTTTTTCATTTCAAGTCTTATTCCCTTGAAATAATCCAGTAGTCCACTTTTTTTTGCGGCTGGCGTGGCTGGCTTTTTCTTTAACTTATCATTATCCATCTTTCTCTCCTTATTTTGTTTCCTTGTGAAGAGTGTGCTTCTTGCAGAATTTGCAATACTTGTCTAACTCTATACGATCAGGATCGTTTTTCTTATTTTTAATTGTATTGTAATTTCTTTGCTTGCACTCCGTACATGCAAGTATCACTTTCGTTCTAGCTCCTGCTGCCACTTGCGCCACCTCCTATCTAAAATAACGCTTACAACATAAATTCAGAGCACTGTTTCAAGCTCTGTACTAATTTTATATATAAAGTCGTTTATATATGATAACATCAATACTTGCGCTTGTCAATATCTCTAATGCAATTTCCTGAAATTCTTTTGGTGCAATGCTATCAAGTAAATCTTTTATATTGGTAGAGCTTTTCTTAATTGTAATATCTGTTACGACTGTAGTTTGCTGTTTTTCTGAGGCCAGCGTATAAATATCTTTTAAAGATTGGCTTTTTCCAGCGTTATTTGGTCCAACAAAAATGATAATGTCATTTTGTTGGATATCTACATAAGTTCCATCATTGAAATGAACTTTTGAAACATATCCACCTGCTTTTACTGTTTCCATTTATATTATCTCCTCTCTTAAATTGACTATTGTAACAGTAAAATGATTAGGCTTATCAGTTTCTTATAATTGCTAAAATGGTAAATCCCTAAATTCAAATTTCACTATTATCATCTATTACATAAAAATTTTCCAAATTAAAACTCCAAAATCATTTCTGGTTATGGTTTATGTGTATTACTCTTCCTTTTTATTTCTTTTCAAGAATCTTGATTTCTTCGGAAAAGATAACTTCCAATCTTCAAATTCCTCATCTGTAATTTCCCCGTTATAGTGTTTCTTTCTCATTTGATTCCATTCAACTAAAAAATCATTGAAATGTGGATTATGAAATAGTAGTGCAGTGGTTTAAGGGAATGATAGTTTATTGTATAATCTTTTAGTATATTTTATCATAAAATCACACTAACTACAATAAAATTAAAATAAACAAAGTCACAAAAAAATAAATTTTATAATTGTTATTGACAAAACAAATATGTATAGTTATAATGAAACTAAAAGAATAGATAATAAAAGATTAGAATCTAAACTAATGAAATTGATTTTTATCAAATTCCAGACAATAATGTAGAGTATTATATTACTTACTATTGGTTATGAATTAATAAAATAAAATTTTAATAACTATTTTTAAATTTTAA
>ERZ773197.1876-NODE-1876-length-13914-cov-20.023018_pt1 | contig 13914 bp, 13 predicted proteins | sample MGYA00580999_ERZ773197 | MGnify/ENA primary metagenome ERZ773197 (study PRJEB29015, sample SAMEA2738166) | human oral metagenome | biome: human oral; feature: human-associated habitat; material: saliva | place: China | collected 2185 ...
AAGAAAAGAAAAAATTTTTTCTTTTTTAATATTGACTAGTAGAAAATTATTTTTAAAGTAATTCATACGGAAAGTTCGTCGAAAGAAGGAACATGAAAGTTGGATTAGTTGGACTGGGAAAGATGGGCTTCAATCTTGCCTTGAATCTCAAAGACAACGGAGTAGAAGTCAAAGGCTTTGACCTTTCCGATGATGCTCGCCAGGAAGTGGAAAAGCACGGTATTTCCTCTGTTCAGTCCTTAGCAGAGCTTGTTGAGGTACTGGAGACGCCAAGAGTCATTTGGATGATGGTTCCTTCTGGAGAGGCAACTGAATCAACAATCTCTCAGGTTCTTCCACTGCTTGAGAAGAATGACATCCTTATTGATGCAGGTAACTCAAACTACAAGGATTCCATTAGACATGGAGACGAGGCCGCTAAACTCGGCGTAAGATTCCTTGATCTTGGTACCTCTGGAGGCACTTCGGGAGCTCGCTATGGTGCTTGCTTGATGGCCGGTGGAGACCAGAGTGCTTACGAGTATCTCAAAGATGTTTTTGAGTCCGTTGCTGTTAAAAATGGCTGTGACTATGTAGGTCCTGCGGGCGCTGGGCACTTTATGAAGATGGTCCACAACGGAATTGAATACGGAATGATGGAGGCAATTGGCGAAGGTTTTGCTGTTATGCAAAAAGCCCCATTCGATTATGACTTGGCTCAGGTTGCTCGCAACTGGCAAAACGGTTCCGTTATTCGTTCTTGGCTGATTGATTTAATTGAAGAGCAGCTCAGAGTACATCCTAATCTTAAGGACTTTAAGGGTATTGTTGATGCATCTGGCGAGGCTAAGTGGACAGTTGAAGCCGCTCTTGCAGAGGATGTTCCAGTACCAGTAATTGCTCAGTCGCTATTTGAGAGAAATGCATCAAAGCTTGGCGAGGAAAACTTCTCCAATAAGGTTACTGCAGCTCTCCGCAATGGCTTTGGCGGCCACGCATATGTAGCAGAGGAAGCCTAGTATGAGTGAAAATATTTCTCAGCTGCAGATTCATCCAGAAGACCTTCAGTTTCATGTTGAGGCAAAAGACTGGGAAGATGCTCTTAAAGTAGCTGCAGCTCCATTGGTAAAGCGCGATGCAATCACGGCTGTATATATTGATGAGATGATTGCGGCAATTCATGAGCTGGGACCTTACATTGTTCTTGCACCTGGTCTTGCCCTTGGTCATTCTCGCCCTAGTGATGCAGTTCACCAGACAGCAATTTCAATTGCAACACTCGCGCAACCAATAGAGTTTGGCAGCAAGCACAATGATCCTGTGGATATCGTTGTTATTTTGGCAGCAAAAGATGACGAGTCTCATATTGAACTTCTTCAGAAAATCGTAATTTTCTTCAATAGTGAGGCAAATTTTGATTTGCTTCGTTCTGCGAGAACAGAAGAAGACGCACTAAACGTTTCAAAAGTTATTAATGGGGAGGCATAGTATGGACATCTTGAACGTTTTTGTATTTCAGCTTTTTACAAATCAAACCATTTTCATGGGTTTACTTGCTCTTGTGGGACTTTTACTTCAACGTAAAAAGTTGCCGCAGGTAATCGATGGCGTTGTTAAGACGGTCATTGGCCTTCTTGTCCTTTCCTCTGGTGCAGGAATTATCTTTAGTTCTCTGTCTGAGGTAGTTACTGCACTAAATAACAGCCTTGGAGTTGCAGGTACTCTTCCTATTAATGATGCAGCTGGCGCAATGGTTCTCTCTATGGAGGGCTTCAGCAGGAATTCCGTACTGATCTTCCTGTTTGCATTCCTGCTTCACTTGGTAATTGTTAAGTTGGTTCCTAACAACAACTTTAAGAACGTTTACTTAACTGCTCACCTTGCACTTTTCCACGCATGCTTCATGGCTATTACGCTTCCAGGAATCCTGAACACCGATGACAGCGTTGTGATTATTGCAGTTGGCTCTATTCTCAATGCACTTTACTATGCGCTTTCTCCTGCAATTACTAGAAAGCTTGCAAAGGAGTGGACACAGGACGCAATTACACTTGGCTTTATGGACCAGGTAGGCTCTGTTGTTGCTCACTTTGTTGGTAAGTTTGTTGGTTCCTCTAACCCAGATGAAGATGCAGATAAGCTGAAGCTTCCTGAGTGGGCATCTATGTTTAGGGACAACACTGTAGTTCTGTTCTTCCTGATGCCAATCATCTTTGTTGGAATGGGACTTGCAGTTGGTCAGGAAGGTATCGAGGCTCTATCTGGTACTGGTCCTGAGGCTACTAACTGGATTTTGTGGCTGGTTATTCGTGCGTGGACCTTCTCTGCAGGTATTGTCATCCTGCTTCAGGGTGTCCGTATGTTTGTCGGATCTATTGTTCCAGCATTTAAGGGTATTTCTGACAAGTTCCTTCCTGGTGCTGTTCCAGCACTGGACGCTCCAACGTTCTATCCATTCTCGCCAATGGGCGGTATGTTTGGCTTCCTTGGATCTTCAATCGGTGCAATTCTTGTCTGCATTTTGACCATTGTTCTTCATGCTCCAGTTATTGTCTTCCCAAGCCCAATCATCATGTACTTCGACGGTAATGTCATGGGCGTTTTTGGTAATAAGGCTGGTGGATGGAAGGGTGCTCTTGCAGCAGGCTTGGTAACTGGTGCAATTACTTCTGCAGCAGCCATCCTGTTCTATCCACTGACAGGCGTAATGTTTGGTTCTGGCGTTACCTGGTCTAACATTGACTACGCACTGGTATGGATGCCATTAATGTATCTGCTCAAGACTATTAGAATGCTTGTACTTGGCGCATAGCCAGTAATTTAGGAGTTAATAATGAAACTTGTCGCTGTATGTGGTTTTGGCGTTGGATCTTCAATCATTGCCAAAATGAATATTGAGAGCATCCTTCAGAAGAGGAATAGGGAAGATATTGTTGTTGAGACTATTGACCTTGGTAGCGTACAAGGCGCCGATGGCGATTATTACGTCACGACCAATGAGCTCTTTGACAATTTTCCTGATGGAATTAAAGAGCGTACCATTGTGCTAAATAACTTCATTGACCTTGCAGCTATTGAAAACGCGTTAGAAGAGCGAATTGGTCTGTAAACACTCAACATTTTGCATTCTTAAGGCACTCGTTAATCGGGTGCCTTTTTGTTGTTTATAGAGCTGCACCTCCTTTCCACGTCAAATGGCAGTTGTGTGAGTGAGATTATTCTGAGTTTATACATTTACACGAATTTATCAATATAAAGAGGAGAAAATTCTTGTATATATGAAGATTAACTTTGTAATATGAGAAGATTTTGGTAGAATATTCTTATATGAGTATCACCACAGGCGTCTGATAACGAAGACAAGGGGACTGCTATGGAAGTTAGTTACAAGAAATTATGGAAAATCCTGATAGACAAAGATATGAAGAAGAAGGACTTGCAGGCGAGGGCTGGGATTAGCTGGGCATCCGTTACCAAGCTGTCTAAAGGTGAAACCGTCAGTATGGAAGTGCTAATGAAGGTATGCAAAACGCTAAATTGCGATATCGGGGACATCATGGAGTTGATCCCGGCCGAAGAAGATGCCATTGAGTGAGGGGTGATGTTATGTCTGCAAAGAAGAAAAGCGTGATTAGCAAGGCCAGCCCTCACACAATCAAGAAATTTGAATTAATAGAGGAATATATAAAATCATGGGCACAGAAGCTGATGTTGAACGATTCATGTAATGGCCTAATCTTTATAGACTGCATGTGCAATAGCGGGATTTATACGGATGATGCTGGAGAACATGTAAAAGGTACAGCCGTGCGGGTGTCGGAGGCTCTGCTAGATGTTGCGAGGACATATACGGATAAGGCGGTGTACATCTATCTGAATGATAAGGATGCCGAACGGGTGGATGAACTTGAAAAGCATCTGCCACAAAGCGAGCGTAACTTTCAGATTGTAACATCAAGGTTGGATGCACATGAGTTTCTGAAGACTATCGGGCCACAGTTATACCAGACAGGACACTTGCATTATTTCCTGTTTTACGATCCGTATGATGCTTCGATTGACTGGGAGGCGATCCTGCCGTTCTTCCTTAACTGGGGAGAGGTCATGATCAATCACATGGTCTCCGATTCGGTGAGAGCTATCACCAGCGCCAAGCGGAAAACCACAAAGAAGAAGTACGAGAATACCTACCTTGAGGATTTTGAAAAGCTGGTACCATTCGGAAGTGACAAGGCTGCCTACGAGGCGCGGGTGGAAGAGATCATTGCTTCTCTGCATGGGGCGTGCAGATACTATGTTGCCGCCTTTCCTTTCTATAACACGAATAACTCGCACATGTATAACCTGATACATTGCTCGAGTCACAAAGAAGGCTTCAAGCTGTATAAGAAGAGCGCATGGAAGGTCTTTGGAGCACAGTCCTCTATCAAGCACTCATCGGACAATGGTCAGCTGCGATTTGACTTTGATGGAGTCATTACTTTAGACACAGACACTTCATGCTTCCATGTAAGGGATATTGCAAAGTATCTGCAGGACAATTTCAGAGGACGCAATCTGGTGCCACTTACGGAATTGTGGGATTTACTGGATGATCACCCGATCTTCCCGTCTGAGGGATATCGGAATGAGATTAAGAAAGAACTGGTCAGCGACTACGGAGCAAAGATTGAACAGATTGTCCGGGTCGAAACGAATAAGAAGGAATATGTCATTTCGTTCTCTCAGTGAGACGGAATGTGAACGAGGGCATAAAAAGCAATGGCGACATCACAGAAATTTGGTGGTAATTGGACGAAAGAGAAGCTCAATATCTTTACGAGCTATCTGGATGCGTACCTGGTTGCACTGCAAAACCAGAAATTTAAAAAGATTTATATTGATGCCTTTGCCGGGACGGGAAAAATCGAGACCAGTGACGGTGAGCAATATCTTGTTGGCTCCGCTAAGCGTGCGCTGGCTGCCAGCAAGAAATTTGACCGGTACTTCTTTATCGAAGGAGATGAGAAGAAGGCGGCTGAGCTCCAGAAAATGGTCAACACTGAGTTCCCGCATCTGACAAGAATAGTTACCGTTTACTGTGGGGACGCCAACGAAAAGCTCGCACAGATTATCCGTGATGTGGACTGGCGATATAACCGTGGGCTTCTGTTCTTGGACCCGTATGCAACACAGGTCAACTGGACGACACTGGAGACCGTGGCCAAAACAAAGTCCATCGATGTCTGGTACTTGTTCCCGTTTTCGGCTCTGAACCGAATGCTGCCGAAGAATGGAAAGTACGAGACATGGGAAGGCTGCATTGACAGACTGCTGGGCGATTCAGGCTGGCAGACAGAATTCTACAAGGAAGACCTGCAGATGTCGCTGTTTGATTTTTTCCCGGATGCAGAGGCTCCAGACAGCGGTACAAGGAAAATCAAGGATGCCAATCTGGAACACATCAAGGCATATATTATTTCCCGGCTGGAGACGATATTCCCTTGCGTATCCAAACATCCACGGATTTTTAGGAACAGCCGGAACTCGCCGATGTTCCTATTCTGCTTTGCAATTGCGAGCGAGAGTTCCAAGGCACAAAGACTCGCGCTGCGAATAGCAGATCATATATTAAAGAGCAAGTAGGCGGAGGATGGAGTTAACTTGAAAACCATAACTCGAAAATCCATGCTTTATCAGACGGGAGTCGAGTATGGTGACTATACAATGAATCACGTGCAAGGATGTGCGCATGGATGCAAATATCCATGTTATGCATTCCTGATGAAGAAGCGGTTCGGGCAAATAAAAGACTACGATAGCTGGCTGGAGCCCTATCTGGTGTCTAATACACTTGAACTGCTGGATAAGGAAATCCCACGGCTCCGGGACAAGATACAGTCTGTGCAGCTTTGCTTTACAACAGATCCGTTCATGCAAGGCTATCCGGAAGTATCCGCTATGAGCGTGGCGGCCATACGCAAGTTGAATGAGGCAGGCATAAGATGCACGACGCTTACCAAAGGTCTGCTGCCTATAGAGCTGGCGCAGCTTTCGCCGGAGAACGAGCATGGCATCACACTTATTTCCTTGGACGAAGATTACAGGGAGAAAATGGAGCCGGGTGCAGCTGCCTATGCTGAGAGACTGGAAGCCTTGCGAGCACTCCATAATGCGGACTGCCGAACATGGGTGAGTATCGAGCCTTACCCGACGCCGAATATGATAGAGCAGGATTTACATGAAATTTTAGAGGCTGTTGCGTTTACCGACAGGATCATCTTTGGCAGAACGAACTACAGCAAAACGGCAAACGCCTATGAGGGACACAGACATTTTTACAATGAATGCGCAGCAGAGGTGACAGCCTTCTGTCAGGAGCGCGGCATTGCTTATCACATAAAGGAAAAGACGATCACAGAAGAATGAGGTGGAAACAGTGGCACTATTACAAGACCTGATCCAGCAGATCGATGATCCCACACTCCGGGACAGGATTTTGCAGGAAACCGATAAATTGATGAAGCAGAAAAAATTCGGGCTCGTGTTTGAGGAACACCTGCCGGAATGCACGCTACTCTATGACGTACCGATTCGTGTCGGATCTAAGGTCGCACTAAAGACTGGATACGTCAGCGACATCTATACTGTTGTAAAGATGGACGGCAATGAGGTGCTCTGCGATCGTCGTGAGACACACGAGCAGAAGGCCTTCCAGTTGGATGAGCTTGTGGTAGTGGCTGAGTTTGGAGAGTCGATCTACCCGACACTGAAACCGTTGGATAGCGTGGAGAATGCTCCGGACAGCGGCCTTTGGCATACGCTGATTGAGGCGGATAATTATCATGCGCTGCAACTGCTGGAGTATTTGTATGCAGAGAAGGTAGATTGCATCTACATCGATCCGCCGTATAACACTGGCGCAAAGGACTGGAAATACAACAACGACTATGTGGACAGCTCTGACACTTACCGTCACAGTAAGTGGCTCTCCATGATGGAGAAGCGCCTGAAGATCGCAAAGAAGCTACTGAAGCCAGATACAGGTGTCTTGATTGTTACCATCGATGAACATGAGATGCACCATTTGAGGGCACTGCTCGATGAGGTGTTACCCGAAGCATATATTCAAATGGTTACCTATGTCATCAATCCGAAAGGGGTTACACAAGGTAGATTTTCGAGAGTCGAGGAGTATGCGATTTATTGCTTTATGCCGCAGGCTATGGTTCCGCGAAGCAATGATAATCTCTTAAATGTGGTAGAAGGCAAAAGAACTTTGAAGCCCAGATGGAAGGGGTTGCTTCGTTCAGGTACTAATTCAAGACGAGCGGATAGGAAAAATATGTTTTACCCTATCTATGTTGATCTTGAAAAGGGCAGAGTTGTAAAAGCAGGAGAATCTCTTCCGTTCGAGAAAAATCCCGTCCTCAACGAAAAAGTTGGTGATTATTATACTGCATGGCCTATTAGAACAGACGGGACATATGGCAACTGGGGTGTTGGTTATGAAACGTTGAATGAACTGATAGAGGCTGGCTATGTGTCTCTTGGAGGCTATGATAAGAAAAGGGACACTTATGCCATCACATACATAAGCAAGCCTAACAGAGATAAGATTGAAAATGATGAAATTATTATTACCGGAAGAGACGAAGTAACCGGTGTCGTTAACATTGAGTTTGCCTCAAATAATAATAAAACCATTAAAACTATATGGCACCGGACTCTTCATGATGCTGGAGCATATGGAACAGATATAGTTTCTTCGATTATCGGGAAGAAAAGAACATTCAGCTTCCCAAAATCTATTTATTCAGAAAGAGATGCCATCGCTGCAATTGTTAGAGACAACAAAACGGCATTGATACTGGATTTCTTCGCTGGAAGCGGAACAACACTTAATGCCGTAAACTTATTAAACGCCGAGGATAATGGTACACGGCGCTGTATATTAGTGACTAATAATGAAATCTCAGAGGAGGAAGCCAGAGCTCTGACTGCTGATGGTTTTAATCCGGGCGATCCTGAATGGGAACAAGCCGGTATTTGCAGATCGGTAACTTGGCCACGGACTAAATACAGTTTCTTGGGAAAGCGTGAAGATGGAACGTCTCTTGACGGAAGATACTATATGCTGAGGTCAGTTGAAAAAGAAATGAATCGCAGTTTTTGTCAGCTGAGTTTTACAGTCTTTCCGCTTAAGAAAGACAAGAAAAAACAGTTGCTTTCGGTTCTGAAGGATAAAAGCGGAAAGATGCAGTTGCCTCAAAAACTTGCAGATGAATCTGCCTATATAGTGTCTGAAGAATATTCTGCAAGCATTCTATTCGACGTTACCGAAACGGAAGGTTGGCTGGATGCGTTGCAAGACCAAGATCAGATTACAGATTTTTATATCGTGACAGATGATAAAAAGAAGTTTGACCAAATAAAGCAACGGGTGATAGAGCTTCTCGGAACGTATTTGGAACAAGAACCTGAAATCCGTCCAATGTCAGAGGGGTTTGAGGCTAATTGTGAATACTTCAAACTGAGCTTCCTCGACAAGACCTCTGTGGCACTTGGAAGGCAGTTCAGAGAACTGCTTCCGGTGCTCTGGATGAAGGGTGGAGCCGTTGCCAAATGCCCGGTGCTTGATAGTGATGACCTCCCAGAGATGCTCGTTCTTCCGGAGAATAAGATGGCCGTCCTAATTGACGAGATTTACTATTCCGAGTTCGATGCACAGTTGAGCAAGCATCCGGAAATTCAGACAGTCTTTATTGTGACGGACTCAGAAACAGCATACCGGTCGATGATCCGCAGTTACGATGGTAAAGACTGCTATCAGCTTTACCGGGACTATTTGGACAATTTCCGTATCAACACAGGGAGGTAACCATGAAAGTAGAGTTATTCCCATTTCAGAAAAGAGCTCTCAGCGATATCCGAATGAAGACTGCGGAGGCAATGGGCAGCTATCATAGAACACATGCGCCACAGGTGGTTTCTTTCACTGCGCCGACCGGAGCCGGAAAGACCATCATCATGTCTGCGCTGATCGAGAGCATCCTCTATGGCGACGACACCTATGCAGAGCAGCCGAACGCGATCATCGTTTGGCTTTCGGACTCTCCGCAGCTGAATGAGCAGTCCAAACTGAAGATCGATTCAAAGGCTGATAAAATCCGCCTTTCACAGTGTGTGACGGTTTCGGAGGATTCCTTTGACAGGGAGACCTTTGAGGATGGACATATCTATTTCCTGAATACGCAGAAGCTCTCTGTATCTTCGAAGCTCGCGAAGAATGGCGATGGGCGCTCCTATACCATCTGGGAGACGCTGGCCAATACTGTTAAAGAAAAGAGCGACCGGCTGTACTTCATCATCGATGAGGCGCACCGTGGCATGCAAGGCCGTGAGGCCAGCAAGGCCACGACGATCATGCAGAAATTCATTAAGGGCAGCGATAGTGACCACATCCCGCCGATGCCTGTGGTAATTGGCATGTCCGCAACGACACAGCGCTTTAATGCACTTGTCGAGGGTACCTCCTCTACCATATATAAATCTATTGTCACAGCAGATGAAGTTCGTGCATCCGGCCTCTTGAAGGATCGCATTGTTATTACCTATCCGGAGGCCAGCGCTGTCAATAACGATATGGCAATCCTGCAGGCAGCGGCAGATGACTGGAAGGAGAAATGGGAACACTGGACACAGTATTGCTTTGAACAGCACTATGCCTATGTGAATCCTATTCTGATCATTCAGGTGTTGAATGGAACCGGCGGTAAGCTGACCGATACTAATCTTGATGACTGCATTGCAAAGATTGAGGAGTGGGCGGGTTTCAAGCTGGAAAACGGTCAGGTAGTACATACTTTCGGAGGCACAACAGCTTCCCTTACCGTAAATGGACTTGAAGTGCGCTACGAGGAGCCTTCTCGTATAGCTGATGATAGAAATATCCGCGTCGTGTTTTTCAAAGAAAATCTGTCTACGGGCTGGGACTGTCCGAGAGCGGAAACGATGATGTCTTTCAAGCACGCAAATGACGCTACCTATATCGCCCAGCTCCTTGGACGCATGGTTAGAACACCGATGCAGATGCACATTCAGGTAGATGACGTCTTGAATGATGTGCATCTCTATTTGCCGCACTTTAATGAGGAGACCGTCATGGATGTTGTGGAGGCGCTGCAGAGCACCGAGGGCGGAGATATTCCGACAGATATCTATGGTGAATCTCTGTCCGGAAAGTGCTTCGAAACTTTGACCGTTAAACCGAAAAAGAAAACGCAGGCCTCTATTCCGGGACAGATGGCATTAGACGTATTTACAAATCAAGTCATCGAGACATCGGCTCCAGCGGCTGCAACAGATACTGAGTCTTCATCTGCACCGGTACAGCAGGAAACGCAGGTCTCAGATGCAGAAGGATCAACCACCACACAGCCTGCGGCAACTTTCCAGCAGCCGAGCGCGGACAACGCACAGGCCACTCAGCCTGATATAGCACCAGCAGCAAGTACTCAGCTGAGTGCAACTTCTGAACCGGCAGCGGCTCCGGAAAGCCAGCAGGAAGAGGAACCGGATTTATTTGATCGTGAAGCGGTTATGAAATTCATCAATGATGCCGGTCTGCTTTCATACAACGTCCGAGCCCTCCGGATCAATGATTATCTCAAATCCCTGTATAGGATGGCTCACCTTCTCAGCATGTCAAAGCTGCACCGCGAGGCAATCCGAGAAGTGCAGGATGAAATTGTCAAGATGATTCACGATTACGTGGAAGACCTGAGAGCCAAGGGCAAGTATGATGACCTTGTTCAGCAGGTGAAGCAGTTCAAGCTAGCTACACAGATTTTCGATGCCTTTGGCGAGACCGTGGATAACTATTCTGTCCACGACATGTTTACAACAACAGATACCGATATTGAGCGCCAGTTCCAGATCGCGGATGTGAAGCTGGGACGTGAAGGCATCGGTATGGCATACGGTAACAAGTACGGTGATTTCAGCGACCTGACCGCCTTTAAGACGGATGTTATCCTCTTTGTGGCAGACGAAGACTGCATGAGCAGGCTTCATGCTTATGCAGGGACCCGGTTCCACGGCCTGAATGATGATTATCGCAGATACATTGCAACCATTGATTCGGAGAAAATCCGTAGGGAGTACGACAGCATCGTTTCCGACGGCGATGTGGTCAGCAAGCACAATTTCCGTCTTCCGGAGACGATTCAGGTTCCACACGAGGCCGGTGGCAAGGAATATCGCGACCATCTCTTTGTCAGCGATACCACGGGTACGGCAAAGCTGAAACTGAATGGCTGGGAAGCCGATCTCATTGCCGAAGAAGAAAAGAGACCGGACTTTGTCTGCTGGATTCGTAATCCTTCTAGAGCGTCATGGGCTCTTTGCATTCCGTATGAAATTGACGGAGAAATCAAGCCGACCTATCCAGACTTTATCGTAGTCCGTGAAGATGAACGCCTCGGCTATGTGATTGATATCCTTGAGCCTCATAGTCCGGATTTTAAGGATAACCTTGGTAAGGCTAAGGGCTTTGCTGAATACGCACGTCAGAATCCGGGGGTCGGAAGGATTCAGCTCATCCGTATGAGTAAGGACGTAGTCGGTAAGAATCAGTTTAAGAGGCTGGATATGAATCGATCTGTAATTAGAGACAAGGTGTCACATGCAATCAATACTGATGAATTGGATCACATTTTTGATATAGATGGAATAATCGACTAAACCTTTTAAGGTTTCCTCACACAATGTAAGGATACTCATACTTTTTAAGGATTGCCCTTTAGGGGGCTTGGAAAGGAGGCACAACCGGAATGAGCACAGCAACAGCAAGAGCATATCGGAGCAGACTCGCAGGCCGATTTATGTCCCCCTGAAGCCGGAAAGCCCTGAAATCAAGCCTTTTTGCGGGTATCAGAGTACACATTCGAGGAAAACATATTGTATCAAAGATAGCGTCTTGTTAGACCCTGCTTATGGCTCAGGCAACTTCCTCACCGAGACCTATATTTGTCTTTATAAGCTTGAAGACACTGTTCTTAACGAGTTGAGGAAAGGACAGACTGGACTCAGTTTGGGAGACGAGGAAGAGACAGGAAAGCGCATTTCTTTGAATCAGTTTTATGGCATTGAGATTAATGATTTTGCTGTAACGGTTGCTGAGACTGCTCTTTGTATTAGCCGCCTTAAGGAAAATGGTGAAACATCAATGTTCCATGACGATGGTTGAGATGATTTCCCCTTAAGTGAAAAGGCTCATATTGTCGAAGGTAATGCTCTTCGTATTGACTGGAATAGCGTATTACCAGCAAGTGAATGCAATTATATTATGGGTAATCCTCCCTTTATCGGCGCGTCTTTGAGAATGGCTAAGCAAACAGAATACATGGAGTTCATTGCTTTTAAGGATATAAAGAAATGGGGAAAAGTTGACTATTTCGGAACATGGTATTATATGGCCGCGTTATATATAGAAAGTAACAAAAATATACTCAGCTTTTGTCTCGACTAATTCAATATGACAATGAGAACAAGTCGAGCCAATGTGGAATAATTTATTTAGTAACGGTGTTACTATTAATTTCGCATATTAAACCTTCATTTGGAATAACGAAGCTAGTAATCAAGCTTATGTACATTGTGTAATTATTGGCTTTTCTTATAGCGATGAAAAAGATAAATCGATTTATAAGTCTTCTGAAAAAATGATTACTGTGAAAAATATCAAATGGATATTTATCTGACGCTCCAAATATATTTATACCTGCCAGAATGGCCACACCCGATGCATATCACCTTTCAGTTATTCAGGAAAGCAAGTCTTGCAGATGGAGGAGGGTTAATACTGAATGAATCTGAGTATCTGGAGATTAGTAAATATCGCCCTGAGCTTTTAAAGTTTATAAGACCTTATATAGATTCTGATGAATTTATAAATAATAAAATTAGATATTGTTATTGGCTGAAACACTTTAACGCCTCTGAATTCGAGTCGATTTCAGAGATAGAAAACCGTCTTGATTTAGTTAGAGAAGTTAGACTAAAAGTCCTATTCGTGAGTTTAGGGAATACGCGGACGTTTAAAGAGCGATTATAGGTGGTCTCCTGCAGTTTATAATTCAATGTCACTGCCTAAAGTATGTAATACTAAGCAGGGTGATATAGAAAATACTGCGCAGAATATTTTAGAAGCACGATTACAATATCCAGACAAATCACTTGCTGAGTTATATGATCCTGATAAGATGCCAGATGATTTACTTGCTGCACATAAAGCAAATGACGTTGCAGTTGAAGAAGTTTATGGAGTTGACTTTAATGGGGATGAAGAAAAAAATAGTTGCACATCTCTTTAAGTTATATGCTGAAAAAGCAAAAAAGAAATAACAGATTTGATAATAGACATACTAATAGATGAGATGTGTTAATACGTGCTTCTTCATCCTCTCCACCTACCGATAAAACGACACCGTTCATGTGAACCCCACCTGTTTGGACGGGTGGGGTTTCTCGGCAGACGTATAGTCAAAGTACTGTAGTTTTACGTGTGAAGTCATTGAGTATGCGGCATCATGTGGCGTATATAGTCATCTGATCACAGCATCATTGGACGCGTGGTATCGGCAGAATCGGGGCGAGAAATGCAAAAGTTACAGAAACGTTTTACGACGGTCTTGAACGTGTTCATGACGTTGGTGCTTTCGTTTGCGCTGGTTGGGTGTAACGTGTTTCCGTTTCTGCAGAACAATTCTGACCAGCAGACAACGCAGTCGTCAATCACAACGGGGGAAATCGAGGCAATACACGAGCCCAAGTTTGGTGGCAGCTACCTGGATATCACTATCGAAGAGTTCAATAACCTTGGCTTTGAGTATGGCGACAGCGTGGACGTTACGTTTAGCAACGGATACAAGCTCTCCGATATTCCGTACTACA
>ERZ773197.1877-NODE-1877-length-13914-cov-3.135796_pt1 | contig 13914 bp, 8 predicted proteins | sample MGYA00580999_ERZ773197 | MGnify/ENA primary metagenome ERZ773197 (study PRJEB29015, sample SAMEA2738166) | human oral metagenome | biome: human oral; feature: human-associated habitat; material: saliva | place: China | collected 2185 ...
CTGGTAACATGTAATAGGATGTATAAGACGCAATAGCTGATAATGACTTATCGTAAGCCAATGGTAAAGTAATGAATACAAATCCATATCTTTTGTTACGTTCTTCGTCTTTGATAATAACGACACGTCTACAGAAGTCCAGAACCTTTACTTCATCACCGCCAAACTTTTCAGAGAGGTGATAGAAATTGGATTTAATAGAATGCATCCATTTAACATATGTTATATTGACGTGTTCTGTTTCCCAATTAATTGTCTCACCACCTGAAAGCTTATTTAGCACTTTATCAATTGTTTCTTTTTCAAATGAAAACAACGTACGTGAATAAGCTATAGACATCATTCCTAATGGATAGTAATACTTACTGATGTTTAATTTACCTTGGTCTTCGTAGTCAATAACACGAATATCTCTTTCTTTTTTAGAAAAAGCATCCAATGATTCAACCATTATGTTTTCGATACCAATAAGATGTCTATCTAAAACCAATACTTCTTCCACATCCTGGTCTTCATGAGATACGAAAGTATACTTTTTCAATTTACCCATTACAGTCACCTTACAAGATGTATTCTGAAATAGAGGAGATAGTTACCTTATTAAGTAGTCGTTTCATTTTGTTACCTAAACGTTTACCACATTTGGTTGTAATAAACTCAATTGATTCTTTAGTGGGATAACAATTACTAAAACAACTATTAATGGCTTCTTTAAACGCAATATTCACTTCACGTTGACCCAATGGTGAATCTAAACCTTCAGCTACACAATAAACACTGATAGATGAAATGAGAATCAAAAGATTTTCTTCATCGTTATTCAATGGTTTCTTACGTGCATTAAGGTTATTGACTTCACGGTCTAGAGTTTCATTCAAAAGACCTTGGAAGATATCCAGAATCTTAGAGTCTTGCCAAGAAGTGGAACTGGATTCTTCTTTTAAGAAGATACGGATAATAAACAAAGTAGAAACTACCCAATCTTTGGTAGCTACTTTTATTTCATCACTACCAATTGATTCGGTAAAGTCTGTATCCAATAACAAAGAAGGTAGATATTCCTTATCACTGTAGTTTTCCACAAACTTACTAAACTTACTAGACAACTCATCTAGTCGGTTATGATATAATACGTAAAATGATGTATTCATCACTTTAATAATATCTGTAATGACATTATTCTCAATACAGATATCACGATATGTTGCTTCTTTTGATTTATTAATGTACTCTTTAAATAGAGACATTAGCTCTTGTTGCTTATTCATGTGGTTTCCTTTTATAAAGTTTTATAAAAAAGAGAGGATTACCTGAATTAATCTAAATTAATTCAGGCGACTTAGGTGTGTTACACCATAAGTTACTCCTCTCTTCTAGAGTTACTAAATGTATTTAGCTTTCTCTAAGTGAGAACCTTCCTGTTCAGATTCTGTTACTACTTTTTGCTCTTCAGCAGTAGCAAATTTCTCTTTGATTTTCTGCAATTTACCCGATGCACTCTGCAATTTACCCAATGCACCTCCAATGACACCTTCCAACTCTTTCACACGAGCTTCAGCTTTAGTCAATTTCAGGCTTTGAACGTCAGCTTGGTTTTTAGTTTGTGTGTAAAGGAAGTTCAATCGAGTATTCTCTTCTTGCAATTCATCGATTTTATTGGTTAAGTCATTACTTGATTTGTAAACTGGGTTTACTACTTCAGCTACTGGGAGTACAGAGCTGATATTCGCACCAATTGATTCACAAACAGCGTAGGCAATATCGAGTACAACAACAGAATCGTTACCACCACCTTCATCCTTGCTCTTCTTGTTCACTTTCAAGATATTGAACAAGTAACTAGGAACAACACCAATTTCACGTGCAACATGAGCGATGCTATAACCTTTATCGTAAATCAGATTACGCAAGTTAATACGCAGTTCATTATTGTATTTACGGAACTTAGATGTATCCGTTTTAAATGAACGAGGTTTACGTGGTTTACGAGGTTTGTTTTCCACTTTCTTAGTGCGTGGTGACAATGTTGATTTAGCCAATACTGCTTTAGTCGGAATCTTTGGAACTTCTACTGGTTCTGCTTTCACTTCTGTTTTAACAGGTGCTTTTACAGGAGTTTTAACAGTAGTCTTACGTGGTGTTTTTACCGGTGTTTTAGCAACAACTTTGGTTGCTGCTTTAGTTACCTTAGGTTTAACTGGTGCCTTAGTAGCAGCAGGTTTTGCTGTTACTTTAGGAGCTGTTTTAGGACCGGTTTTTGGTTTAGCTACAGTTTCTTTTTTACCTTTAGATACAGCAGCTACAGTTTGTTTAGTGAGTTTAGCCATTTTAAAGTTTCCTTTATATAAGATGCAAACATTTTAATTAAAAAATATTCTAGGTAGGGTTTGCGTCCTACCTAGAATTGTTTATGCAATATTACTTACCCAGTTTCTCTTCGCCTTGGGCGTACAAGTGGTCACGTACAGCTGCCAAGTTAGCAGAAGAACGTGCTTTAACACTGGATACTTCCAGTTTGGTATCCAAGCGACCATGTTTAGTAACAGGCTCTACTTTTTCACCGTTACGTGGAATTGGAGTAACTTCATAGTCACGTGAAACAGTGTGTTTCACTTTAACTTGCTTGGTCACACCAAATTCAGCAGTCAGGGCATCCAGAGATTTATCTTTCTTCATCTCTTTGATACCGGCTTCACCGGTAGCCAAACCAGTACCTGCGGTAAACAAAGACAGTGCTTGGAAGGTGTTCTTGATTTGTTTTTCATCCAAACCAAGTTTCTCTTCTTCATTGATTACTGCCAGTGCACTTTCCATAGCATTACCAGTGGTTTTCAAAGTGCGAGTTTCAGCATCAAAACTCAAGTGTTTTTCCGCTACTACGTCAGCGATTTTTTTAACGGTTTCATTAATAGCCATTTTAAGGTTTCCTTTTTAAATTAAGTTTAAATAAAATACTGAAGGAAATCGACATTGACTCCCTTCAGTAAAATAGTATAGGTTTGAAAATATTTTATATAACGATTAGTGAATTAAAAGACATGTTTAATAAAGGATTTTTCACCATTTTCATTAAAAGCATAATCCAAGAAGTTATGGTTATATTCCATATAGAGTTTACCATTAACTTCAACCACATTGCTAAAGCTAATAACATCTTCTACAATGCAGTAGTGTAATGGGTTCTTAGTGGAATCAACATACTCTTGTGCTTCCTCACGTGTTTTAAATGCAATCACATAGAGAGAATCAAAACTTGGGATATCTTTGGTAGCACGAATCACATTACTGTTATCAATACCATATTTTACAGCAGTTACTGGATTAATGGTATAGACACAATACAGACTAGTATCGAGTTGGATATCGGAATGTTTAGTATTGTGTAATTCCGCTGCCGGTACAGATTCCAAATAGAGGTCTGTTAAAATACTACCACCAAAACCTACATATTCTTCATGCAACGAATCGTAGAAACGATACAGCAAGTTTTCTTTGATATCTGTTAACTTAGTGCCTGGTTTCAAGAGTGGTAACATACGAATCAAATCAATGATTTTATCACTGTTTTGTTCTACCAGATTATTAACAAGACAGCTATGGTGAAGAGGTTCAAGAATACCAGATACAATATCGTGTGTCATTCCGATATACGGAACAACCTCCTTAACGTATGGTTGGATAATGTAGAACACATTACCGCCACCTACTGGGTTAAGAATTTCAGCATTAACCAATCCTTTTTCTTTAGGCAATGTTTCGTACACACGTGTGGTTATTTCACCAAATACATCGGTAAAGTCATTTGGATTCATCTTAATGATGTCATTACCATCTGTATCGGTTACTTCAACCACTACGACATCGTAGTCTGTATGGGTAAAGTATTTGGTAGTAGATTTGAGAGATAATTTCTTAGTTACTTTTGCAGTAACTTTGCCAGCAGTAGCTGAAATATCTTCTACATCTGTACCTTCCAGATTTTCCATACCTTCAGTAATACAGTTATCACCATCTGGATATACCAAATCATCTGCACTAACAGAGAAGATTTTAATTTCGTCATTATACCAATAGTTAGACTTCAGTGTATCGATGTCTACTGGTACAATAGCCCAATCAGGTTGAACCATTTCACCAGAAGCATTAACTTTTTCCATTAATTTCTGGAAATACTTAATGATACCAAAAGCATAATTGATGTCAGTATACAAAGACACCATACCAGTAAATTCAACCAAGTCGATATCTTCTGTTTTACGCGTTGGATAGAAATCATAATCACCTTTCTTAAATACATAATCTACCAAATCGTATTTGATAGGTTCCCATTCATTTTTGTCATTGGTTAAGAAAATAGCATAAGCCAATGGATGTGCAGATTTATAACGTTCTGGACGGTCGTATGTCTTCTGTTCACGGAAGAGTGCTACTGGACGAAGTGTTTTCATGTCAGCCAGACAGTAACTGTTTCGGTCTTCAGAAAGCAGGGTGGTATAACCATTATCGTTTACTGCTTTGAATACTTTCTTCAAAATAGCATCGATAAATACATTTGGTTGATAGAGAGTATAAAGTTCTTTATACTTATCTTTATGTTCTGTATCTTTAGGATTAGCAATAGCTGTATTAACAGAATTAAAGATGGTAGCCACATTGATTTTAGTTACATCTTTATTAGTTTCTGCTAAAATACGAATATTTTCTTCGTATGTTTTATCAGCGCCAGATTCTTTGATGATTTCGGCAACAACATTGTCAACGATTTCATTAAAGAGTTTCTCATGAATTGGATTAGGAGTTACTTTGAGTTGTTTTTGTTTATTTCCGTATTGCTCGATTTGTTTCATTTTAGATGAGTTAATTTGTTTCATTTTGATTTCCTTTTAAAAAATAAAATTAAGATTACCCTATGGTTTTTCCATAGGGTAATCAGATAGCTAAATTACTTTTTGTTTTGTTCAAAGAACTTTTTGTATTTCTCGTAATTGGTTGATACTTTATAAATACCAACACATACGAGAAGTGAAAAGATAAAGAGGGCAATTACGATTGCAAAAATCAATTTAATCATTTTAAGTTTCCTTTAAATAAGTTAATAATTAAGGTAGAAAGATTCGACTCTTTCATGTGAATAGTATAAGTTTAAAATATTTTAAAAAGTTATGAATGACTAATTTATTTTACTATTTAATACATTTAACATAAAGGACAGAAAATGGATAAACATGTAAAAGATGTATTTAATGATTTGTGCGGGGAATTGTCCTTCGATAACAAATTAGGTGATAAGATTATTCGTTACATGAATAGTTTTATTTCCAAGAATGTGGAACATGCTTCTTTCTTTGGCGGTAATTTAACAGGTGTCTATGTGGTTAAATTTACTAATTCAGACCGAAGTATTTGGTTTGATGAAATACTCAACATTAACGAAGAAGAACTCTTACCTAGACTTAACGATATTATTAATCCTGTCTACTACGTAGTAGCTGGTGATGCGTTTAATTTAAGTTGTGTCTGGTTAAGCCATATGTTCTACAAGTCTTCTAAAATCAATGAAAAGCGTAAAAATGAGATAATGTCAGCTATCTATAATGTCTTACAATTTCGTTTTATCACTTCTCGTCTACAAAGACACTGGCCTTATCCTTGCTCTAAAGAAGTTGCTGAAGCAACTCTGGCGGCAATGAGTAACAAATATGCCATTAAACAGAAAGGCACTTGGATAAAAGTAGTACAAGACAGAAGTGACGATATTATTGACATGAAACATTCCATTCACCGATTAACGATTCAACGTATGGAACACGATATTCGTAATACGGGTGAATCAGTAGGTTATCTTTTAACAGATACACAAGGTAGGAATAAGGCGTTACTTAAAAACATTTACGGTTTGCAAAAACAAGTCCAAGAGTCTGGGATGAGGGTGAACAGTACTTCTTCTACATTTATCGAGATGGATGGTGAAGCTGTTCTTAAGGATAAGGCAAATGCTTTGGAAACTTATCGTAATTACTTAGCTGGTGTTATACCTGATAAACCGAGTTTTATTAAACTGGATTTGATTTCTATTATTGAAAGTTCTAATAAGACTATGCCTGTTTCTATGTTCAGAAGTACACTAAGTTGGATTAGTGATTCGTATGGTAAAGGTGATAAAGGTAAGTTAGAGATTGATGAAATGGTTAATAAAATCATGACACATCTGTTGACTTACTTAAACCAAAACCGAAATGCGATGAAAAATAAATCTGACATTAGTGGTTTAATCAGTAAAATGAAAGGTGTTTATACATCTTCCCGTAGTACTGATGAATTATTATTATCTATCCGTGATGATGTGGAAGAAATCGTTAAGAGGGCGACTAAGATTAAATCTGGTCCATCAATAGCAGCCACACGCACAGGGGTAATGTTATATATAGTACTGAGAGCCTTTACAATGCGTTATTATTCCGGCTAATAGGAGCACATTCGAAAGGCGAATTATGTGTCTAATAGAAAAACTACTCTCAAAAAGTTTTAGTATAATGGATTACTTCTCTGGTAATAGAATATACTCGGAAGTAGAAGAACCTAATGGGGAAACTAATGTAAGAATTATTAATTACGAAGGTTTCCCTTTAGAGATTCATGTTACTAAGAAACATTTTATATTAGAGAGAACTGGTTGGTGGTTCTTTAAAAAGAAACATCTTATTCTTTATAGAGTTGATTGTGTTAAATCTTGGGATTTACCTATTACTTCTACTGTCTTAAAACAACCTGTCTATATACCTCGTTTGTTATCAAGATTACTAGGTGAAGAAAAACAAATTAACGCAGTGATTTCAGCTTATTTAGATATTCAAATAACCAGAATCAAAAACAATAAATAAAAACTAATAATACTATCGGGGTTAACACCTCGATAGTATTATTCCTATTTTGTACGTAAATACGATGATTTGGTTATATTTTTGAAATATGCTTTTATACTTAAAGGATAATATCATGATATTATTTTTACAAGACTGGATTAAATATCCTAATGCTATTGTCCATACTTCGACTAAAAATCAGTCGTTTATTGATTTAGCAAACATCTATAAAAAGATGGGGATTAAGAACTACTACTTCCATTTACAACTACACGATAGACGCTTAGAGTTTGTAGACCCTTACGACCCTAATTTAACACAAGAACAAAAGATTTGGATTGCTGCTGAATGTGCGATTAATCCATTTTATTATTTTAGAGAAATTGCACCTACTCCTGAAGGTAATCTTAAAAATAGATTTAGGGCTAATAGGGCGAATATCTCTTTATTTTGGTCATTCTTTAATAACTGCCAATATCTATTAATTCAACCACGTCAGACTGGTAAGTCTTATTCGACAGACGTACTCATGACTTATCTTCTAAACTTCAGTACTGGTTTACGTATGTTATTGTATACAAAAGATAGACCTCTGGCTGTTAAGAACGTGATTCGTTTACGTAAGCTATTTGAGCGTATGCCTAAATGGTTAAACCGAATGACTAAGAAAGACAGTAATAACCAAGAGACTATTACTGTATTAGATAGACGTAACTATTACAATACCATTGTAGCACAAGACTCTGTAGAAGATGCGGATAAAAAAGGTCGTGGTGATACTGTAGAAATTCGACATTGTGACGAGATTGCGTATTGTAAGAATAACTTTATTACCATTCCTACCATGGGTTCTGCGATGAACGCGGCAAAAGATGATGCCATGCGTGAAGGTAAGTTTACTGGTTCTATCTTTACTACAACTGCTGGTAAGAAGGACTCACCTGAAGGTAAATGGGCGTATGAACTATTTACTGAATCTGCTCAATGGGATGAGAAATATCTTGATTGTAAAGACGTAGTTGAATTTGAGAAAATGGTTCGTAAGGATTCTAACCCACAATCTGAAATTGCTAAGATTACCGGTACGTTCAGTATCCAAGGTACATTCTCTCATCGACAAATGGGTTATACTGATGAATGGTTGATTAATAAGATTGTAGAGAACAGGGTTTCTCCTGAAGCAGCTCTTCGAGACTACTATAATGTTTGGACTTCTGGTAACGAAGTATCTCCATTTACTACCAAACAATTACAAATGATGACTAACAGTAAAATGGAACCAGTATATCGAGATATTGGTACAAATGGTTTAACTGTTAAATGGTATTATAACCAAGATGAAATCAATCATTTGATGAATAATGTTCCTGTTATTGTAGGTATGGACAGTAGTTCTAATGTAGGTAGAGACTCTACAACATTGACTTTCGTTAATGCAGTTAATCTTGAAATCATTGGCTGTGCTGATTGTAATAATGTTAACTTATACAATTATGCTCAATGGTTAGCAGATTTAATGATTCGTTATCCTAAGATACTCATTGTTCCAGAGAATAAATCTTCTGCACAAGGTATTATCGATTACTTAATTGAAGTATTACCTAGTTACAATATTGACCCATTTAAACGTGTGTTTAATATTGTCGTCAATGAACGTGATTCTAATCCACGTCGATTTGATACCATGGATTCACATCCTAGCCGTATGTCTATTGCTAACCAATACAGACCATTATTTGGTTACATGACTACAGGTACTGGTCGTTATACTCGTAATAACTTGTATAATGAAACATTGTATCGTGCTGTCGATATTGTTGCAGATAAGATTAAAGATGCTAGATTGGTAGATGAACTATTAGGACTTGTTGTATTAGATGGTCGTATTGACCACTTGAAAGGTAAACACGATGACCAAGTAATTAGTTGGTTATTAGCTTGTTGGTTTATCTTCAATGCTCGTAATGTATTCTATTACGATATCATTAAGCAAAGATTCTTATCTGATGTTGTTGAAGCAGGTACTGCTGTAGACCCAGTTAAATTAGCTTATAATCGTGAACAAGAAAATATTCGTAATAAGATTGAATCTCTTTATAACGATTTAAATAATACTGATGATTATTTTGAATTTAGTAAAATTGAGAAATCTATTCGATTATTAGAACAACGATTGAATCCAGAGGAACGTAATAAGATTATTGGTATGTCCGATATGATTAACGAATTGAAAGAAAACCGTAAGATTAACATGTTGAAACAATCACCTATTATTGTGGATAATATCTTAGGTAGCTTAGATTCTATTCGAGCTGAAGCTATGTTAGGTAATAGAGCTAACTATTTTGGTAGAAACGATATGTTCGGGTTTGGTAGTTATAATGCTAATGTTGATACTACGTATTCTTCTGATATTGATAGCTTAGATTATTGGAATTCTTTATAAAACATAAGACCCTAGTCCCTCTAGTACTCCTAGGAGTACTAGAGGCTATAGGCTTGGAAAGAAATCATGTATTTCAAACGATATGTGGATCACGTTAATTTAAAATGACCCGTGCCATCTTAACTCGCACGATGCTTTCTCAACCTTATACTTATTCCGAGGTTACGTATAAGATATTAAAAACACAGATGGCTACATTGTGCAAATCGGAGTTCCTCTATATGCTATCCTAATTCTCAAAAGGAGAGTTATATACAGAGCACGAAATAGGAGGCAAGTTACTTTCTATTTCATATAAAGGTAGTTTTTAATAAAATTGTTTAAGTAACTTACGATACAGAGTATCTAAGTCGCTTGAATTATTTTATAATTCAAGTAATAATCACAGGCATTGGAGCAATAGAATAATAAACATCATTGTCTTGAGTTCTACTGAAGAACAATACCTTAACTACATCTGTTGCAGTTACTTGAGCACTGATTTGTAATTCTGTATTCCATTTACGGATTGGGAATTCATACTCATTGTTCTTAATGATTAACTTAAACATATTTGGTTTAGGTGCGTTAGGTTCACGGCTGGTACGATATTGTGGTTTAGTCGTATAGTATACTTTCTCTAACCATTCTTCTAATACAGTTTGACCACAAGAAATATTATATCTATAGTCAGTAGCAGAAGCAATACGTACTTGACAGAAGATATTTTCACCATAAGCTGGATTCTGATAAGCATCGAAACCTAATAAGAATCTATCACCAGAAGCATCTGATGCTGGTCTTAATAGACGAATATCAACTGTTTGTGGATGGATATGTTCTCTAAATGTATTATTAATTACACCTAGGTCAATAGCGACATCAAGTTGCTGTAATGGGCCAAACAATTTACCATTTAGGCTTCTATTTGGACTATTCTGGGTAATGTATACACTATTGGTTACATCCAACCATTGGTTTCTATCTAATGTAAATAAGTACCAGTCAAGCTGATAACCGATATCGTTATTAATCCACTTAGGTACAGGATAGAGTTTAACAGAGTAAGCACCATCTCGCTCAACAATTGTATAGTTAAACGAACGTACAATTAAGTGTCGGTTATTGTTATTAATAACATGTACTGATTTTTCATTATCTGCTAAGTAGTATACTAAAGATAGAGAACCTTTAGTAGAAGCTACAGATTCAGCAGCTTTATCCAAATACAATAATTCAAACTTATTACCATCTACTGGATAAGTAATGGTAGAACCATCTGAATAATGGACTTTACCCATTAAGTTAATGGAGTTTTTCAATACTTGTTCTGGAATCAAGAGATTAGAGTCATCTGTAGAATCGATATAGAACGATTCAAGAGAAATGTTATTAATAAACTTATCTGCATCAGATACGTCGCGAAGTAGTGCTGAATACTCAACAATCCAGTTAGTACGTGAACACAAACCACCACGGTCATCGTAAATCAAGATAAGAATCATCTCACCTTCTTCTAACTCATGTGTACAGTAGAAATCTGGGATATACCACTGAGTGTGATTATTAGAATCACGTTGTGCAACAGGCATTAATGGGATTTCGTTACCAATAAAGTTAAAGCTTTGATCGTATCGAGCTGAAATAGCTAAACCACCTTGACCAGCAATAGTTCCCTTATAAGCAACAGCGTGGTGTGGAGTCGTACCTTGAATATGGAACTGTGATGGAATCTTCAAAGTAGGGCGTGCTACGGAATTATCGTAGAAAATCTGACGTGAACAAGGTGTGGCTAATGTACCGCCAGCAAAGAATCGTCCTTCTTCAGAAGTCATTTCATCAACTGCAATCTTATTAGATTGAATCAGTCGTAATTCAGGTACTTGTGTAGTTGGGTCAATAGACATTACTTTATACACCTTAGGTGGTTCTAAGCTAATGTCTTCAACATAGTCATTTACTTTAGGAATCCATTTACGATGGCCTTCTCGACCTAAATAGATATCGTGCATTGCCCAGCGGCGCCATGTCTGGGTATCATCGTAAATAGGCGGTTCACCGTCAATACCTACGATTGATGTATCCACAGCATGGTTTCTGGCATACACAGGTAGATTAGTTGGGATGTCCGTTGGACTAGGCATATTGTTCTCCTATTCTTACAAAATGAGATAATTCAATACTGTTTCGATAATAAATACGAACGACTTGTTTTAACCATCTCATTTGGTGATATGTAATATCAGTAACAGTGTTTTTATAAACAGGATGGATTGTAACGTGTTTCAGGCTAATCAAATCCAGTTTAAACGATGGTTCAATTTTAAAGAATTCTTGATAATTGGCTTCAATAAAGTCAATAACCTCTTGGTCTAAATATCTAGATTCCATGTTAGGGAAGTTAACTAGATTCTCTGATAAATCGTAAATTAAACGACTTAGTAATGGAGAGAATAACTTATACAACCCATGAATTGGTGGATTGGTGGTTGTTCTTGTTTCTGGTAATAACATAGTCATGTAATCAGAAATCTTCTTATCTAATACTTCAGCTTCTTTCTTAAACTGATAAGCATCCTTAGGATAAGTATCTCGTTTACCAGAAATCACATCAACAATCTCGTATGGTTTACCTTCTAACACATCTCTTCGATTAGGGATAACTGAACCATCTTCAGAAAAGCCTAAGTCTTCTTTTGCAATGATACCGTTACCCACTTTAACTAAAAGATTCTTATCTTCCAAAATATCCCATCTATTATTCTTCGACAACATACCGTTATTTACATAACCTACTTGTCTATTGGCATTTAAAATACCTGTTAACTGAGTAATAGTACGTTTGTCTACTGTTGTATGGTTTTTCGTATCAGGGAAACCATACATTCTAAATGTAATCTTTTGTTTTTCTAAACTAAAGTCAATACAGCCTTTGCTGATAATGTGTACTTTAGGGAAGTCTACGAAATAATCAATACCTTCAATTAAAGCATAACCGTTTAAGAATACGTCTAAATACCCGTAGGGCACTTTAACAGGTTGTTCTTTCAATTTCTCTTCGTCAATGTCCCAATAAACTTGAGTCAGTGTAAACGATAGATTGTTTTTCACTACTCTCGCTTCTACATCTCGACACAAGAAATCATCGTCGGTACGATAAATAAAATATTTATCTACTGTATTGTACATAGGTTCACGAGATGATGGTGTTTCGTATTTATCCGTTAACCAAATTTTTGCTTCATCTGTTTGTTCGTCGTATGATTTATTTAGCATTACTTTATCGGTAATGTCTTCCCAAACAGTATAGTCATTTTGGTTTTCGTTTAGTAACTCTTTCTTACAACCATAGAATCGATATTCAGAATCTTTACTAACAATAGTAAATTTGTTCTTACCTTCACCAAAATAATGGTATGGTTGACGTGTACCGACACCACCGATAAATTCAACATATCGTGTACGAGTATCTTTAACTGGATATTGGTTATAATTACCTAAACGTGACCATGATAATAATTTACCAGTTTCATCGTATTCGAAGATAGTGGACATATGCCTAAAGGTATAAGGCACATTAACTACTTTACCACCTAAACCATCGTTAACAAAGTCTTTATAAGGATGTACTGATTTTGCAGTATACCAAGTAACAGCATTATAACCATAAGCATTTTGAATACGCTCAAGGTCGCATATAGGTTTATCCAAAGAGACTAACTTCATTAAATCAGAATTCTCTAATACATCAGCACGCCATTCTTGGATATTTGAATTTACACCTAATAGGGCTGCTGTACGATTACGATAAGGTAATTTATTTAACTCATGTAATCGGTGTGCATTATAAGGGAATCTGATATTACGATATTGTTTACGGTAATGTACTTGAAATACAATTCTACCTTGTGCTTGGTCAATAAACTCATGGTCATGGATTAATTCCTTAACCAAGTTAGTGCTAATTGAAAAGTCACAGTTCGTTACCTGTCGTACATTAGAAATATTATTACGATGTAGTAGTACGCCTTTAAACATTTTAGGCGTGTTATTGTGGTAGAATGACAAATAGAAATCACAATCGTCAAAATATTCAAATGTATTAGAACGATAAGACTTATCATGCGTAAATAAATACTTACGAATACCGTCTAGTAAAGACTTAAATGTAGGTGTTTGATTTATGTTAATTTCTACTGTTTTATAAATTGTCGAATCGTAGATAAGTTCAACCACATCGCCTTCCAAGATAGGATAAGAGATAGGGTTATCTACAATATAACCATTAATATACGTAAAAATCTTACCTGGCTTTCTTTCGTACTTACGATAGAAATCACTAATTGCTGTACGTTGAGACATCCTGATTAATTTAAGATATAAGATATCTGTTTTATCAGCAGGTTGATTTGGGCCAGGTGTTGTATGTAATGCATTCCGATAAGTACGGAATGTAATGTCTTCTTTATCCATATCCCAAGGGATTTTTGTTTCTTCTCGGATAACAATAACAATATTCTTTTCTACTGTAGTGGTAAAGTAAATATGTGTTAAAGGAATCATGATACCTTTTACAGTATAGAACTGAAATAACACATTAGTTTCTTTACAATATTCTACCATATT
>ERZ773197.1889-NODE-1889-length-13867-cov-3.003548_pt1 | contig 13867 bp, 9 predicted proteins | sample MGYA00580999_ERZ773197 | MGnify/ENA primary metagenome ERZ773197 (study PRJEB29015, sample SAMEA2738166) | human oral metagenome | biome: human oral; feature: human-associated habitat; material: saliva | place: China | collected 2185 ...
GACTATGCCGAGGGACGGAGCCGGTTCTGCTTCCGCGACCTGTGACGGCATGCGGGGACGTCGGCCTTGGGGTTTCCATGGAGCTGCCCTGGGGTCGCCCGGTGTCGCGCCCGTAGCCTCCGCACCCTATGCCTGGCGCGGCACGCGGTCGTGGTTCACGGGGCGGTAGAAGAGCTCGCGGATGCGCTGGCGGCCTCGCGTCTGGCCCAGGACCCACATGAGCTTCGCGACAAGGGCCTCCGTGGTCATGTCGTCGCCCTTGAGGATGTCAGGATGCTCGGCGTAGGCCCGTCCGACCTCATAGACGCCCAGGTCAAGACCCTCCTCGGAGACCTGTGTGGTGAGGGCTATGGTGTGGCCGCCCTCCACCCAGTCGAAGATCGCCCGCTCCCAGGAGGCGTCGGTGCCCTGGGGTATGCCGCCGATGCCGTAGGTCTCGAGGATCACGGCGTCGAAGTTCCCCTCGAGAAGGCTGAGGATGGCGGGGTCGAGCCCCGGTGTCAGGCGCAGGACGCCCACCCGCTCGCAGAGCCTGTCATAGAGGGTCGGGGGCTTGAGGCTCCCATGCGCAGGCGCCGCACCATCCGGGGTCGCCTGTGCCGTGGGGACGCCCGTGATGGACATGCCCATCCCGCCGTCGCGGACGATGCGGTCCGCGCGGATGATGGCGGGAAGCGGGAAGTTCACGCTGTTGAAGGCGTTGAAGCTCATGGTGCGCTGCTTGTGGGCGCGCGTGCCCACGATGACCTGGCCGCCAAACACGATCGATACGTCGCTCGAGAGGTCGTCGGCAGCGTAGAGGATCGACTGGTACAGGTTGAGGCGTGCGTCCGTGAAGGGGCTTCCCATCGGCTGCTGGGATCCCGTGAGCACGATGGGCTTGGGGCTGCCTTGGATGAGGTAGCTGAGCGCGGCTGCGGTGTAGGCCATCGTGTCCGTGCCGTGCAGCACGACGAAGCCGTCGTAGTCCTCGTAGGCCCCGGCGATCGTCGAGGCGATCAGCAGCCAGTCGGCGGGGCTCATGTTGGTGCTGTCGATGTTCAGGGGCTGCACCACGTCGACCCTGGCGACCTCGGATGCCTGGGGCACGTAGTCCGCCACCTGTCGGCCACTGAGCCCGGGCGCAAGGCCCCCGCCCTGTGGGGTCGAGGCGATCGTGCCGCCGGTCGCCACGATGAGAATGTGCTTGAGCACGTCGCCGCCCCCTGGTCCCATGCGGCCCCGCCCCCAGGGGGCCCATTGATAAATTAATGAATCTAACGCATCGAGTATACAATGGATGGTCGAGAAGAGAGGCCGTCGGCGACCCGAGGAGTGACATGGCGGAGTTCATTTACCAGATGTACAAGGTGCGCAAGGCCCACGGGGACAAGGTCGTCCTGGATGACGTGACCATGGGCTTCTTCCCGGGCGCCAAGATCGGCGTGGTGGGTCCCAACGGCATGGGCAAGTCGACCCTGCTCAAGATCATGGCCGGCATCGAGGACATCTCCAACGGCGAGGCACGCCTTGCGCCGGGCTACAGCGTGGGCATGCTCATGCAGGAACCTCCGCTGGACGAGGGCAGGACGGTCAGGGAGAACATAGAGGTCGCCTTCAGCGGCCTCCTGGCAAAGATCGAGCGCTTCAACAGGATAGGCGAGGAGATGGGCGAGCCCGACGCGGACTTCGACGCGCTCATGGCCGAGATGGGCGACCTGCAGAACGAGATCGACGCGGCCAACGGCTGGGACCTCGACAGCCAGCTCTCGCAGGCGATGGATGCCCTGCAGTGCCCCGACCCGGACGAGCCCGTGAGTCACCTCTCGGGCGGCGAGCGGCGTCGCGTGGCCCTCTGCAAGCTCCTGCTCGAGGCGCCTGACCTGCTGCTCCTGGACGAGCCCACCAACCATCTGGACGCGGAGTCGGTGCTCTGGCTCGAGCAGTTCCTGAAGAACTACCAGGGAGCCGTGCTGGCCGTCACGCACGACCGCTACTTCCTGGACAACGTCGCCGAGTGGATCTGCGAGGTCGATCGCGGCACGCTCTACCCCTATGAGGGGAACTACTCCACCTATCTGGAGACCAAGGCAAGGCGCCTCGAGATGGAGTCCAAGCAGAGCGCCAGACGCGCCAAGAGGATGAAGAGCGAGCTGGAGTGGGTCCGCAGCTCGCAGAAGGCGCGCCAGGCCAAGAGCAAGGCCCGCCTCGCCGCCTACGAGGAGATGGAGGCACGGGCCGCGCGTGCGGATGCCAAGGTCGACTACGCCGACATCCACATCCCCGTGGGCCCGCGCCTGGGCACCAAGGTCCTGGAGGCCAAGCGGCTTCGCAAGACCTTTGGCGAGCGCGTGCTCATCGACGACCTGAGCTTCAGTCTGCCGCGCAATGGCATCGTCGGCGTGATCGGCCCCAACGGCGTCGGCAAGTCGACCCTGTTCAAGATGATCGTCGGGCAGGAGCCCGTGAGCTCAGGGTCCCTCGGACTGGGCGAGACCGTGAGCCTGTCCTACGTCGACCAGGGCCGCGAGGGACTGGACGGCGAGAAGAGCGTATGGGAGGTCGTCTCGGGCGGAAACGACCACATCGTGGTGGGGAGGCAGGAGATCCCCAGCCGCGCCTACGTGAGCGCCTTTGGCTTCAAGGGGACCGACCAGCAGAAGGCGGCGGGCGTCCTCTCCGGGGGCGAGCGCAACCGCCTGAACCTGGCCCTGACGCTCAAGCAGGGCGGCAACCTGCTGCTCCTGGACGAGCCCACCAACGACCTCGACACCGAGACGCTCGAGGCGCTGGAGGAGGCCCTTCTCGAGTTCCCGGGCTGCTGCGTGGTCACCAGCCATGACCGCTGGTTCATGGACCGCATCTGCACGCACATCCTGGCCTGGGAGGGCACCGACGAGAACCCTGGCTCCTGGCACTGGTTCGAGGGTAACTTCGAGGACTACCAGAAGGACCGCGTCGCCCGCCTGGGTGCGGAGGCGGCGCGCCCGCATCGCCTCCACCGCAAGCTCACGCGCGACTAGCACCTGGACGGGGGCGTGTCCAGGATTAGATGATCCGACGACAGGCCTTTCTCCTGGACCGCCATGCTGGCTGGCCTGTGCCGAGCCTTCGACCTGGTGGGCGATCTGCTTGCCATGGCGGAGCGCCTCGTCGGGCTGGGTGTGCCCCAGCGCTACCAGGTGAGCGAGGAGCTGGTCAGGGACCTGGTTGCCAACGAGGCGGCGTAGTGGCGGGAACACTGCCTCATGTGGCGGTGTCTGGCTGCGGGTGCCCCGCCGCTCCCCCTGCGTCCCCGGCCTCCGCCGCCCCGTCACTCCCCTGTGTTCTCTATGCGTTTCTCTGAAACCTCTCGATAAAAGCCCAGGTAGATTTTGGCTATGTTCAGAAGCAGGCATTCAGAAGCAGGCATAGAGAACGACAACTGTTACAGCGATGGGCATAAGGAAGTCACGAATATGGAGATGTTCACATATCTGTAACTCTCCTTAGGATATACTCTCTACGCAGAATCGTCGGAGCGTTGTGCCGGGGGCACATTGTCAGGCGAGCAATAACGGCTTTATATGCACTCAGGTGGTGGTAATGGAGACGAACAAGAGGTCCATCGGTCTGTTTGCTGCGCTTGCGGTCGCCTTCCTTGTAACGTTCGTTGCGGTGGGGAGCCATGCGGGCATCTTTGCTAGCGCCGAGGAGAACGCCTCGCCCAAGGGAACCCCAGCCCTACTTACGGCCACCTTGCAGGACGGCACCATCGTGACGGTCGAAGCTGACGAGGAGGTCCTGCCCGAGGGCACCACCGTCGAGGCGAAGGCGGTGGACGACCAGGTCGTCATCGACGCCGTGACCGATGCGGTCAAGAACAAGGGCAGTGCGGCTGGCTCCATCAAGGCCATCGACGTGACGCTGCGCGATGCTGCGGGTGAGGAGATTCAGCCCAACGGAAGCGTGAGGGTCTCCTTCTCGAAGACCGGCATGGAGGGCGACGAGGTGTCGGTGTACCACGTCACCGCACCCGAAGGCACCGAAGTCAAGGATGCCACCGCCTCGGACCTCACCGTGGAGCAGGTCGAGACCACCAAGGCCGAGGCAGACGAGCAGGTCTTCGAGGCAAGCCACTTCTCGATCTACGCGATTGTGGATACGCCTAGCAACCCTCGTCTCAAGGTCACCTTCTTGGGCAAGGACAAGTTGACGGAAATCGCATCCGTACTGGTGAAGAGGAGCAACACCCTGGAAGAGGTCAACAAGATCGTCTATGACCCTGGCGCAGGTACCCTCACTGCCGGTGAGGTCTTCGAAGGGTGGACGGATGACCAGAACTACACGGTAGACACTGAGCCACACGACGTCGTTTGGGTCAGGGAGCAGGCAAAGGAGAAGGCAGCGGCGTTGCAGGATGACCAGGACATCATGGAGTTCAAGCTCTATCCGATGGTGTTCAAGTCAATCAAGGTCACCTACCTGGATGAGAATGGCTCCTCGCTCGGTTCGGAGACCATCCTCATTCCCATGGACCAAGCGAATACGAGCTATACCGTCAACATGGCGTACACGCCGGCCACCTCTACCCAGAACTTCGAGGGCTGGAATGTCAAGTTTGGTGGTAGCAACATCGCCGGATATGCTGCGGGTACGGTGTATGCCAACGGGACTGACGTCACGCTGAGCGGCGACGTGACGTTTTCAGTCAACGCCCCCTCCGGTCATTGGCTGATATTTAACGAGAACGGCAAGGGCGCTACCTACAACGCTCCGCAGTTCGTCAAGTCCGAGCAGACAACTGTTGAGCCGACGCTGACCATGCAGCGTGTGGGCTACACCTTCGGCGGTTGGTATACCGACCAGGCCTGCACGTCGGGACACGAGTTCAGCTTTGGCGGCGAGCTTACCGACAACACGACGGTCTATGCAAAGTGGACGCCGGTTGCCAATGCCAACTACACCGTGCTCATTTGGAAGCAGAACATTGATGGAACGGGCTACGATTTCGAGGAATCCGTTTCGCTTTCGGGTACGGCGGGTTCAACGGTGAGTACCGTTACTTAGCAGGGCTCGGGCAATGATGCCTATGCGCGCGTCAATGGAGTGGACAAACGCTATACCGGTTTCCACCTTAAGAATTTCGATCAGAACGTAACCATTGCCGCTGAAGGCACCTCGGTAGTCAACGTGTACTACGACCGTACGGAGTACACGTTGACGTTCCAGGCGAAACGCTATGGCAACTACGGCAACTGGATTACCGTTAAGACCATTACAGCACGCTACCAGGAAAACATCTCAAGCTATTTCCCCATTGTCGGCACCAATGGCACCACCTACAACAATGGTGAGCGGTGGGATCCCCAGAGTAGCACCCCCTATAACCAGGTACTCGTCTATATCGATGTCATGCCGGCGGCGAACGTTACCTTCCATGTGGATAGGGCGAACCGTCCTTTGAAGACGATGAACTATTACGTGGAGGCATTGCCCGGAACAGCGGGCACGGTGTCCTATGGCGGCAAGAGTTTCGTGCTCTACAAGCAGGTTAAGGCCCGATACAGTTTTGTGACCGAAGCCGAGGACTACCTTGACTTGGTCGGGTTCACGAAGTTCGGGACGGACCCGCAGTTCGTGAACGGTAAGGCTTTGAATCACAATTACGACGAGTCTATCAACATGTATTACACGCGCGACTCCTACAAGATTAACTACATGGACGGCGTGTACGTTGATGGTGACGGCAACACTCAGAACGAGGCGAATCGCGGGCAGCTGAGCACCTCAAGTGACATTCTCTACGATGCTGATATCAGCTCCTACAACTCGGACGGCGGCAACTACTATGCACCTACGTATTCCGAATATACCTTCGCGGGGTGGTATATCGATGACGCATGTGCTCAGCCGTACACGTTCAATGTGATGCCTCAGGGTGGCATTACCGTCTATGCAAAGTGGGTCAAGAACCAGTACCGCGTGTTTCTGCATCCCAATGCGGGAACGGACAGCACGCTTGACTGGGGTTCTGACGTTCAGCAGATGAATTTCCGCATCAGTTCTGGCGGCAAGGTCAGCCTGCCGACGGGCATGCGCAGCGAGTACGAGTTCGTCGGCTGGTACACCGATGCTGCTTGCACGCAGGCGTACAGCTCCGACACCGTGCTCAACGACACGACGGTCACCACGCCCTACGACAAGACCGTCGACATGACCGACCCTATGGACAAGTGGGGCAACGGGGCAACCTATAATAAGGATGCACAGGAGAACCGCTTCTGGATTACCAAGAAGCTCGACCTGTATGCCAAGTGGCGTGCCGTCCTGACGGGTGCCAAGGGCATTGGCATCATATACAGCGCGACCGATGACGATGGCAACGTGGGCACCAACGCGCCTTCCGACACCCTGCTCTATCTGGATAACTCTAGTGCCGTTGCCCAGGCCGCATCGACTGCGCCTGAAGGCAAGCAGTTTGAGTACTGGGTACTGCAGACCTGGGATTCCGCGCAGAACAAGTACGTTGACACTACGACGCACGTTTACCCTGGCGACAGCTTCACGGTGCTCAAGGCCAATGCTCACGACGTGGACAACGGTGACGGCACCCATACCTACACCGTGCAGCTCCGCGCTGAGTACGGCGACAAGGGCAGCAAGCTTTTCACCCACTACACCTTTGATGCAAACGGCGGCAGGCTGGGGGACAACAACGAGACCACCGGTCATCAGGTCGAGGTCAATGGCAACGTGCAGTTCCCGGCCCCGAATCCCACGCGCGCCGGCTACGCCTTCAAGGGATGGTGCAACGAGAAGCTTGACCCCACCACCGACCTGACCGGCAAGACCCTCCTGGACACCAGCAAAATCTACGCCGCTGATGACCTTGAGGGTTATGCCTGGCACGCTGATGCCTCATGGTCTGACAATGGCGCCTCTGGCACGGGTGACAACATCCTCTATGCCGTGTGGGAGCCCAAGACGGTTGCACTTACCGTGCGCAAGGAGCTCAAGGGCGGTCAGGCCGATCTCACCAAGAAATTTGACTTCACCGTCAGCGTCACGGCTGGTGGCAAGACCTACACGGGTACGGCTATGCTCGGTGATGCCAGCCTGGCGGATGGCGACGGCAACACCGCGACGTTCACCATGCTGACCGCTGAAGACGGCGCTACCCATACTCTCCAGTACGGTGATACGGTCGTGGTCACCGAGATCTCTGCTGCAGGCTACAGCACGCAGTATCAGGTGCTCGGCAAAGCGGCGACCTCTGGCACCGGTGGCCACGTCACCCTTTCGGACGACAGCGTCAGCGTTGACGATCAGGGCAATGCCACCTCCACGATTGTCTTCACCAACACCAAGGACGACGTCGTCGTCACCGGTATCAAGGCTGCCGTGGCCTCCGGGGCCCTTCCCCTGACCGTCGGCATCGGTGTCGGCGTAGCTGCGGTGGCAGTCGCCATCACGCGCTTCCGTCGCGATGGGTGGGGGGAGTGATGCCCTGGCATTATGTGGCAAACGAGGGGCTGCCGGGTGAGGCCGAACCTTGCAGGGAGGGGGGCGAGGAGCTCCAGGGCGATCCGTCCCTCCTGGCGGAGCTGGCCCTTCTTGGACTCAAGGTGGTGTTCGTCTTTGGGTTCGTCGCGATGGTGCTCGTGTTTCTCTTCGGCCTCTTTCAGTCTCCGGACGAGAGCATGATGCCAGCGGTGCGCGAGGGAGACCTGATCGTGTACTACCGTCTGCAGAAGAGCTACGCGGCAGGCGACCTGATAGTGGTGAACGACGGCACGCAGAAGGAGGTTCGCAGGGTCGTTGCCGTGGCGGGTGACAAGGTTGAGTTCTCGGAGGATGGGCTGGTGGTGAACGGATACCGCCAGAGCGAGGACAAGATCTACACCCAGACGCTGCCGTTCAGCCAAGGCATCACGTATCCGGTGACGGTGCAGGAGGGACAGGTCTTCGTCATGGGAGACAATCGACCCGAGTCGAAGGACAGCAGGCTCTACGGCCCGGTGGACATCAAGTCGGGCACCGAGGGCGAGGTAATGACGGTCGTGAGGAGAAGGAACTTCTGACGGCCGCGTACATAGCAAGTGTAGGAGGCACGTAGGCGCGTACCGATCGAAGGGAAGTAAGAAGATGAGGAAGCAAAGAGGGTTTGCGGCTTTTGCGGTTGCGGCGGCCCTGTCGCTCAGCATGGCCACCCCGGCCTTTGCAGCGACGGATATTCTGCCGTCCGTGGGCAAGACGCTCGAACTGAATGAGGGCTCCACGGTGACGGCAACATTCAAGTACACGGCGACTCCCGTTGCCCTGAGTACAGGCAACGGAAGCGAGAAGACCTACACCGATGGCCCTGCGGTTACCATCGCCGACATCACGCTGACGGACGCGACGAGCACGGCAAACAACACTGGCAAAGGCGTCATCACCTTTGACGGGGCGTACGACGCCTCTGCGTTCCCGCACGCTGGCGTCTATGCATGGAAGATCACGGAGAACACGGGCACGTATAGCGGCATCGGCGAGATGCAGTATGACCCGCAGGTCTACACGCTCATCGTCACGGTTGGCAACGGTGCCAACGGCCTCAAGTTCAGCTCGATCGTGATTGCCAAGGGTGCTGCAACTTCGGTAACCAATCCCGACAAGGTCGACTTCGATGACATTCCGTTCACCAACAAGTACACCGAGAGGACGGACGAGCAGTCCACTCCCACTGACCTGACCATCACCAAGAGGGTCACTGGCAATCAGGGTGACAAGACCAAGGCCTTCGAGTTCGAGGTCACCTTCACGGCGCCGAGTGTGCTACCCTCCGGCAAGAGTGCCGCTGATGTCCTGAACGCAATCACCGCTACTGCCAACGGTGCGACGATCACCGAGCAGGGCAACACCACTGGAACCGCCCGCATCTTCAAGTTCACCGCTGCCGACGCCAAGTCGGTCACGTTCTCGAACATCCTCGTCGGTACCACCTACGCTGTTTCTGAGACCCCTGTTGCAGGCTACACGCAGGGATGGGCTGCCGTCTCCAATGGCGCTAACGTCACCGCTCAGACCGGCGTCCTCGTTGGCGAGGAGACCAATACCGCAACGATGACCAACAGCCACATAGACATCACCCCCACCGGCCTCATCATGAACAACGCCCCCTTCATCGCGTTGGGCGCGGTGGCCGTGGCTGGCGTGGTCGCCTACGGTGCGGCCAAGAGGAAGCTCGAGAAGTAAATGAGTCACCAATTGCCCCGTCGGCTGGTCAGGGGAGCCATCCGACTCACAAACTGGCTGGTCGACGGGGTGGTCCTCTCCGTTCTGGTGCTTCTGGTGTGCTTCACGGCCTACTCGGTGCTCGACAACAACCGCGTGGCGAGCCAGGCTGATGTGCAGTTGTTCGAGTCTTACAAGCCCAAGGCGAACGATGACCCCACCTTCGAGGAGCTTGTCGCCACCAATCCGGACGTGTTGGGCTGGCTCACGCTCTATGGTACGGGGGTCGACTACCCCCTGGTCCAGGGCAAGAGCAACGACGAGTACCTTAACACCAACCCGTCAGGGGAGTTCGCGCTCTCTGGTTCGCTCTTCCTGGACTATCGCAACGCGCGAGACTTCTCTAACCCCAGCACGATCGTCTTCGGCCACCACATGGAGAACCACCTCCTGTTCGGGGATCTGGACCAGTACGGGGGAGCGGAGTACTTCCAGCGGCACCGCTACGGCAACGTCTATTACGGGGGCAGGAACCACGGCGTCGAGGTCTGCGCCTACCTTCTGGTGGATGCCTACGACGAGGTGGTGTACAGCACGACGGTGGGGAGCTCGCCCACGACGGAGGAGTTTCTCGCCTACCTCAAGGCCCATGCGGGCCAGTGGATGGACGGCGGACTGACGGCTGACGATCACATGCTCGTGCTCTCGACCTGCGGCTCGGGGACGAACGACCGCCATGTGGTGGTGGCGCGCATCACCGACCAGACGTATCAGAACACGTTCGCGGAAGAGGGTGTCGACCGCTCGCTGAGCGGGACCATCGGCAAGGGACTGCAGCTATGGTCCAAGATCGGCATAGGGCTTCTGGTCTTTCTGCTGGTGGCCTGGGTTGTGGGTGCCTCTCCGCGCAAGCGTGGCGGGCAAGCGACGCAAGGAAGAGTGGTTTGCGATGAAGACGATGGAGAACCGAATCCACAGAGAGACGACTGGACTCGTCCTGGCGCTTCTCTCGTGCATGGCCACGCTGGTCCTTGCCGCTGCACTTGCGGCTCCGTCCGTCGCGCTGGCGGCGGACGCCAACGCGATAGGGGTCTCGCAGGGTTTCGCGACAAGCGGGTCCGTGCCCAAGGACCTGAGCGACCGCTTCACCTACCAGCTCACCAGAAAGGATCACGCTGCCCCGCTGCCCTCTGACGCGTCGGGAGACTCGTACTCCTTCGGTATATCCGGGAACGCGACGATGTACCTGCCCATCCGCACCGATGGGGGTGCCGCCACCGCGGGGACGCTGACCTACTCACGCGTGGGAGTGTACGAGTACGAGCTTCGTTGCGTGACGGATGCCTCCGGCGTGGAGGGGCTCAAGGTCGACGAGACGGCCTATTCGGTTCGCGTCGCCATAGAGAACGACGACGTGTCCGGGCTGAGGGTGGGTTGGATCGAGGTCAAGAACCTCTCGACCGAGAAGAAGCCTGAGGTGGCGAGTTTCGAGCACTCCTATGTGGGCGGTGCCGTCCCCACTCCTGCACCGGAGGAGCCAAAGCCCCAGCCGACGCTCTTCGGGATGAAGCTTCCCAAGACCGGGGACTCCACCTGGGGGCTCATCCAGCTGAGCGGCCTGCTGTGCGTGATGGGCATCGTCGCGGTGGGGCTGGGCATCCCCTCTTGCAGGCGCAAGGGGGGTAAGAGCTCGCGCTCGTAGGCTGATCGCCTGGGGGCGATGCCCCTGAGTCCCCCGCCCTCGCGGCTGCGGCGCTGGGGGCGACGGTCCGCGTCACCGCGAGGCCACGCTTCGTCGTCAGCGTCGAGGTGCCGCTTGACCCAAGGCCCGTGTCGCGTTGAGGACGCAGAGGACCATGACCCCCACGTCGCCAAAGACGGCGAGCCACATGGGGGCGAGGCCCATGGTGGCGAGGATGAGGATGGCGACCTTGACCGCGATGGCAAAGGCGATGTTCTGGCGGGCGATCGCCAGCGTGTGTCGGGCGACGCGGATGGCCGTGGCTATCTTGGACGGCCGGTCGTCCATCAGGACGACGTCGGCCGCCTCGATGGCGGCATCCGATCCCATTGCGCCCATGGCGATGCCCACGTCGGCGCGTGCCAGCACGGGCGCGTCGTTGATGCCGTCGCCGACGAACGCCAGAGAGGCGCCCTCGCCCTTCTCCGCCAGCAGACGTTCGACGTCGTCGACCTTGTCGGCTGGCAGGAGCCCGGAGCGGCACTCGTCGATTCCAAGCTCCTTGGCCACGTGGGTGGCGACCTCCCTGCGGTCGCCCGTGAGCATGACTATGCGGCGGACGCCCTCTGCCCGAATGGAGCGTATGGCCTCGGCGGCGTCAGGCTTCACGCGGTCGGCTATGACGACGTGGCCGGCGTAGCTTCCGTCTATGGCCACATGGATCACGGTCCCGTCGTCGACGTGCCCCTCGCAGAGGGTCCATGCGGCTCCGACCTGGTCCATGAGCCTGGTGTTGCCCACGGCGACCCTCCGGCCGTTGACGCTTGCGACGACGCCGCGACCCGCGATCTCGGAGACGTCCGTGATGGAGCAGTCGTCCGCCTCGTCGGGATAGGCCTGGCGCAGGGCTGCTGCGATGGGGTGGGTCGAGTTCCTCTCGACATGGGCTGCCAGGTGCAGGAGCTGGTCTTCGTCGACGAGGGACGGATGCACGCCGCCCACCTCGAAGCTTCCTTGGGTGAGGGTCCCGGTCTTGTCGAACACGACGGTGTCCGCCGTGGCGAGGGCCTCCATGAAGTTGGAGCCCTTGATCAGGATGCCGCGGCTGGATGCGCCGCCGATGCCGGCAAAGAACGTCAGGGGCACGGAGAGCACCAGGGCGCAGGGGCAGGACACGACCAGGAAGGTCAGGGAGCGCAGCAGCCAGGTGGCGAAGTTGGCACCAAAGTCGCCGCTTGCGATGGGGGGGAGCAGGGCGACCACGATGGCCAGGCACACCACGACGGGTGTGTAGGCCCTCGCGAAGCGGCGGATGAATCCCTCGGAGCGGGACTTGTTCTGCCCGGCATCCTCGATCAGGCGCAGGATCTTGCTGGCGGTGGACTCCCCGAAGGACCGGGTCACCCGGACGCGCAGCACGCCGGACACATTGACGCAGCCAGAGACGACCTCGGATCCGACGGTGACGTCGCGTGGGAGGGACTCACCGGTCAGGGCGACGGTGTCGAGGCTTGACGCACCTTCGAGGACCACGCCGTCCAAGGGGACACGCTCGCCCGGCCTGATCACGATGGTCTCGCCCGGCCCCACGGATCCTGGGTCGACGACCTCGACCGCCCCCGCCCGCTCGACGCTCGCTGTGTCGGGGCGAATGTCCATGAGCTTGGCGACGGACTTGCGGCTGTTGTCCTCGGCCATCTCCTCGAAGAGCTCGCCGACCTCGAAGAACAGCATGACGAAGACGGCTTCGGCGAACATGGGCTCACCGCCGGGTATGAAGCCGATGACCAGCGCTCCGATGGTCGCGACGGACATCAGGAAGTCCTCGTCGAAGGGGTCCCCGCGACCGATGTTCTCGGCCGCCTCACGCAGCGTCGAGGCGCCTGCGACGGCATAGCTGGGCAGGAAGGCCAGCAGTTGCAGCCAGAGGGGCAGCTCGACGAGCCTCTGGAGGACGCTGGCCGCAAGCAGCAATGCGGCTGCCACGACGATCTTCCTCAGGCGCGCCTTGGGGTCCTCGTCCTGGTCAGCGTCAGCGTCGTGGCTGTGACAGCTGACCCCGGGCTCGTCATGCCCCTCGTCGTGACGGTGGCTGTGGTGTGCGGCGTGGTTGCAGCAGTGGCAGGACATCGTGCCCCCTAACGTAAACGTATGAACAATCGTTCATATATAACGATGCGAGCGTAGCATGCGGAGCACCTGCGGTCAACAGGAGCCGGTCGAGGGGGTCCTGTCCCAGCGTTGGGCGCGCCCCTCTCGACAGGTTGTCCCTACTGGGATTTCTTGGCGGTAGTGACGGGGGTGAGGTCGAGATCGAGGTCGACCTTCCCGTTGATGCCGTCCACCGATCCCTTGCTGCTGTACTGCCAGAGCGCGAAGTTCAGGCCCATCGTGGGGTGGGACTCGTACTCGGCATACCAGAATCCGTAGGAGGTGAGGTCCTCGAGGTTGTAGTGGGCGAGGTCCACCTGGCTGCCGTAGACGACGGCGTGGTAGCCGCCCGCCTCGCAGGTGCGGCAGAACGCCGCCGCGACCTTCGTGAGCTGGTCCTGGGAGAGGCTGGAGACGCGGTCGGTCCCGCTGGCCCCGGGCTCGAGGTCGAAGGCGATGGGATAGGTGGTCGGCGTTCCGTTGAGCCTCCGGATGACGAACCCGGCCTCCTCGGCGGCCTCGTCCTCGTTGATGGCCTGGGAGTAGAAGTAGACGCCCACGTCGAGTCCGGCGGCCTGCGCACCCGAGAGGTTGGCGTCAAACGTGGCGTCGGGGGCGATGTTGCCCTCGACGGTACCGCGGTAGCCCGCGCGGATGTAGGCGAACTCGATGCCGTCGGCCGCGACCTTCGACCAGTCGATGCTCGCGTTGTGCTCGGACACGTCGACACCGAGGCGCGAGAGCGTCTCGCCATTCACCACATAGCTGTAGCGGTCGCCATTCTTGACGAGGTTGCTCCAGCTGAACGGGCTGTGGTAGAGGTCCGTCGAGCTGTCCAGACCGGTGGTGACGCGTACC
>ERZ773197.1893-NODE-1893-length-13849-cov-4.075178_pt1 | contig 13849 bp, 12 predicted proteins | sample MGYA00580999_ERZ773197 | MGnify/ENA primary metagenome ERZ773197 (study PRJEB29015, sample SAMEA2738166) | human oral metagenome | biome: human oral; feature: human-associated habitat; material: saliva | place: China | collected 2185 ...
GGGGGGGGGGGTGCGCGCCCGTTTCGGAGAATCACCTTGCGGAAATAGTGTTTCTCAAGCGGTTACATGCCCGGCTTGGTTGGCTTAACCGGGGTTACTGCCGGCACTGCCTTCGGGTCGGGGAGGCTCCCGGGGGACACTGGGACGGCGTTAATAGGTATCTCAGGGGAAAGCTTACCGTCGTAGGTGACCCGGTAGGTTCCGTCAGCCTCTACCCGGGCTACCGTGTGTCCGTCAATATAGTTCTTAGTCCAAGAACCATCCGCCGCGACCACACTGGTGCCGCCTTCCCCGGTGCTCTTCCAGCTGCCGTCACCGTCAACATGGTACGTTGAACCGGTGGTATTCACGTAGTCCCAGGAGCCTTCACGGTGGATGATGTACTGCCCGGGGGTCAGATTATAGTGGCGTGCGCCGCTGTCAGCCTGACCATTAGCGCCAGCCTGTGCGTTGCCAGCACCGTTCTGCTGCGCGCCGCTTTGCTGCTGTGCGGCGGCACCATTACCGGCGGCGTTAGCGCCAGCGCCCTGGTCTGCCTGGGCACCGCCGCCGTTGCCGTTCGCGGCTGCACCAGCGTTGGGGTTGTTAGGGTTGTTGGGGTTAGCGGCGGCATTATCCCCCTGTGAGCCAGTGGCTGGGGCCTGTTCCGTTGCAGCACCACCGCCAGCGGTGGAGTTCACAGTGCCGCCACCATTGGCGCCTGCACCGGAGCCACCGGAGGTACCGCCGCCGCTGGTACCGCCGTCATTCACGGTGCCAGAGCCACCGGAGGCGGTAGCCGAAGAATGTGTTGATGCGGAAGAAGAGGCGGACGATGAGGGCGCGTTCGACGTGCCACCGGAGTTGTTCGAGCCGCAAGCGCTCAAGGCCACCATTCCAGCAACAGCTAGGGACACGCATGCGGAAACCTTCGTGGTAGTCATGGGTCGCATCCTTTCTGCTGAATAATTATCGGTTGGTTTTTTAACCATCTCACATGACGAGGATAATTTTCAGGATTTATAAGGTTCTGACCAGTAGTTTCACGAAAATACGCAAAATTTAACTGAAAGTTTATACAGAAAAGTAATAAAAGATTGAGATGGCTGCTTCAGATGCCCCTCAGCACACTGTAACTACGGTGGCCCCAAGAGCCGCAGCGTGTCCACATTCCTAATAGTTAGGTACCCTCATGCGCATAAAAAGATACGGTGTGTAGTATGTAGGAAACGTTTTTTATTAGGAAAGGAACCGAGCATGAAGCTTTCTGCCCGTAACCAGCTCGCTGGCACCATTGTTGAGATTACCGAAGGCGCTACCAACGGCATCGTGAAGATTGAGATCGCTCCCGGTCTGATTGTTTCTTCCTCGATTACCAACGCCGCTATTGAGGAGCTTGGGCTGCAGGTTGGCAAGCCCGCTACCGCCATTATCAAGGCATCCAACGTCATGGTTGGTGTTGAGGACTAATCCTCTCCCCTATGTGCCCGGGTGCTCCCGGCGCCGGGCAATACGAAAGAAGCAAAGCTCGATCCCGGTACGGTTCGCGATAACCGTACCGGGATCGAGCACGTTAAAACTAGTTACAGAGGCTCCGAGCCTTTAGCCTTCAGAGAGTCGAGCCGAGCGAGTTCTTCACACACGGAGAACGCGACAAGATTACCTGATGAGGAGTTGTTATGTCCCGTAACCAGTCCGTTAGTCGCTGCCGCTGAGCTCCTGTAAGGCCTCCTCCAGCGAATATAGTCTGCCCCGCGTTCTCTGGCTAGCTCTTCAGCATTGTAGGGTACCTTCTGAGACACTAAAGCGAGTTTTTCTTCCCGCCAGGAGGGTCCGGTCAGTATTTTGCCGTTCACCAGATAGCTTCCGTCACTCAGGCGTACATTGAGGATGCCGCAGTACCCGTGCCCCACGGATGCGACGATCGCGCCCCGCTCGTATGCACTGGCGATGAGGTTGTGCAGCTCGGAGTTATGCGTGAAGTCGAACATGGCGCCGTGCCCACCAGCCAGGCATATCGCATCGTAAGTGTTCGGGTCTATGGACCGGATGGGAGGAGTGTTTTTCAGGAGCGCCATGCGTTCCGGGTTATTCAGCCAGGATTTTGCACTCTCATTGCGGAACGGGAACTTCAGAGAGCGGGGATCTAAAGGGACGTCTCCCCCACGTGGACTGGCGATGTCCTGCTCGAAACCCCTCTGCTCAAACCTATCCCAAGCGGTCGTCAGCCCAGAAAGCCACAGCCCCGTCGGGTCACCATTATCGTACTGACCCACATTCGTCACGATGTGTAAGATTCTTCTAGCCATAAGCCTATATTAGCTGGGGCGTGGGTATGTAAGGGGTGGGCTCTGTATGCTCCGTTATTACTCTTGGTGTGTTTTAGAAAACTCGCTTAACTGGGAGGCGTACGGACACATTGAAGTCTATTGCTGAATCCGGGAGCGTTCCTGTCTACGAATACGGAGCTGATTTTTGACCTCATCGTAGATCGTATTTGAAGTTTGTTCAGCAGTCTCGGCAGATACTATCAGCGCATACCTAATTGTTTCACTGCTGGAACGTCGTCGGTTATCCCCCGCACATTCAACATGAACGGGAAAAACCTCTCCTTCAGCAAATGACATCGCACGTACCCCATCTACAATTTCATGTTGAATGCTACCTCTTCTTACTGCATGATGGTCCGCTTCAATACGATCGCCTGCCAATAATTTTGTATCAGGAGTAGTAAAGTATGCATTGGCAGCACGGTATTTGTTTAGATTACTCACAGGAGAAGCTGCATATGCAAGCGTGATCGTAAAACGATGCCATTCTGCCTTTGAACGTAATGATAAAGGTAGTGGGAACTCATACGTATGACGCTGACCAGGAGATATGGCCTCACCCGCAGTTAGAACCGCTCGATTGGTAGCGGCGCTCCCTAACTTCTCAAGGTCAAGACGACCATATCCTAAGAGCGAAGTTAAATCTTTGCGAGCTTTTCCATCAGATAAGCCAAGGTCGCGTTTTAAATATTTATACCATTCACCCCAGCTACTCGCATGAATAAGAAGAGCGCGCACTAGGAGTGGATGAAACTGAGAGTCGGGGATGGGATATCCCTCAGCTTGTGAAGCTCCTGATTCTAATATGTCAAAAAGTCTGTCAGCTTCACGAGTTACTAATGCAGCAGCGTCACTTGTACCAAACGTGAAAGCCGTACTATCGGTGGATCCCCTAGTATTTGGAGCAGCAACCTGCATTCCAGGTCCAGTTGCATACGTATTAGCAAAGTTAAGAGGAACGTCAGATTGTCCTGAAGCAACCACAGGACGTAAATAAAAGGCTCTACCACCACTATGGTACAAATCTGGTTTTATAGACCTACGTACGCCTGGACCCGTGCTTCCATAATGAGCAGGACCGTCCGAATAAGTTATATCCCATACCGTGTTCGGCATATTAGTAACGCTACATCCATCACTGTGGGTGGCACCAACAGTTAAGGCATTTATGGCATCCCCAGGAGGTAATATCCCTCTCAAGATCGATTTATCAAACACTGCACGGGTTGCTGCACTCTTGGCTGACTGAATATCATCAGCATTGTTAACAGGGATCGTAAGCCTAGTGTTATGGTTTCCTGCACTTACTATGAATAGCAAATTGTAGGTTGCAGCTAACCAATCCAGGAGTCTTCCAAGAGGACTAATTCTACGGGTAAGTGCACGAGCCGGTGCACCCAATGAAAGATTTACAATACGTACGCTAGGAGCTACTGCCTCGTACCCATTCTCTCCCTCAACTATCCGTTTGATTGCTCGATGAAGCAGATCTGGAAAAAGACAAGTAGAAATAACACGCTCCTGGTATTCACCTTCCCTAAAACCTTCTTGAGATTCCATAATAGGACGCACATATAATGGCCTATCTAGAGGAGTACCAGGTTGACTGAGATCTCCATGAATAATTAATGAAGCCATTGCTGTACCATGTTTACGGCTCTCCAAGGGATATCTATCGCCAATATCAATATTGTCTGGATCATCAATCAAGAGGCGTCCTTGTAAAGCGTCATGATTTTGGAATGGCATCCCATCTAGAAGAGCAATTCTAGGTTTTCTTTCAATAATATTTGATGGTTTCAAGCTAATGCTTTTTACAGGTTCAATATTTTGATGCTCTATACTCATTGGCTCAAATGGACTGACAAACATAATATCATCCGTAGTCAAAAGTTTTATAGACTGCAACCCCCTACTCAGTGCTAATTCAACTTGCTGAACTGGCATTTCTACAAGAAGGGCATGATATTTGATATCTGCAATATGAGAACTATTTATAATCTTACCGCCAACTTCTATTACAATATTTTTTACAGCGGTTTCTGCTTCAGAGCGTTTACAAGCATCATTACGGTACCATAGCTCCACTTCAACGCGAACTGGGCTAGTATAATTTCCAACCACTTCGAGCTCTTCTCGCCACCGCTCAAAAAGCCCAGTCTCACGAACTCGATCCTCTGGCCCCCACCGGCGGATAGCTTTAAGGTGCTGGAACACATCTTTAAATTTTGCAAGCCCATACTCAAATGAAGCATCTGGATCTGACTGCCATCTTTCAAATAACTTTAGTAGATTATCAATGGCTTTTATATTTGACATCACCAAATATAAAGAGTTCTCAAGCTTCTTACCAGTTTCTTTACCTTCCGAATCAAAAATGCAAAAATCTTCATCAGATTCAAGCTGATCCTGTACTGACTCAGCTAGAAACTCCAAACCATCTATTCTTTGAACGGCTTTATAAAAATCCTGTACACGTCCTACAACATCAAAGACGACGACTAGAGATGGATCAACTTCACTCGGACTTCCTTCTCCAATTTTTGCCCGTTTAGCTTCAAAAGCAGCAATTAGTTCCTGGAACTGAGGCGTAAGTCGCTGCCCTTGACGTCCAGCACCTGGTCCTGACGGTTTTGGTGGTATAACACGCTGAGGCTTACGATTCCCTACTATCGGTGGACCAAATGCAAGAAGAGGTCTTGGTTCTACACTCATCCTAAATCCTGTCCACGACGATTTTCCAAACGTTCACGCACAATACGACGTATATCACCATCAGGAAGTTCAAGTATCGTACGACGACGAATATCCATAGCAAATTCTTCGAGCTCAGCATAGCTAGCCCCAGCTAATTTATCTGCTAAAGTTCGTGGAGTATATCCAAGATTTCCGCCGAAACGTGATGCTAATTTCTCCAGGAAATTCGTGGCTTGAGTCCGGCTTGGAGTTCCGAGTTCAACACGAACTTGGAAACGCCGCCATGCCGCTCTGTCCAGTAGTTCACTATGGTTGGTCGCACCAATAAAAATAACATGGGCAGGCAAACGGTCAATTTGCAATAACAACGTTGAAACAACACGTTTAATCTCACCTGTTTCATGTTCATCAGAGCGTTCTTTAGCAATCGTATCAAGCTCATCAAAAAATAGAACACAACGGCGAGTCCTGGCAAATTCAAAAGCGTTATCAAGTCGAGCCGCTGTTTCCCCAAGGAAACTAGACATTACACCTTCATAACGGATGATGTAAAAAGGTAACATGAGCTCAGACGCAATTGCTTCTGCAACGCTAGTTTTACCATTACCCGGAGGTCCTGATAATAAAATACGGTTGCGCGGCTCAATTCCATAGCTCCGAAGAAGCTCAGCACGTTGTTGCTCTTCCACCAGTTCCTTCACTACACGCTGAGGAACAGATGCCAACTCCACATCGCTAAGTCGGCGGTTAGGAACTATCTCATGAACTAAATCACGTATCGCGTTAGCTTGATCGTCACGAATCCCTTGTCCCGTGGTCATAATCAGCTGCGATAACCGGTCGGCAAGAAGATGATGCTGATTAGCACGTTCTTCAGCGATCATAGACTCAACTAGTACTTTAAACCGCTCTCGGTCACCCCGACGTTCAGCTTCAACAAGGTCTAACAACAAGTCAGCACGTGCCATGAATATGCTCCTCCACGCATATGTACAACCCTTGAACATATTCCTGTTGATAAGGAGTCTGAGTACAGGTCATTTAAATATCAAGCAATATATTATATATGAAGCTATACTACAGGAACTTTCTAGCAGGCAAGAGCATTTACGCAAATAAAATTATCTCTCGATCCCTACACATTAAACCTAAACTCAACCACATCACCATCAGCCATGATGTAGTCTTTGCCTTCCATGCGGACTTTGCCGCGGGCTTTTGCTTCGTTCATGGAGCCTGCCGCATCCAGGTCGTCGAAGGAGACAACCTCGGCCTTGATGAAGCCGCGCTCGAAATCGGAGTGGATCACGCCCGCCGCCTGCGGTGCGGTGTCGCCCTTATAGATAGTCCAGGCGCGCGATTCCTTCGGGCCAGCCGTCAGGTAGGTCTGCAGACCCAGGGTTGAGAAGCCCACGCGAGCCAGCTTATCCAGCCCCGATTCGTCCTGACCGCTCATTTCCAGCATTTCGCGGGCCTCCTCCTCGGAAAGCTCCACCATGTCAGCCTCAAGTTTCGCGTCCAAGAAAACAGCCTCCGCCGGGGCCACCAGCTCACGCAGCTCGGCCTGCTTCTCCTCAGAAGCCAGCACGCCCTCATCCGCGTTAAAAACGTAGATGAAAGGCTTAGCAGTCAGTAGGTTTAGCTCCTTCAAATGCGCCATCTCAAGCTTCTCGGCAGCCGCACGCGAGAAAATCGTGTTCCCGTCCTCAAGAATCTGCTGCGCCTGCTTGTAGGTTGCCAGCTGGGCGGCATCGCCCTTCTTAATCTTCACGGCCTTCTCAAGGCGCGGAATCGCGTTCTCCAAAGTCTGCAAATCCGCCAGAATCAGCTCGGTATTAATGGTCTCCATGTCGGAGGCAGGATCAACCTTACCGTCCACATGAATCACGTCCGGGTCATCAAACGCGCGCACCACCTGGGCGATCGCGTGCGCCTCACGAATATTAGCCAGGAACTTATTCCCCAGCCCCTCACCCTCAGAGGCGCCCTTCACAATACCCGCAATATCAACGAACGAGACGGTTGCGGGCAGAATACGCTCAGACCCGAAAATCTCGGCGAGCCGGTTCAGGCGGGCATCCGGCAGGTTCACCACACCAATATTCGGCTCAATCGTAGCGAACGGGTAGTTAGCCGCCAGCACCGTGTTGCGGGTGAGCGCGTTGAACAGGGTGGACTTGCCCACGTTAGGAAGACCGACAATGCCGATAGTCAGAGCCACAGAAAATCCTTCAAAAAATCAGTACCTATAGTCACCCGCACCGCGGAAACAGCTAAAGTGCAGGCACAACTCCCCACCATTCTACAGTGCAGACGGAGAGTATACAGCGCACCGCAAGACACGCCGCACCCATATAGTGAGACACCCCATGTTTCTTCCTCTCCCGGTGGGGTTCTATTCAGAAGAGTTTTTTGCATTCAGAAGCGATATAACCTTCTGAATGCAAAAAACTCTTCTGAATAGGCTTTTCTCTGCCGCGCCGCCCCTTGGGGAACGGCACCACACCGGCGCGGAAGCTACCACCCATGACACTTGTCATAGGCAGATAATGACAGTGCACATTCACATTTTTCTGCCCGCGGTGCTGTACTTAAATCATGAACACGTCACATGTTATTGAGGCCCAAGGCCTCACACAGATTTTTCGTACGCGCAGCGGTAACGTCACCGCCGTCGATAATCTTGACCTGACCATCGACAAAGGCGAAATCGTTGCCCTGCTAGGTCCCAACGGGGCGGGTAAAACCACCCTCATCGACATGCTCCTGGGGCTGAGCACCCCCACCCGAGGTGTCCTCACCATTGACGGTGCCTCCCCCAAAGCCGCAATACAATCCGGAAATATTGGGGCGGTGCTGCAAACCGGCGGGCTGCTCAAAGACCTCACCGTGCAGCAAACCCTCGATATGCTCGCCTCGCTGTACCCCACCCGCCTCGACATGAACCAGGTGCTCGCCGATGCAGACCTGACCGAGCTGGCGCATCGCAAAGTCGGCAAATGCTCCGGCGGGCAGCAGCAGCGCATCCGGTTCGCTATCGCCACCATGCACGACCCTAATATCCTCATCCTGGATGAGCCCACCACCGGCATGGACGTTACCGCCCGCCGCACCTTCTGGGAACGCATGGACAAACTCGCCGAAACCGGCAAAACCATTATTTTCGCCACCCACTACCTGGAAGAGGCGCAGAACTTCGCGCAGCGCATCGTGCTCATGGACAACGGAAAAATCATTGCCGACGGCACCTCCGAAGAGATCCGTGACCTCACCGGCGGACGCCACGTGAGCTTCCTCGCCGATAAGCCCATCACCTTCAGCGAATACCCGATGCTGAGCGTCGAAACCAGCGAAGAAAACGGGGCGTACCGGCACCGCACCACCGTGGCCAACGCCGATGAATTCGCGCGAGTGCTGCTCACCAAGTACACCGTGCGCGACCTTGAAATTGTCAAACCCTCACTGGACGAATCGTTCGTTCAGCTCACTGATCGCGCCGCACAGGAGGCCTAAAATGCTACGCTACACACTCTACGAAATCCGCCGATCGGTGCTCTCTTTCTCATCCCTGTTCTACACGATCATTATGCCCGTGGGGCTCTACCTGCTCTTCGGCGCCCTGCAAGACTACGCGAAGATCAAAGTCGCAGACGGTAACGCCGCCGCTTACGTAATGATCGGCATCGCGCTCTACGGCGCTATTAGCTGCACCGTGTCAATCAGCGGCCTGACCGTGGTCGAAAACGTGGCCGGGTGGGGCAGGCAGCTGGGGCTCACCCCCATGAACACCGGCAAATATCTGCTCTCCAAATGCTGCGTGGCGTTCATTATGGCGGCAGTACCAATTACTGCGGTGAACATTGTTGCGCGCATGACCAAAATCGATATGCCGCTGAAGCAGCAGATCGCCTGCGCCGCGCTGTCCATACTATGCGCTATGGTCTTCGGGTTCTTCGGGCTGGCCATTGGGTTTCTGGTACCCAGCGAAAGCGCAGTGGGAATCGCCAACGGCATTCTGGTGGTGTTCTCATTCTTCGGCACGCTCTTCGCACCACTCACCAAGGACCTCATGCCCTACGCACGGTTCACCCCGCTGTACGGTGCCGCCGAAATCGCCCGCTACCCCTTCAGCAAAGGGCTCACCATTATTAGCGGCAGCGGCGCCGAATGGAATATGACCGAACCGCTCTGGTACGGGATCGTAAACTTCAGCGTGTGGACGGTTATTTTCGTCGTCGCCACCGCGCTGCTCATGGGCCGCAGCACCAAGCGCTAAAACCCTCATATGGCGCGTGCCCACCACATCTTGGGCGCATCCGGCACCACCTTACCGGATGCGCCCACGACTCTATCCGAACGCGTGCTTATACTAGAGCCCAGGAGGAGCATATGACCCCATCACCCACCGCAGACCAGCCGCGCACCCACGACGAACACAAAATCGACTGGATTAGCCTGGGGTTCTCCGCGCCCTGGCTCATATTTCTGGGGTATATCTATGACGGTCTTTTAGAGCCTAACGCTCCGGTGTGGAAGCACGTGTACGTCATTATCTGCCTAGTCATTTTCTCGATCACAGATGTTGCCGCGTATACGGTCCCCTGGGTTCTTCCGGTGTCATCATATTTCAGGCGGCTGCTTCTCTGGACGGCCCTTCTCTTCGTGCCCGTATGCGGCGTGATGCTGATAGCCGCCATTCCACCGACAGATGTACTCATCGGGTTCACCATCTACTTTGTGGCACTGTGGACTTTCACCGAGGACATTCCCTACAGCACACGAATTCGCGGTGCCTTCGTCATTGCGGCAGTTTTCTGGATAATTTACATGTTCTCTGACGGAATCCCTATCAATTTCGCGGAGAAATCCCGCCTCACCTTATCACTGGGTGCCCCCATGATCGGGATTATGGCGTTCTCCTACCTAATCCAGATGAGTAAAAACGCCGACAAAACCCAAGCCAAACTTGAAATGGTCAGCGAGCGCGAGCGCATCGCCCATGATGTGCATGATGTGCTCGGGCACTCCCTGACCGTGATCACGCTTAAAGCCGATTTGGCGCGTAAACTTCTGCACGCCGACCCTGACCGTGCCGACGCGGAGCTTGAAGCGATCGCCCAGCTGTCTCGGTCTTCGCTGGCGGAGGTTCGTTCGACGGTGACGCGGCTGCGCATCCCGGACTTTTCGGGCGAAATTCAGGCGTCGGAACGTGCCCTGCAGACAGCCTCAATCGCCGCGAAACTGCCCGATGCGGAACGTGCCCTCTCAGCAGTTGGGGTGAATTCTTCGCTTTTCTCGTGGGTGCTGCGTGAGGCTGTGACAAATATTGTGCGGCACTCACAGGCCGGTTTCTGTGAGGTGCGGGTGAGCAATACCGGGCTTGAAATTCTTGATAATGGGGTGGGTATTCCCGCCGAGTACGCCGCCGGAAGCGGTATTAAGGGCATGAAGAGTCGTGTGGAGTCTGCGGGCGGAACCCTTATTATTGAGGATGCTCCGGCGCGCTGGCTGCGGGCGCATCCTGCCGCTTCCGGGGCGGTGGACGTTCGCGGCACACGGCTTCGGGTTAGTATGGACGGTAATACCGCCGAAATTGAGCCTTCGGGAGAGACAGATGATTAAGATTATGCTCGCCGATGACCAGCAGCTGGTGCGTGAGGCGCTGGCCGCGCTGCTGGGGCTTGAACACGATATTGAGGTGGTCGCGCAGGTTGGTGGCGGTGACGAGGTTCTTCCGGCGATCCACCGGTACCACCCGGATGTGGTGCTTCTCGATATTGAAATGCCCGGTTCTGAGCTCTCCAGCGGTATTGATGTGGCAGCCGCGATTCGGGACGCGAAACTAGTAGCGCTCACCGGCGAGCCGGTGCGTTCGCTGATCCTGACGACCTTCGGCAGACCGGGGTACCTGCGGCGTGCTCTAGATGCCGGGGCGAGCGGGTTTATGGTGAAGGATACGAGCGCGTCCCAGCTGGCGGAGGGCATTCGGCGCGTCAATATGGGGCTGACCGTGGTAGACCCGTCGCTGGCGGCGGATTCGCTGCTGCACGGCGAGTCGCCGCTGACCGAGAGGGAAACCGAGATTCTGCGGGCAACCCGTGATGGGGCAACAGCCCGCCAGATCGGCGCGACGCTGTTCCTCTCCCCCGGCACGGTGCGCAACCACTTATCTTCCGCGATGGCGAAACTCAACGCCTCGAACCGGCAAGAAGCACTCAATATTGCCGCCGACAACGGCTGGTTATAGCCACCCGTTGTCGCGGGCGATGCGCACCGCCTCATGCCGGTTAATGGCGTCTATCTTCGCCATAGCCGCCGAGAGGTGGTTGCGTACCGTCCCCGAAGACAGCCCGAGCATCCCCGCAATTTCTTTGACGCTCCCGGCGGTCTCGGCGGCGCGAAGAACCTCGGTCTCACGCCCGGTCAGCGGTGAAGAGCCCTGCCATTTTGCTTCCTCAGCCAGCACTGAATCGACCACGCGCAGCCCCGCCGCGGTACGGCGAACCGCCTGCGCCAACTGCGATGCCGTACCGTCTTTCACCACAAACCCGCTCGCCCCTGCCTCAAGGGCGCGGCGTAAATACCCGGGACGGCGAAAAGTCGTCAGAATAAGCGAACGAACCGGCGCGCCCGTCTGCGACCTCAGGCCCGAACGGGCAAGTTCGGCGGCCGCCTCAATCCCGGTGGCGCCGGGCATTTCAATATCAAGAAGCGCCACATCCGGGCGGGTTTCACGCACGGCAGGCAGCACCTCATCACCGCGGCCCACCTGCTTGACCACCTCAAGATCAATTTCAAGATCGAGAATCATGGCAAGCGCTTCACGAATCATCTGCTGATCGTCGGCAAGAAGTATTCTCAGCGGCACGGCTACCCCATAATCTCGTCGGTCTTCTCGTCCATGCTGATGCGGATGCGGCACCCATCCCCCACACCTGCCACAGGCGCCTGCTGCAGCCAGTGTTCGGGTGCGTTCCCGAGTGTGAGGATGCCGCCTGCGTCTTCGATGCGGGTGCGCAGACCGGTGAGCCCGCTCTTACACGGGGCATCACCAATTCCTATGCCGTTGTCGGTAACCTCTAACCCGGTGGAGTTCAGCCGCACGGTGGCGTAGGTGGCGTGAGAGTGCCTCACAATATTGGTAACGGTCTCGCGCAGCGCCCAACTGAACAGGGAAGAGTTCATGCCCGCAATGTTCGCGGCGGTTGTCGCATCGGGCAGGTCCGCCTGTATTCCGGCGGTCTCCAAGGCACGTGAGGATGCCAGAACCTCACCTTCAAGGTCGGGAACACGCAAACGGGTGACGGTAGAATGCACCTCAGCGAGGGCTTGGCGGGAGAGCTGGGCAACCTGCCGCATCTGCTCCTGTGCGGCGGGGGCGTTGGTTTCTACGAGTTTTGCGGCCAGCTCGGCTTTAAGGTTCACGATCGTGAGGGAATGCCCCAGAACATCGTGCACGTCGCGGGCGATGCGTTCGCGTTCGGTGAGGATATCGAGTTCTTTCTCAATAGCCTTGTGTTCCCGGCTCTTGTGCATGCTGCGGCCCACGAAGTAGGCGATAATGTGGAACGTGGTGACAATATCGAAAATGAAGAACCCGTTGAGGGTTTTATCGCCGGAAACGACTGGGAACGGGGCAGTGGGTGCGTTATCGAAATACCCCTGCCCCACCACGCCAACAAAGTAGTTAGTGGTGAAGACTACGGCGATTGCAACGGCTGTTTTTACCCCCAGTTTGAAGGGTATGTGCAGGTTCATCAGCCACAGTGCCACCCACAGGGGAGATATGGTGTAGAGCATCCCGGCGATACCCTGCGGGTATAAGGCAATAATGTAACCGATAGGTACCGTCACCAGAACACACCATAAGGCTGTACGCAGTACTGTGTTTTTCACGGGTATAAGCGAAGGCATCGTATGCGCCACGAAGAACAGCGCTGCACATGTCTGATACAACAGTGTGCACAGGTCCATGTTGTTTTTGACGAGTTCAGCTTCAGCTGATCCGCTAAGACCAATAATAATAAAACTGCTGGAGGAAATGTTGAGGCAGCTTCCCCAGACGAGGCTCCGCACAATACCCGATTTATCGAAGAATGGGGCATCTGCGGTACCTGGCTGAAGACGGCGGTTCTCCGGCGTACCCGCATCGTACTGAGAGACATGCGGTGTGCGCGTCATTGTCATGCTCGCTCCGTTGGTACTCGCTGCCGAATAATGTATCCCTATCATAAATGAGGCTCTTTGAGCATACACCGGCGAACGGAAGGCGCCTATGTTAAATGTCATGGATTGCCGAACCGGTTTCAAGGTCGAATTTTTTTGACGCGAGGATGCCCTAGCCTGCACCCCTGACGAATGTCACGGGTACGCCGAAAAAACGGGGATACGCTATTGCATATTCGGTGTTCACGACAAGAGCATAAGGCAGGTTGAAGCACCTATGGCAGGTATCTCTGGTTCCTCCTTATCCGGGGGTGTGTCCGCGGCGAAAGCAAAGGGCGGTCTTATCATCACGGGGTTATGCAAGTCATTCGGCAAAACCCGTGCGAATGACGATATTAGTGTGCGGCTTATACCCGGGGAGGTAACGGCGCTGATCGGTCACAACGGTGCCGGGAAAACAACGTTTCTTCACCAAATTGTGGGGCTAACAAAACCGGATGCGGGTAGCATCATGCACGACGGCACCGACCTCATTGCCCACCCGGCGCAAGCCCGGCAATTATGCGCGATCATGCCGCAGGTCGCATCGTCCCTGGAGGGAGTGACCCCGCGCCAGGCGATTGCGACGGCGGTTCGCATTCGCGGGTTGAAGTCGAAGCAAGCACAACGGGCGGTTC
>ERZ773197.1899-NODE-1899-length-13821-cov-6.046055_pt1 | contig 13821 bp, 9 predicted proteins | sample MGYA00580999_ERZ773197 | MGnify/ENA primary metagenome ERZ773197 (study PRJEB29015, sample SAMEA2738166) | human oral metagenome | biome: human oral; feature: human-associated habitat; material: saliva | place: China | collected 2185 ...
ATATAACAACTCCCTCCTAAGGAGTAGTTGCTGGTTCGATTCCGGCAGGGGACATTTTTAGAAATGTAAAGAAATACAAACAGAATTCAAAGTGTTTATTTAATGACTTTTCCACAATTTCATTTTTAAAAATAATTTAGTATTTTTAATTTTTTGAATAACTCTTGATTTTTTTTTGAACAAAAACTAATTCAAATCTTATCAGAATAGAATAAAGTAGATCAGGTGACTGGTCTATTTTATTGTAATTAGTCGTTTGACTCTTTATTATTCAGATTTTAAAATAGTCAAATACAATAATATTTTAAGGGTTAAGAATCTTTCGATTTAATCCAGATGAAGAAATTTTGTCAAGATTTATATTGAAAATATTTTTTCAAGTAAATTAGATGATTCATTCGTATCTGATTAACAAAATGAAGGTATTTTATGATATAATTTCATAGAAAATATATTAAAATATGGTCTATTCTAAAGCTAATGATTGCGATTTCAAATTTAAGATTTTTTAGCAAATTTATTACTAGATAAATTGTAAGAATAATATCAATATTTATTGAACATCCCTCATGAAATCTTTGAAATCTGTTTTGTAACCTATACATTTTCGTAGTTGCTGATTGATTACCTGTAGTGACATCATTAGATTCTCACCACTGATTATATCTATCTCCCTCCTTTTTGAAAAGAATGATATCGGTAAGCCAATAGTATATTCATTGTTTTTATTTTAACAAGAGGAAATAGCACCTTTAAAGTAAAAACACTACCTAGTTTTTCTAGTAAGGAGTAATAGCTGAACTCTTTCCCCATGCAAGATGAACCGATCTTTCGAAATTTTTTATATATTTTGATGAATTGTATTTCAAAAGGAGTGGAATAAGTAAGATGGTATATTTCTTTTATTAAACTCGGTAGTTGCAATGATGTTGTATTAATTCTTTGAAGACGAAGATTATTATATTAAAACTGGACTATTGATTTTTGACATCCTAAGAAAGAAGAAATTTCAAAAATTGGACTAGATCATTATTTTATAAATCATCTGGGCGATGGATAGATGATTATAGTTGATAACTTAAATGTAATTCCAAATATAGATTTTGAAGCTACTGGAGTTAAAATTACAACTTATTATAAGAATGAAGACAATGGCTATGTTTATGGATTTTTACCTAGTTGGAAAAAGATCTTCCGGAGAATTAAGATGAAATTATGATATAAAAATTTATTGGTAAAACTTGCTGAATTGGAAATGAAGAGAACTCAGTTTTCGTCAGCAAAAGTTAGAAAAGGAGAAAACATAACAACGGATGTACTTCTAAAAACATGTGGATATTTGAATTGTGATATTGACAAAATTGTTGAAGTTGTACAGCATGAAGAATAAGGTTAAGAAAAAGTAAATCATAATAAAGAGGTATGAAAATTTATGTTTGATTTTGGAAATGCAAATGATGGACAAAGGAAAGCAATTTCTACTACAGAGGGGCCGGTTCTTATTACTGCCGGACCTGGAACTGGAAAGACTTACACTTTGGTTCAAAGAGCAATTTATTTAATTGAAGAATGTGGAATAAAACCTGAAGAAATATTTATTGCTACTTTTACAGAAAAAGCAGCTAAAGAGTTAATTACGCGTATCACAAATGAATTGGCTAGTAGAGATATCTCTGTTAATGTCAATGAGATGTATGTGGGCACGTTTCATTCTTTGTGTCTACGAATTATAAAAGACAACCTTGAATATACGAGATTAAAAAAAAATTACAGACTTCTAGATACTTTTGATCAGCAATACCTAGTTTTTAGGAGTATCTATAACTTTAGAACAATTGCAGGGATTGAAAATGTTATGCCTAGAGGTGGAGCATGGAAATGGGCACAAGCAATTTGTGAGCTATCAAATAATTTATCGGAAGAACTTGTAGATTTCAATTTAATGTTAGAAGATCCAGATGTTGAAATTTCTACTATTGCAAAAGTAGTAAGTGTTTATCAAAAAATGCTTGATGAGGAAAACTTGGTTGATTTTTCGTCTATCCAGACTGAATGCTATAGAATGCTTACAGAAAATTCAAATATTCTTGAATCGTTAAGAAGTAGTATTAAATACATTATGGTCGATGAATACCAAGATACAAACTATATTCAAGAACAGATAGTATTCCTTCTAGGAAAACATGAGAATATTTGTGTTGTAGGAGACGATGATCAAGGTCTTTATCGTTTTAGGGGTGCAACCATCCGAAATATACTGGAATTTCCTTCAAAGTTCGATGAAGGAAAATGTGAAGTTATTCCCTTGGTAGTGAATTATAGATCAGATAGTGATATCGTTGATTTCTATAATAAGTGGATGGATACTACTTCAGGATCAAAATTTAAATTTGAGTGGGGAAAATATAGATATTCAAAAAGAATTGAGCCACATGAAAAGTCTCCTATAAATAGTACTTGTGTTGCAAAATTAGCTAGTAAAGACGATGAGGATGAATGGCATGAGAATATCCTTAACTTTATAAATTGTCTTAAAGAATCAGGAAAGATACAGGATTATAATCAACTAGCTTTCTTATTTAGTTCAGTAAAGCATGAAAGAGTTATTAGTCTAGCTAGATTTTTGGAAAATAATCATATTAATGTTTATTCACCTAGGTCAGATATGTATTTTAAAAGAGATGAAATCATGCAGACTATAGGATGTCTTATGCTGATGTTTCCTAATTACGTAAATGGATTGGAAAAAGGAGAATATAAATACTTAGATACTAAACATTATTCTTACTTTAGTGACTGTATCAAAGCAGCTAATGAATTTGTGACTAAGCCTGAAAATATTGAATTGAAAAGATTTATTAGAGATCATGGTAAAGAGCATTTCTCTTTAGCTTCATCGTCTTCTGGAACGACAGATTATACGTATTCAGGATTAATTTACAGATTATTTATGTTTAAACCGTTTAGTGATATATTGGATACGGATCTAGAATTAGGAATTGTTGATATTAGACCAGCGAGAAACCTGGCCAAGCTAACTCAAATAGTCGGCAAGTTCGAGTATCTGCATAATATTGACGTCATCACTGGAAAATATATTGTAAAGAATACAGAACAATTATTCAATATGTATTTGAAACTTCTATATGATGGCGGAATCGCAGAGTATGAAGACGATGAAGAATATGCACCGAGTGGATGTGTATCATTCCTTACAATTCATCAATCAAAAGGTATGGAGTTCCCAGTAGTATTTGTTGATTCGCTTAGCAATGTTCCTAGAAAAAGCTATAAAGATATTTTAAGCCATATAGAGGAAAAGTATTATCATCGTCAGGCTTTCGAACCACATGATGTAGTGAAGATGTTTGATTTCTGGAGACTTTACTACACAGCATTTTCTAGGGCACAGAATTTATTGATTCTAACATGTAATGAAAACAAGAATACACCAAGCAAATACTTTAAAGAGGTTTACGATGAACTTCAACCTATTGCGTCAATTGATCTAAATGAATTTGATTTTAAAAAGGTGAAGAACGTGAATTTAAAAAACACATTTTCATTCACTTCTCATATTTCAGTATATGAAACTTGTGCACTTCAATACAAATTTTATAAAGAGTTAGAATTTATGCCGATTCGTCAGGGTGACATGCTTTTTGGTACTTTAGTTCATCAAACAATAGAAGATGTTCATCGTGCAGCCTTGAAGAATGAAACAGAGAAGATTTCCACTGAGAATATTACAAATTGGTTTGCAAGTAACTATATATCACTTATTAAGAGAGAACATGGATACTTAGCTGAAGGACAACGTAATGCAGCCTTAAATCAAGTTCTTCGATATGTAGAACGTCAAAATGGTAACTGGAGTTCAATTCAACAAGTAGAGGTTGACGTTAGTTTAGTGCAGCCAGATTATATCATAGAGGGTAAAATAGATCTGGTAAAAGGAGAGAATGGGACTGTAGAGCTCGTAGATTTTAAGTCTGAGAAGAAACCAGATATGGAAAAAATGAGAGACCGACTTGAACATTATCGAAGACAGCTTCATATTTATGCTTATCTTATTGAGCAGAGAACAGGTCAGAAGGTCAGCAAAATGCATTTATACTACACTGGTGAGGAAGATGGTAATCCGATGATTAGCTTTCCTTACACCAAAAGTGCTATCGATGGTACTGTGGCTGCATTTGATGATACTGTGCACAAGATATTAAGAAAAGACTTTAAAAATTGTTCGAATGATGCAAAAATTTGTTCGAACTGCGATTTCAGGCACTACTGTCATAAATAATCTTACTGAATAATGATTTTGGAGGAAATAAAAATGGAAGAACCAATCACTTTTGATTTTGAACAGAGACCGACTATAAAGGGGTTTCCTGAACTTAGGTGGACAGGTAAAAGACCGTATCGTTCGACACAGTATTACCCAGCTCAACTTCGTGAAAGGTACGGAGAAGAGAAGGATAATTGGATTAATAAAATTTTCTGGGGAGATAATCTCCAAGTAATGAGCCATATGCTTAAGGAATACCGAGGAAAAATTGATCTTATTTATATTGATCCACCTTTTGATTCGAAAGCAGATTATAAAAAGAAGATAGAAATAAAAGGAGTGGGAAAGACAGAATCAGATTCATCTTCTTTCGAAGAAAAACAGTATGGAGATATTTGGACCAATGATGAGTACCTTCAATTTATGTATGAAAGATTAATTCTATTGAGGGAATTGTTATCAGATTCTGGAACGATATTTTTACACTGCGATTGGCATAAATCTCATCATTTGAGAATGCTAATGGATGAAGTGTTCAGCCCTAATAATTTTATTAATGAAATTGTGTGGGGGTATGAAGATATAGGTAGCCGAGCTGTTAAGTACTTTAAGAGAAAACATGACACAATACTAATGTATTCTAAAACTGCATCAGAAGATAGGACTTTCAACATACTTAGAAAACGTCTGTCGAAAAGTACCATTGAGCGTTATCAGTCATATTTTGATGATGATGGGAAAATATCTTATCAAAAACTAAAGGATACAAATCCTGGAGTCTTTGCGAAATTGAAAGGCATACCAGAAGATTTGTCAGAGACTTGGTTGGATATTAATAATGGTGCACCTTTATCTGATTGGTGGGTAGATATTTCTGCATTAAAAAATGGTTTCGCAGAAGCTACTGGATATCCAACACAAAAGCCCGAAGCTTTACTTGAAAGAATAATCAAGGCATCTTCCAATCCAGGTGACTTAGTTTTTGATTGCTTTATGGGTAGTGGTACTACTCAGGCTGTTGCCATGAAATTAGGTCGAAGATTCATTGGTTCTGATATAAATCTTGGTGCTGTACAAACAGCCACAAAAAGACTAATTAATTTAGCAAAAGAAATACAATTAGATGATATTTATGATAATTTGGAAGTGTATAATGTTAATAATTATGATTTCTTCAGAAATCCAATTGAAGCTAAAAATTTAATAATTGAAGCATTAGAGATACAACCTTTTACCCAGGGAAATGTATGGGATGGCGAGTTGGACGGTCGAATGGTTAAGATTATGCCAGTAAATAGAATTGCTACTAAAGCAGATCTTGAAGAACTAAAAGCAAATCTTCCATATAAGACTTATGAAAAAAGAAAAGAGGAAAATCCTCGTCAGGCAGTGGAACATATTACCATAGTGTGTATGGGACATGAACCTGATCTAAAAGCTTCGCTTGAACAGTCCTTGACAGATTATAAGGTTGATGTGCAAATAGTAGATATTTTACGAGATAAATCAGATCTTCAACTAAAGAGAGAGGCAGAGGCTGAGATTGTGCGCGAAGGTAATCAGCTTATTGTTCGTTCATTTTACCCGATGAATCTAATGCAAAAACTCTCTTTACAAAAAGAGTTTGTGGAAGATTGGAAACAGTTAGTTGAATCAATTATTATTGACTGGAATTATGACGGTGCTGTTATGCAACCAACGGTAACAGATGTTCCAGATAAAAACTCTTTTGTTTCTGGTGTTTATGAAATACCAGAAAGTGCAGGAAATATCAAGGTTAAAATAACAGATTTACTATCAGAATCATTAGAAAAGGAGGTGTAGCATATGGCTAAACAGTCTTCAATGACATTCGTAGAAGATTTTGCATTCTATGAGCAGCTATGGTGGTATTACACTTCAAATAGGGGGAAAATTCGTTCTAGATATAATGATCTTACAAGGAAATTTCTTGCATATAACGATAAGAATGAAAATAAAGATGCATTTTTGCGTAAACCACAGTTTGAAGCTTTAGAAATGTATGTATTTATTAAGGAGTTTATGAATAATGCACACATGTACGAGATGTTTGACGATTGGAGAAAACGTAAGGATAAGTTTGCAGATGCGTCTTACTACAGTATTCATAAAGGCGGACAAGGTTCAATAATCGATTTTGGAGATGAACAGAATGATGCCATCTTCAAACAGATGAAGAAGTACAAAGAATCTTATCCAAACTATATTTATGCACTTACTATGGGTCTTGGTAAGACCATTCTTATGGGAACATGTATTTTTTACGAATTCTTATTAGCAAATAAGTATCCTAAGGATAAAAAATTCTGTCATAATGCACTTGTATTTGCTCCAGACAAAACAGTACTTGAATCATTACGTGAGATTATGATTTTCGATAAAACAAAAGTCGTTCCTCCAGAATATGCTCGTGTGCTTGATGCAAATATAAAATTTCATTATTTAGATGAGAGAGGCACTACTCTTCAAACAATCGATGATTCAAATTTTAACATAATAATTTCAAACAATCAGAAGATTATTGTAAAGAAAAAGCGTAAAGAAGATAAGCCGACAGACGTATTATTCGCTGGTGGTTCACTACTTGCTGGCATCTACGGAGACGATGGTGATAGTGATGTGTGGGATAATACCACTTTAATGGATAATCAGAGATTTAAAAAATTGTGCCGTTTGCCTCAGCTTGGAGTTTATGTTGACGAGGCACATCATTTATTTGGAGCAAACTTGGAAAAAGAATTAAGATCGGGTGGCACAAATAAGACAACATTGAGAAATACTATTAACATGCTTGCAGAAGCAACATCTATTGTTGCGTGCTATAACTACACAGGTACTCCATATGTAAAAAAACAAGTATTGCCAGAAGTTGTTTATGCGTATGGTCTTAACGAATCGATTAGAAATGGTTTTTTAAAAGATGCAGATCCTATTGGTTTTGATAACGTAAAGAACGAAGAGTTCTTGAAAAAGTCAATCACAACGTTCTGGGAGAGATATGGTGGCAAGACTTACGAGGGCCTTCCTCCTAAGATGGCAATTTTTACGGCTAGTGTTGCAGAAGCTACGGACGTAGTTAGGCCTATAGTGGAGAAGGTGTTAAGTGAACTTGACGTACCATTAGATACAATCTTAGTTAATACAGGTGATTCGACTGTGACAAAGAACGAAGACATCAGAAATTTTAACAATCTTGATGTTCTCGGAACAGAAGGAAGCAAAAAACAATTTATTATTCTTGTTGAAAAAGGACGTGAAGGATGGAATTGCCGCTCTTTATTGAGTATCGCTCTATTCCGCAGTCCTAAATCTAAGATTTTTGTATTGCAAGCAACTATGAGATGTTTGAGAAAACTTACAGATGAGCAACTTAAGGCTACAGTTTTCTTGTCAAAGGAAAATTTAGATACGCTAGATGCTGAACTTCGTAATAACTATAATATGGAGATTAGTGACCTGGGTAAAAGACCTAAAAAGAAAAAGAGCAATTACAAAGTTCGAGTTTTACCGCCACCAAGAAGCATAAAAATGAAACGTATATGGCATGAGTACTCATTGATTGAAAAGGATTATTCTAAACCAATAAACTTCGAAATACAACAGATTGATGAAACAAAGTATGAATCTAGAATGTATGAAAAAGGTAGTATTAGGTTAGATATGTCTGCAAAAGAAACCATCATTGATGATATTAAACAACAGACTAAGTTCAGTAGATTTTCTTTGGTTGGAGAAATCTCACGTTATATGAATTTATCTTGTTTGATGATTGAGCGTATTTTGAAAGAATCTATTGATGGATTTGATGAAATTGTTGATGCAGTTAACAGACATAATGAGATTTTAGATGATATCATAATACCTAAAGTATTCCATGCTTTGTATGAAGTTAAATCAGAGCAGAAGAATGAAGATATAGATGTAGTTCTACTTAAAGAACCAAAGGATGCAGGTTATTATGAATTTTCAGCGGAACCAAGTCTAGTCATTGAAAAAGAACATAATAGCTTTACTGATGCGGAGATAGCTAAAAGCTTCCATGCGGATACATATTGCTTCGATTCCAAGCCAGAGAAAGAATGCTTCTTGCAGTATATCTCTAATGTGAAGGTGGAAGAGATTTATTTTACTGGAATGTTTACGGCAAACCAAGGTGACTTATTCGTGCAATATTATGATCCAGAATCTAAGAGGATAAGAAAGTACTATCCTGATTTCTTGGCTAAGATGGCTGATGGTTCTTATCAGATTATAGAAGTAAAAGGTGACAATATGATTGATAATGAGGTTGTAAAAGCTAAGGCGGAAGCAGCTGAAGAAATGTCAGTCGCTAGTGGTATGAGATATATCATGTATGCTGGTAATGATATTATGAAGCGAAATGTTCTAGATAATACAACTGATTCTGCTCAGAACAGTTTAGTTGAAAGTACAAATTGAACTTTTAATTTTGTCATGTCTTTTATAATTGTTGTAAAGAAGAGTGTCGCTTCCCCTTTAATATACAATTGATGATTACTAATAGCTGAAAAAAATTAAGCAAAACTTTTGACCAAAAATTGACCAAATGAGATAGAGAATCTTTTAAAATAAGGATTTGAGACTTGTTTTTTGATTCCTGCAGGGGACAGAGATAGAAAGTATGAAAATATATAGAGAGCAAAGGGAACGCTATTTTTTCATGTTATAATAGACATAGAATGTTTAGGAGAAAAAGATGAAGAAACTTAAACGTTTATTTTGGGGTATTAGTATAATGCTAATGATCTGACCCCTTTTTGCTCTAAATAGATGTAGTTTGGGTGGTGAAACCATTCCCAAAAACAGGACAAAGGAGCAGTACGAATTTGAAAAAACGTTTGAACCTATGTTTAAATTTTTAGAACAAGACAAGAAGGATTTTACGGGATTAAAGGCATACTCTAGTAGAGTTTATAAAAAAATCAAGATGAAGTAAAAAAATACGAAGTGGATTTAGATATCACTCAAGCTGATATTAAAGGTGATTATACAATAACAATTGGGGAGAATAACGAAACTGTTCCGGTTACATATTCTAATGGGAAGTTAAATTATGAATCGGAAATAAATCCTTTATTTGATGAGGAAATTCTCAATTTAGTCATTAAAAGAGATCATTTTGCTTTTTTAGATGTGAAAGAAACATTCAAGAGTGCAGAAACAGAACTTCGTGATATCATCTATGCACCAGAAAATCACTCGGATCTCTATAAACATCTTAAAAACAAGTACGATATGCCAGAAGATACTGTCTGTCGAATAAGAATAAGTTACTCTAGTTATACAATTTATAGTATTACAATTCAGATGATTTCAGAGGAAAAAACAGTTCAAATAACATCAACCATATTTAAAAATAGTAAGTCATAAAAAACGATAAAATGTCTTATCAAATTTCATTTCTTATAAAAACATGAAGGTTAATCCAAAAATAATTTAGCCAAAAACTTGACCAAATATTGATCAAGTTTATCCTAAATCCTATTAGAATAGGCGTTCTAAGCATGTTTTATATTTTTGCAGGGAACAGAATTAGAAATGAAACACTGATAGTTGAACCGCACCCCGAAAGTTAGTTTTTTTCTATCTAACTTTTGGGTGCAGTTCACTTTTGACCGTGTGTTGATGTTTTAGAGCTGTGTTATTTCGCATGTCCCCAAAAATATCATCAATAAACAGCAGCAACCAGTATTCCCAATTTCCGTATCCATTTATTGTTTTTTTAAGTTTTTATTGTTACAATAACCATACAGACAAAAAGACTGGATTTCCAGCCTTTTTAATTGTTTTAAAGAAAGGTTTTTTATGAAACGCAAATCGATTTTGTTTCTATTTTTATTTTTGCTCTCCATTGGTCTAGCCTATGAGACTCAGTCTATCACAGCTGGTTGGATGACTGGATCCCAGTATGGGATCATTGGTATCTCTGTCCTCTTGCTCTTAGTTTATGCGATTCCTGCTGTTTGGGCTCTCTTTCATTTCGCCAAGAAGTGGAAGTTGTCCTGGATTCCGGTCCTCTTTTCACTTCTAGGTGGCGGCTTGATCGCAGGTTGGTTGTCTAGTTTTGCCAATACCTATTTCCATGAGATGATTCAAGCAGTAGCGCCTAATAGTGATTTTTGGAATCAGTATGAGAGTGCTATTGCAGGCCCGCTCTTTGAGGAACCCTTCAAGTTGATTCCGATCTTCTTTGTCCTCTATTTGTTCAATGTGCGTCGGATCAAATCCATCTTCCTTTTAGCGATTGCATCTGGTCTTGGTTTCCAGATTGTGGAGGACTTTGCCTATATCCGTCAAGACATGCCGGAAGGCTTCTCTTACGCTGTGTCTGGTATCTTAGGGCGGATCATGAATGGGGTCGTATCTCACTGGGTCTACACAGCTCTCTTCATGCTAGGTCTCTACCTGATCCTACAAGCTACAAAAGGTCGCAAGGAGTTGATGCTGACGGGTTGGTTCTATTTTGTAGCTGGCTTTGGCCTTCACTTTGTCGGCAATTCACCATTTGGCCAGATCGAGACAGAACTCCCTCTTGCCATTCCATTCTTGACAGCAGTAGGACTCTTCTTGATTTACCAAGCCTACCTCACTGTTCAAAGTCTGGACCAAGGAAATTAATAATAGAAAAATCGTATGTTTGCAACATACGATTTTTTTTTAGGTTATTTTCCAAGACAGAATTGACTGAAGAGTTGGGTGATGAGCTCGTCCGGAGCAGCATCTCCTGTGATTTCTCCGAGAATTTCCCAAGTGCGGGTCAGATCGACTTGAAGCAGGTCCACTGGCATGCCCATAGCCAGGCCTTCGTTAACTGCTTGAAGGCTTTCAACAGCTTTCTCGATGAGAGAGATGTGGCGGGCATTGGAGAGGTAAGTAGCATCTTGCTCCACTAGGCCAGCATTTTCAAAGAAGAGGGCGTTAATGCGGTCTTCAATTTGGTTGATATTTTGGTTTTTGAGGACAGAAATCTTGATATGATCAGCTGGGATCTCGTCCAACTCGATTTGTTGCGGGAGATCGACCTTATTGAGAAGGATGATGCGATTGCTGTCTTGGGAGATCTCAAGGAGCTGCCGATCTTGATCAGTCAGAGGCTCGCTAGCGTTGAGGACCAGGAGGACCAGATCAGCTTCTTTGAGGGCTTTCCGAGAGCGCTCCACCCCGATGCGTTCGACGATATCCTCTGTCTCCCGGATACCGGCTGTATCGACAAGCTTGAGGGGAACCCCGTTGATGTTGACATATTCTTCGATGACGTCACGGGTCGTCCCTTCGATATCGGTCACGATGGCTTTTTCTTCGCGCAGGAGGTTGTTGAGGAGGCTAGATTTACCGACGTTTGGTCGCCCGATAATAGCAGTTGAGATTCCTTCGCGAAGGATCTTTCCACGGCGAGCTGTCTTCAGCAAATTAGTCAAGAGGGCTTCAAATTCAGTAGTCTTTTCGCGGATGATCTCAGTGGTTGCCTCCTCGACATCGTCGTACTCAGGATAGTCGATGTTGACTTCGACTTGAGCTAGAGTATTGAGGATCTCTTGGCGCGTGTTGTTGATGAGATCAGACAGGGATCCGTCCAACTGTTTGACTGCGATGTTCATAGCCTTGTCGGTTTTAGCGCGGATAATATCCATGACTGCCTCAGCTTGGGTCAAATCGACACGACCATTCAGGAAGGCCCGCTTGGTAAATTCACCAGGCTCAGCTAATCGAGCGCCTTCGCGAATCACCAATTGAAGGATTTCGTTGGTCACCGCAATCCCACCGTGGGTATTAATCTCGATGATGTCTTCACGAGTGAAGGTCTTAGGCGAGCGCATGGCACCGACCATGACTTCATCCAGAATCTCATCTTTAGCTGGATCCACGATGTGGCCGTAGTTGAGGGTGTGGCTGGCAACGCTGCTTAAGTCTTTTCCTTTAAAGATCTTTTGCGCGATTTTAAAGCTGTCTGTTCCGCTTAGGCGGACAATCCCGATTGCTCCCTCACCGAGAGGGGTCGAGATAGCAGCGATGGTATCAAATTCTCTAGTAATCATGTATCTTCTCTTTTCCTGTGTATTCTCTTCTATTCTATCGTAAACTAGCAAGAGGGGCAAGATATTGCTTTTAGAAGGAGGAGTTGAAAAGGTTTTCAGTTAAGTAGTGAAATCTGTCCGCCAATATGCTATACTAAATACGAACAGAAATGGAGGTCTAAGATGGTAAACCTAAAAGAACAGGTAGGTATTAAGGCGGCTGAGTTTGTCACTGACGGCATGATTGTCGGTCTCGGTACAGGGTCAACTGCTTATTATTTTGTGGCTGAATTGGGGCGCCGCATCAAGGAAGAAGGCTTGAAGATTACAGCTGTAACGACCTCAAGCGTGACCTATGAGCAGGCAGAAGGCTTGGGTATTCCGCTAAAAGCGATTGACGATGTAGAAGTGGTGGACTTAACTGTAGATGGTGCGGATGAAGTAGACCCAGCTTTGAATGGGATCAAAGGTGGAGGCGGTGCCCTCTTGATGGAGAAAATTGTTGCAACCAACTCAAAAGACTGCATCTGGATTGTCGATGAGTCAAAACAAGTGGAAACGCTTGGTGCGTTTAAACTGCCAGTAGAAGTCGTTCAATACGGAGCAGAGAATCTTTTCCGTCATTTTGAGAAGAAGGGCTATTCTCCAGCTTATCGTGAAAAGGATGGTCAACGCTTTGTCACCGACCAAGGCAACTATATCATTGACTTGGATCTCAAGGTGATTCAGGATGCGGAAGCTCTGGCCAATGAACTGGATCACACCGTAGGGGTTGTAGAGCACGGTTTGTTCTTGAACATGATTTCAAAAGTGATCGTAGGGACACCAGAAGGCCCTGTCATCATCGAAAAATAGGTTTCTCTAAAGAGGGTCCGGGTTTAAAACGGCTCTCTTCTTATAGGGAAGTGGTATAATATAGCTAGTTTAATAAAGGAAAGAGGCAGTTTATGTCAAAATTTAATCGTATTCACTTGGTGGTACTAGATTCTGTAGGGATCGGAGCAGCTCCAGATGCTAATAACTTTGTCAATGCTGGTGTACCTGATGGCTCATCAGATACTCTTGGTCACATCTCAAAATCAGTTGGTTTGAATGTACCAAACATGGCAAAACTTGGTCTTGGAAATATTCCTCGTGAACAAGCCTTGAAGACTGTTCCAGCTGAGAGTAATCCAACTGGTTACGCAACCAAGTTAGAAGAAGTCTCTCTTGGAAAAGATACTATGACAGGTCACTGGGAAATCATGGGGCTTAATATTACAGAACCATTTGATACTTTCTGGAATGGATTCCCAGAAGAAATCTTGACAAAAATTGAAGAATTCTCAGGTCGCAAGGTCATCCGCGAAGCCAACAAACCTTATTCTGGTACTGCAGTTATCGATGACTTCGGACCACGCCAGATGGAAACGGGTGAGTTGATCATCTATACATCAGCTGACCCAGTTCTTCAAATCGCAGCTCACGAAGACATCATTC
>ERZ773197.1903-NODE-1903-length-13803-cov-3.752764_pt1 | contig 13803 bp, 10 predicted proteins | sample MGYA00580999_ERZ773197 | MGnify/ENA primary metagenome ERZ773197 (study PRJEB29015, sample SAMEA2738166) | human oral metagenome | biome: human oral; feature: human-associated habitat; material: saliva | place: China | collected 2185 ...
TAAAATTAACTCCTAACGGAGTTCTTTTTTTATACACCTGGAGCGTCCCAAGGGGCAAACAGGTGCGACACAACAAAAAAGTCTACCAAATAGGTAGACTTTTTATTATGGAGTGCGATTCTTAACCGTCTTCTTGGTCGCCCAGTTTTCAATGTCAATGAAGCGATCTGTAGAAGTAACGAGGCGATTTTCTTGAGAAAAGGCACGGACGTTGCGATTTACGAAATATGGTAAGGTGGTTTGATACAAGCCGACAGCTGGCACATCTTCCACCCAGCGCTCGAGAAACTTCTGATATTTGGCGGCGCGGAGATTACTGTCCATAGTACTGCGGGCGCTAAGTAAGAGATCGTTAACTACCTGGTTCTTATAATTACTGAGGTTGTGCCCGCCTTCTGCCGCCTCAAGACTATGGTAATAAGCTAGAACGTCTGGATCGGCACCAAGACCAATTTCATAAATCAAGAGATCGTATGTGCGAGGTCTAAGAATATTTAAAGTAAAGTCTTTATTTGATTCATGAGTAGTGACCGATGCATGGAGACCAAGCCCTTCTAGTTGAGATGCAATACGATTAGCAAACTCCTCCAAGTAACCATTACCCTTAATGGTAACAATATTAATTTTTGCAGAAGCTAGATCTGGGGTTGCAACCTTCAGTCTTTCAATCTCGGCCTTAGCGGTGGTTACATCGGTCTTTGGAATACTTGGAAAAGTGATTGAACCGACCTGCGACTCAAGTAATGGATAATCAAGTGGTAATTCCCCACTGAGTCCGGTGCGTAGATTGTTAAAATTCAAACCAAGACGTATAGCCTGCCTTAAACTTTTATCCTTAAGTATGGGGCTTTCGGTGTTAAAGAAGGCGAAAACGCCATAATTAACTGAATTCTGATACTCGTTAATATTACCTATGCTTAATTCTTGTGCAAATTTGGAAGGTAGGTCAGCGGTTGCAGTAACAGTACCACTACGAATAGCATTCTTGATGTCATTTAAATTATTAAAGGCGTGAATTGAAAAACTATCGAGCATAGGTGTACCCTTATAATATTTCGAATTGGCCGTGAGGTAGACAATTTTCTCACCTTCGGTACCGATATTTTGCGTAGCATTAACCGTGAAGGCACCAGAAGTGACTGGGCGATTAGAGAACTTATTCTCAAGCAATAATTCTGGAGAGACATCCGCGAGGAGATGAGAGGGTAAAATTGGGATATCAAGAGAACCTTCAAAGAAAGCATTAGGCGAGCTAAGCGTAAATATTAGTTCCCCTTGCTCATTCTCGACGGCAGTAACACCAACAAGTTTGGCGGCAAAACTGGTTTTAATACGAGTGCTTTGAATGGTTTTAACAGTATAGAGAACATCAGCGTTAGTAATTGGCTGGTCATCAGACCACTTCAATCCTTCACGGAGCTTCACTGTCCAAACATCACCCGCATCATTTGCGTGGATAGTTTCAGCAAGACCAAGGCCAGTATGACCAGAATAATCATTGGCGCTTAGGGTGGCGAAGAGTAGGCGGGAGAGGGTTTCCTCGGACGAAGTGCTAGCAAAAAGTGGATTAAAAGAATTGATCTTTCCTAGAGTGGCTTCAGTATAAGTACCGCCATTAGTGTAAGTCTCGACCGCAAAGGAATTTAGATACCAGTAGGCCTGAGTAATAGAGAGTAAGATAATGACCGTAACAAGAAGAATCCATTCCAGGATATAGAGGCGAACATCCTTAATATGGGAGATATGATCAATAAGATTCTCTTTAATATGCTCCTGACCATCACGATGCACCCTTTTGGAAAAAAGAGAAATTTTCTTGAAAATTTTGCGCCCACTCTTTTTGAGATTTTTATTCATAATTTAGGTTATGCGGGGATTAATAATAATCCCAAAATTGAAAATACGAAGACTAGCGTGAAGAAAATTGTAACGTTAAATATAGAGCGATCTAGACCTCGACGAGTTGTATATAACTCACCAGACGCACCGAAGCCTGCGCCAAGAGAGGCACCGCGTTGTTGCAAGAGGACTAGTAAAATACATAAAACAGCAGAGACAAGAGTGACAGTTTCTAAGAAATTTCCAATATTCATACATTAATTATAGGACGGGACTAGAAAATTAACAAGACTGTTTATGACGCTGATTAGTAGCCATGAGAGAATAACTCCGATGGAAGACATATGGACATGTGGGACGATCCAGATAACCAGGGCGATCATTAAGATATTAAGGATCAGTGTAAAAAGCCCCATAGAAAGAATAATTAGGGGGAGACTGAAGAGGGTGGCAATTGGCTTAACGATGGCATTAACTAGGGACATTACTAAGCCGGCAGCTGGGTAGAGCCAGAAACTATTATAGCCAGCATCGATACTACCAAAGGCATTAATACAGATCCACATAATCACCGAGGAAACAAACCAACGAAATAGAAAAATGAGAAATTGTTTTTTTATCATAACCAAATTATAACATAAGTTAGCGCCCGAGTAGCTGCTTACTACGAAGTTGACGATGGTAAGTTATCGCAAAACGATGCGATTCTTCATCGATACGGGCAATTAATTTAGCGAGATGGGAGTCGTTAGAATAGAGTTGTGATTTATAAACATAAGAACAATCAGGCTGGCGAACTGGGATAATCACGTTGACATCAGCGTTTCTCGTATGGTCGCCCGATTTATTACGACCAATCACTGGAATACGCTCTGATTCAAGCAGATGAATAACGGCGCTGAGCTGGGGCACTGCTCCGTCAAGAATAATTAGATCAGGAAAGGACCATTCTGGATGTTTTAAACGACGAAAAATCACTTCATACATGCTTGCCGTATCGTCGTTCTTGCTGCTTTTAATTTTAAACTTTCGGTATGCGGTGCGGTCAGAGGCACCATTTTGAAAAACCACCATACTAGCCACAGTATTAGAGCCTGAGATATGGGAGATATCGTAGCCCTCAATGCGGCGCGGTGGATCCTTGAGCCCTAGAAGCTGTTTTAACTCCAGGAGCGCCTGATCCGAGGATAAATCGAGAAACTCCTTATCAGAAAAGACGATCTTGCGTTTTAAGCCTTTCAGTCCAAAATACTCATCACGAAGTCTAGCAGCTTCTTCAAAATCGCCGAGTGAAGCGGCGGCCTTCATTTGTTTTTCAAGATCGACAATCAGCTTCTCGCGATCGCCATTTAAATAGCGAATAAGAAAGCGTAGGTTCTTTTTGTAATCCTTTGGCGTTGTTTTACCAATTTCAATCCCCGGTGTAAGTCCTAAATCAGAGTCGAGAGTCTTTTTCCCATCATATGGCTTCTCATAAAATGGAAAGATTTTACGCAGGATTCTAAGAGCTTTAATAATAGTATTTTTCGCATAAAATGGCCCAATGTAAATTGCGCCATCATCTAATGGGTTTCTGGTGGTCGAGACGTAGGGCACCGGATTATTCATATCAATACGCACGTAACTAACAGTCTTATCGTCACGTAAGAGAATGTTCCACTGAGGCATGTAGCGCTTGATCATCTCCGATTCAAGAAAGAGAGCATCCATCTCAGTCTCAACCACGATCCAGTCTGTATCAAAAATCTCTGCTACTAGCGCTTCGGTTTTGGGATCTTTTTCGGTGTTTTGAAAATACTGCCGTACTCGATTTTTCAGTACGGCAGCTTTCCCAACATAGATCACCTCGCCTTTTTGATTTTTATGAAAATAAACGCCAGGAGCAGAGGGTAAAGTTTTGAGTTTTGCTTTTAGATTTTCTGAAATCACATAGCTATTGTAACATTTTTGTGAATTTTTCAATTCAGACTTAGTCTAGGCTGATTCACTAATCTAGATCTGGATGTTCTTGCTCAAATTTTTTTGATCTTAATATCTCTTTTAGTTCTTCTTCAAGATTAGTATTACCATCTACTACGCCTTGATTTGAGAACAGACCCTTAATAATATCACCTGCAGAAGTGGCATCACGTGGCGCAACTACTGGGGCTGAATTTTGGTATTTAAAGTTAACGATGCCCGTAAAATCAACCTTGGATTCTGAGACCTGGAGATAGGCACCTTTTAACTGATGTGTTAGAAAATCAATACTTAGATACAGATTTTTAAGATGAGAGACGAAGTTTTGGACGTCTGCTTTTGTAAGTTCCTGATCTTCCGTATCCCCTGTTTTACCATCTTCGTCAAATGCCCCGGAAGACTTTTCGATTTTCTTCAAACATTCGACAATTTTAGTATTCTCTGCTGCTTGCTGATGTTTCTTAGTGAAGTCGAAGAGTTTATCCGCATCTAATGAGACTTGGTAGAGATTGCCGTAGTCTTCGATTTTACCTTTGAGGGAATCCTCTGGGAGCTTATCATAACTTACGGAGGTAAGATTAATAAATGGATGTTCGAGATAGGTTTTTGTGAGACGATCAGTTTGGTTAAGTTCTTGTTTCATCTCATTAACAAGACAGGCGTAGGCCGAGCTAATATTTTCTTTGTCATTCTTCTCAAGTTTAAAATCTGTCTTATCAAGTGAACTCATGACCTCATTAACATCAATGCGCCACCATTTACCTTCAACGTTCTTCAAAGATTTTTCGAGAAGACTGAGAGTCAGGCGGAGTTCTGGATCATCTTGCTTTAAGCCAGCAACCTTAACTGCTTTTTGATAAGCCTCGGTAAGATTGTCGATATTGAGATAGGCTGTACCATTTTCTTCAAGAAAAGTGCTGAGCTTAAAATGTAGATAACCATATTCACGTAATCTAATACCAAAATCAAATTCAGCGCTACGATTAAAATGATCGACATCGGTCTTAAAATCAAGACGAAGATTTGAGATATGTTGGTAAAGCTCAGAATCAGTTTGTGGAGAAAGCTCAAGACTGCCGCTAGATGCGAGCTTCTCGCTACTTTGTTTGATAAAACCAGAAATGGCATCGGCTGCCACTTTTTCAGGCATGTTGTAGTAAAAAGCAAAAGCTGAGCCACCTACAACTAGAGTGGCAAGAGTAGCGCCAATTACAATTAACGGAAGTTTCTTCTTTTTTGATTTTGGGGTTTCTGGTGTAGGTATAGAAATTGAAGTAGTTTCACTAGTGGAATCTTCTGGCACAGACACTGGAGTGGGTTCGTCAGCGGAATCTTCTGGCGCCGACACTGAGGGATCTACATTAGTCTCTTCTTCAGGAATAGTTGAGCTAGGAACCGTAGGCTCGACCACATCCTCGACAACTACTGTTTCGGATACCACGTTGTCTGATTCGGGTTGTTCTGATATTAATTCTGAGGCGGCCTCTATAGCCTGAGCAAAGTTTGAGTCACTACTTAACTCACTATATTTAGTGGAGTCGATTTTGGTATCAATACGAGTCTCTATCGGATTGACGTCAATGTCGCCATATTTTTCTTCTGGCATTACACACCTTTCGTTTTATAAAGTTTTTTCTTTACTACATCATACCATAAGTGTTTTTAAAAATGCTATAATGCAGGTATGGATAACTTAACGATAAAAGAAATCAAAGCAAGACAAATTCTCGATAGTCGTGGTAACCCAACGGTAGAGGCGGATGTATTTCTATCTGACGGCAGTGTGGGTAGAGCAATGGTTCCATCTGGCGCCTCAACCGGATCAGGTGAAGCATTGGAACTTCGTGACGGCGATAAGAATTATTACGGTGGTAAGGGGGTAATGAAGGTCGTACAGAATATTAATCATCAGATTCGTGATCACCTAGTGGGAACAACCGCTGAGCAAAATACAGTAGATCAGACAATGATCGAACTAGACGGCACCGAAAACAAGTCTAATCTTGGAGCAAATGCTATTCTTGCCGTTTCAATGGCAACCGCAAAGGCAATGGCAAGAGCAAAGCGAATGCATTTCTATGAATATATTGCCAGCCTCGCTGGAACACAGAATGAGATGTCGCTACCAATGCCAATGATGAACGTAATGAACGGTGGCGCGCACGCAGACTGGAGTACTGATTTTCAAGAATATATGTTAATGCCAGTTGGTGCAACTAATATTTATGACGCAATTCGAATGGGTGCGGAAACTTTTCATGCGCTTAAAAAGGTACTAAAGGAACGTGGCTATACGACGACAGTTGGCGACGAAGGTGGCTATGCACCGCGCGTAAAAGATGGGAATAATGAACCCCTTGAATGTATTAAGCTGGCGATCGAAGCGGCTGGTTATAAACCTGGTCAAGACATCGCGATTGCTATGGACATCGCATCTTCTGAATTCTATAAGGACGGTCATTATGAAATCAAAACTTCGAATGAGACAAAAACTTCCGAGGAGATGATCGATTGGTATGGCTGGATTTTAGAAAATTATCCAGTAGTATCGATTGAAGACGGCCTTGCCGAGAACGACTGGGAAGGCTGGAAGCTTTTAACCAAGAAACTTGGAGAGCGAGTACAGCTTGTTGGAGATGACCTATTCGTAACGAATACCAAATTACTACGTCGTGGTATCGAAGAGATGGCTGGAAATGCTATTTTGATTAAACCAAATCAGATTGGTTCCCTTTCTGAGACAATCGACGCAGTAATGATGGCCAAAAAGAATGGATTTAATACTATAATCTCGCACCGTTCTGGTGAAACTGAAGATAATTCAATTGCACATCTTGCAGTAGGTCTTGGTGCTGGTCAAATTAAAACTGGTTCACTATCACGCTCCGAACGTATTGCCAAATACAATGAGCTAATGCGCATTGCAGAAGATAACGAAAGCTTAAGCTTAGTAAATCCTTTCAGTAACTAATTTAACAATAAAAATCGCCCCAAATGGGGTGATTTTTTATGGATTAGTTTTTTTAGTTATGCGCGAAGAAGTTCGAGAAATTCCGCTTCATGTATCACTGGGATACCCAGCTTCTCTGCTTTGACGGTTTTACTGCTACCTGGTTTTTCACCCACAATCAGAGCAGTAGTATGTTTAGTTACAGAACCAGTGACCGTAGCGCCTAGCTCTCGGAGTCTTGCTTCAGCCTCATCACGCCCCATTTTAGAGAGTGTGCCTGTAACGACATAGCTTTGACCAGCTAGTGGCTTAGTTGTTTGATCGTCATAGAATGGATTAACACCCAATTCACGCATTTCTTGGAGCTGTTTAAGATTGTCCTCGTCTGCAAAATAAGCCAAAATAGATTCGGCAACCACCTGCCCAATATCAGGAATAGAGAGAAGATCGTCGGCTGTGGCGTCGATTAACAACGAGAGCGACTTAAAACGATCGGCAAGTGCGATTGCGGTTTGTACCCCCACATGACGGATTCCCAGTGCAGTGATAAATTTTGCGAGGGGTGCAGTCTTTGAATTCTCAATGGCGCTAATTAACTTATTTGCCGAAACTTCAGCAAAGCGTTCTAACTGCGAAACCTTGGCAACATCTAGTCGATAGAGATCCGAGAGGTTCTTAACTAGGCCAGAATCTACTAAGAGGTTAACATTTTTCTCGCCGAGGCCTTCAATGTTGAGAGCAGGCTTGCTAGCGTAATACTCGATCGAGCGCTTCAAAATAAGACCAGAATCAAGGCCTTTAACACGGTAAACCACTTCGCCAACAGGTCTCTCAAACTCTAGCTCTGGATACTGAGATTTGAGTGCCTCTTCATAATCGAAGATTGGTAAATTGTCTGGGCGAAGAGAGGTGAGAACTTCTTTGATTTGAGGTATGATATCACCTGCTTTATAAATAATTACGGTATCACCAATACGTAAATCAAGGCGACTAATTTCATCGGCATTATGCAGGGTCGCGTGACGAACTACACTGCCAGCGACCTCTACTGGATCAAAGATGGCGACAGGCGTGGCAGCGCCAGTACGGCCGATAGAAATAACAATGTCACGAACTTTGGTAGTTGCTTCCTCGGCGGGATATTTATAGGCTACCGCCCCTCGTGGGGTTTTGCCGATAATTCCGAGTGATTGATATATCTTACGGTCATTAATTTTAATTACTACACCATCTGTACCAAAAGGAAGAGATTCGCGGATTTGACCGAGATGGTGGATTTCTTCGAGAACCTGATCCAGCGAATCAAAGGTTTGATCTTGCATAGAGGTCTGAAAGCCATATGCGCGGATCCTCTGATAGGCAAGTTGATGTGTTTCTAGATTTGGGGTGACTAGATCATAAGCCATAAAGCGTAGCGGCCTCGAACTGGCAATTCGGGGGTCAAGCTGGCGAATGGAGCCGGCGGCCAGATTGCGCGGATTCGCAAATAATTTTTCCCCTTTTTCCGTCTGGATTTGATTGAGTTTTTCAAAATCTGCCTTAAAGATAACTACCTCGCCACGTACCTCAACATACTCAGGAATATCCTCAGGATCGCCGCTAAGCTTAAGAGGGATATTATTGATTGTGCGAACATTCATTGTAACATCTTCGCCAACAAGTCCGTCGCCACGGGTAACCGCCTGAGTAAGTATACCGTTATGATAATGTAGAGACATGGCAAGACCATCCATCTTAATATCGGTAAAAAAGGTAAGCTGAGTTTTGGCTGGTACCAGTTTATAATTTCTAGCCACCCATTCCCTGACTTCTGCTTCAGAAAAAACGTCAGCGAGGGAAATCATGCGAGTCTGATGTGTAACCTTATTAAATTTATCGAGCGGTCGTCCAGCAACCCTTTGAGTAGGCGAGTCGTGAGTAATAAGCTCTGGAAATTTTTCCTCAAGGAGTGTTAGTTCGTGTTTTAAGGAATCGGCTGCTGATTCTGACATGATTGATTCATCAAGAACGTGATAGTGATAACGATAATCATTAATAAGCTCACGAAGTTTGAGGATACGGGACTCAGCCTCTGCTTTTGTCATAGAATTAAGCTGGCTCATTTGTTTTCTTTACCTCCTTTATCTTCTTGGACTTCTTTCTCTTAAAGGTAACAAGTGGGTAAAAATCATCTTTATAGTCAAGAAGTTGGCGATAGAAAAGGTAGACATAAATGGAGATAAAGATGAAGATAAAGACAGTGACGATAAGAAGGACGAATGGGACGAAAGGAATACCGAGATCATTTAGCCATGGAAAGGCACCTTTAACTAAGATGTCAAGCAAGATGGCTGGTAGAACAATGATGACATAAATTAAGGCTACCCAGAAAAAGAGGTAAAGGATACGTACAAGAAAACGAATGCGGCGACCGGCAATTAGATTGCGAGCGGTTTCAATGGCAGTGAGGGGATAAAGACCTGGCGCAGAGACGGCAATTAGCCCCATTAAGGAACTAGAGGTGAGATAGACACTGAGGATGGTCATGAGACTGGCAAAAATAAAATAAACCAGGGCATAAAATGGAGTTTTTAAGAACTCTGTCGAGACGGCAGCTTGATAAGTGATGACGACGAACATAATGGGAATTAGCTCAATAAAGACGATTAACGCGACAAAAAGCGTGGAGATTAGGGGTGAAAGGGCGTTATAGAGACCATCGCGCATGCGAGGGTGATGACCAGCGAGTAGGTGACGGGCAAGATAGATAGAAACGAGCCAGGTAATCATGAAGAGGAGGATGGAGAAGATTTTCTGTGCATCGTTCATTGTGGTGAGGCCGCCGGTGGTAACAGTACCGACTAGGGTTAGACCAGCACGACCAAGGTTACCAAGGCGACCGCTCACTAGCTCTTTATTGGTATTATCGATTGATTCTTTGAATTCTTGAAAAGTACTCTCGCTCATTAAGCCGACTAAAGAGATATAAAGTAAGGCAATAAGGCCGATGAGTGGAAGAAAAATCTTAAAGTTTTGTCGAATAATTTTGAAGGTAGCAGCGATGTGAGACAGGAGACCAGGTAATTCGGTTTGACGCTCGTAGTCTTCACGATAGGAGCGACGAAATGAGCGGTGCAGTTTGACGCGTCCAGTAGTTTTTTCATTTTTTTGATTTTTCTTCACGTTGATTCCCTATTTAATTACATTGATTAGTTAAAATTTATCTTTAGCTCGCTCCAGGCGTGCGATGCGCTTTTCGATGGGTGGATGGGTACTGAAAAGATTTATAAATTGCTTCTTTAGGGGAGAATTAATAAACATGGCTTCTGTGGCAGCATTCTGGCGCTGCATGGGTCGGCCATGCTCCTCAAGTTTTTTAAGAGCAGAAATCATCCCTTCTGGTAAACGTGTTAGCTCAACGGCTGAAATATCAGCAAGATATTCACGCTCACGAGAGATGGCCATTTGCGCAAGACTAGCAGCAAGCGGAGCTAGGAGTGAGGTGATAATGATAATAAATAAGCCGATTGGACTGTTTTCCTCATCTTTTTTGCGCGTGAAGTAGGTCATGCGTAAACCGATATCAGAAAGAAAACCGATAATACAAACCAATGCAAAAGTAATGGCCGAAACCCGAATATCATAGTTTTTAATATGTGAAAGTTCATGTGCCATAACGGCAGTCAACTCTTTATCATCCATAATGTCAATTAGGCCAGTGGTGGCAGCAACAAGAGCATGATCTGGGTCACGGCCGGTGGCAAAAGCATTTGGCGCAGAGTCTTGGATAATATAAACTTCCGGCATTGGCAGTCCAGCGGTAATCGTAAGATTCTCAACAATGTTATATAGCCTACGGTAATCACGACGATTGGCTTTTTTCGCACCCGTCATCATAACTGCCAGTTTTGAAGATAAAAAATACTGCACACATGCATAAATAAGTGCGATGACAATAGTGGTAAACGCAATTGAAGGATCGCCATAAACATAGGAGAAGATACCACCGATTAGAGAAATTAGTAAAATAAAACCAATAAAGATGAGGATGGTATTTCTTTTGTTTTCTGCAATTTGTTTATACATAGCTCTTAAAGAAAAGAGAGGGTGTGCCCCTCTTTTCTAGATTCCTTTCACTTAGAATTCAACGGACGGAGCTTTTTCAATCTTCTCCATCTCTTTTTCATCTACATTGAAGTAGGTATATTTTTCAAAACGTGAACCGTAGAGGATATTGACTGGGAACTGAATGATTTTAGTATTAAATTCCCTGGCGCCAGCGTTATAAAAACGACGGGAAGCCTGAAGTTTTTCTTCAGTATCTACGAGCTGGCTTTGAAGCTCTTTAAAGTTTTCATTAGCCTTTAATTCAGGATAAGCTTCGGCAAGAGCGAAGATTTTGCCAAGAGCACCCTGAAGAGTTTGCTCTGCGGCGGCAGTTTCATCAACGCCTTTTGCTGACATGACGGCAGTGCGAGCCTTTGTGACTTCTTCAAAGGTTTCTTTTTCATGTTTGGCATAACCCTTTACGGTATTAACAAGATTTGGAATAAGATCAGCACGGAGCTTAAGAATCACAGTAATACCCGACCAGGCTTCTTTAACGCGTTCATTCAATCTAATAATAGAGTTATAAGTGGAGATGAGATAGACTACAAGTACGAAGACTAGAGCTAAACAGATCAATCCAATAGTTAATAAGTTTGGCATTTTTTCTCCTTTTTAATACTTCTATTATATGGTTCGGCGGGGTTTTTCGCAATACTCTTAAGCAAAAAATTCTCCACTGAAAGGGGGGTTTCAGTGGAGAATTCCTACCGTAATCTTTATAGAAGATTATGATAATGGTGCGAGCTAAGAGACTCTAACTCTCGACCTCTTCCTTGGCAAGGAAGCGCTCTAAACAACTGAGCTAAGCTCGCATCTGTTTAGATTATAGATGAATTTTATTTTAAATTCAAGGGTTTTTTGAATTTTTTATAGCCTAAACAGTTCTGAACAATTATTTCTGAGTAAAGTAGCCGGGGTTACCAGGAGCGTCAATATGAGCATAATCACTATTATAATTTGGCCAGACGTAGCTAGTACCATTTCCACCGACGACGTTACTAGTATGTTCAAACATTTTCTGAGGAGCAGAACTTAGCCCTGCAACCGTAAAGCTCGGTGAGACTAGAATTGTCTTAACCCCCGAGTCGGTAAACATAGCCTTGGCTTCAGTCAGACTACGAGTATCAAAGCTGGAAATATCTAGAGTGTCATTACCTGGGTTTTTCATAGTAGAGAGGAACATATCTTTCATATTAGTGACCTTTCTTGTATCAAAGGAGGAGATATTTAAATTATTTAGATTAGCTTGACCTTGGAACATAGCCTCCATAGTTGTAACATTGCTTGTATTAAAATTCGAGAGATCAAGATTTTGAAGAACCGGCATTGCAGACCAATTAGAGAACATAAATGACATATCAACAACATTATGCGTACGAAAGCTAGAAACATCAAGACTAGACAAAGCGGTCGTTTCCTCAAACATATATTTCATGTGCGTAGCATTTGAAGTGTCGAATTCACGAAGATCAAGGCTTGTTAGAGCATGACAATGCGAGAACATAAATTCCATATTCTGCACATTCTTTGTCGTAAAACCTGCGTGCTGAAAATTCCTTAGATTAGTAAGACGACCAAACATTGCTGCCATGTCAGTGGCGGAATCATTCTGCCAACCAGAAACATTGAGGTCAGTAATTTCCTCACTGTATACAAAAGTACTGTTCATATTAGTAACATTGCGAGTATTCCACCCAGAAAGATCCAAGGAGGTAACATTTTTCAGTCTGGCAAAAGTAAAGGATAGGTTAGTGACACGGCCGACATCAAAATGGCGAACATCAATATTAGGAAGATGTGAGCCTTGGAACATTCCCTCCATATCTCTGACATTACTAGTATCAAAATGTGAAAGATCGATTGGTGATGGACTAACTGTACCAGTATTCGAATCATCACTACCAAACATATATCTCATATTTTCAACCTGAGAGGTATTGAGATTTCCTATGATTAGATCTTTAACTAATTTCTCTCCACTATGGAACATGAATCTCATATCTTTAGTCTTGCTAGTGTCAATTCCGGTTGTATCGATAACAGACACATCATTAGCTCCGCCGTTAAGGTCATGAAACATGAAACCAGCATTAATGTTTGCGTATGAGACATCTGCGTCACTCCACCAGAGTAGGGTTTTATTTATAGTATCGTACCAGAGATATATTGGCCGATCCGAATCAGGAGTAGAGACGATTCTTGCTAGGGTTGGGTTAGCAGGAGCAACTGATGAGTGCTTAAACACATTAATATCCTTGGTTGGTGTAATATCTCGGACTACATCATTAAAATCAGGCCCCTCAATAAAAGTGGCTGTGGTTGGGACATAGTTAGAAATCACGGTAAAAACAATTTGTTTTGAATATGTACCAGCAGGGAGATCCGGCCCAGATTTAACCCCAAAATCAATAAAATGCTTAGTCCCAAATGCAGATTTTTTAGTAAACAAGGTATCTGGAGTACTAGCCTTAGGAACTGGATGGTAATTGCCGGTTGGCAAAATAGCAGCGGCACGATAGCCCCAGGTCTTAGAACTAAACGCGGTATCCGCTAGAGGAGTAGTGATCGAAGGGATTTTTTGAAGAACTGAGGGGTCGGAGTGATTGAGATTTGTATCCTCATCAATACTAGAGATATAAGCAGTAGCGCCAGTAGAATTATTCGTGTAAACATCGATTAGGAAGGAACCATGTTTAAAGGTTGAAGAGGTAAGCTCAGTTTGAGTAAAATTAAAGTCCACTGAGGGATCACTAGAAACAGTAATGATGGGAGAGGTAGATGGCGCCCCGGGAGCGGCAAAAGTATTATACTGGGAAGTTATCACTAAGAAAGAACCTAGTAAGGTCGTGAATAATGAGAAGATTAAAAATGGAATATAATGAGCACGACAAGTGAGAATAGACTTTAATGACATGGATTTTTTATTCTGATATAAAGTAGCACCCCCCCCCCGATACTGTTTTTTG
>ERZ773197.1908-NODE-1908-length-13761-cov-4.755727_pt1 | contig 13761 bp, 9 predicted proteins | sample MGYA00580999_ERZ773197 | MGnify/ENA primary metagenome ERZ773197 (study PRJEB29015, sample SAMEA2738166) | human oral metagenome | biome: human oral; feature: human-associated habitat; material: saliva | place: China | collected 2185 ...
ATGAAGAGATAGACTGTAAAATTATTCCTATTCCTTATTATGACAAATGTGGAGACGGAAGACTAAAAAAAATACATTACGATGGACTGGATTATCCCAAGGAATATAAGATTGTGGATTATAACTGCTATAACTTTTTAGCGGATTTTTCAGATTGTATCATTATCAATTCTCCTTATGATGAATATAATCCGGTGTGGACCGTAGATTCACAATTTTACAGCAGAGAAATGAAAAAGTTTGCAAAAAAGCTTGTTTATATTCCTTGGTTTGTAACGGATGAAATCAATCCGAAGAGTGAAGAGGACGGCAAAGCATTTAAAAACATGGAATACTACGTAAACGTTCCCGGAATTTTCCATTCCGATTTAAGTATTGTGCAGTCGGAAGGGATGAAGAAAGCTTATCTTGCAAAGATAGAGGAGTTTGCTGGGAAGGATGTCGCAAAGAAGATGGAAAAAAAGATAGCCGGAGCAGGTTCCTGCCTTTTGGGAGAGAAAGAGGGACAGGGGATAAAGGAAGTGATAGAGTGCTTTAAATCATTTTTATAAGAATATAGGACGATAGAAGTAACTCTAAAAGAAATAAGATATAAAATTTTTTTCTACAAATTATGGATAGAAAAACCGTTTTCGAAGAATTGAATGGGGAAAAACAAAGTTATGAGGAAAAACAAAAAAGAAAAACTTTTTTCTTTATTGGAGAGTTATGGAGAAGCCCATAGTACGATTAGAAATTTGATTATACAGGAAAAGCATAGTCAAGCTGTTTCTCTCATGGCACTTTGTCAAGAAGGAATCGATAAGATAGAGCAAGATTGCTTAAGAGAACTTGATAGAATCAAGAAAGACGAAAAGAAAGATGAAAAGGATGACTTAGAGAATCTAAGTGAATTATGCATGCATTATCAGAAGGCTCTTTTCTTATCTTCGGAATGTATATCTGGGGATGAATTTGATAATCTTAAAGATAAAGAGATAGAGGAACACTCACTTGAGGAGAGCACAAGAGAAAAAATTAGACAGGAATCGGATAAGAAGAGGAAACTGGGAGAAGCCTTTGGTTTTTTGGATGAAGCGGAAAGAATATCCCAAAGCTTAGAGGAAATCATCAGAAATATTCCTCTTCATAGTCAGATTTTATTTTTACCCTATAAAGCATCTATGTGGGACAGTATGGAATCGGTATATTTTGCTGCAATGAAAGATCCGTCATGCGAAGCACTAGTTATGCCTATTACGTATTTTGAAAGAAAGGAGGATTTGAGTTTCGGAGAAGTAATCAATGAAAGAGACAAATATCCGAGTTTTATTCCGCTGTTGGAAGAAAGCTTTCCTTTCGAAGAGGAGAGACCGGATGTAATATACATTCATAATCCCTATGATGACTGGAATTACGTGAGCTCTGTTCATCCTCGCTATTATTCTGAAAATCTAAAGAAGTATACAGAAAATTTGGTCTATATACCGTATGATACTTCTATGGGGATTGCCAGTTTTGGCAATATAGAGATGAGTGTTTTTAATCATATGGATTACATGGTAGTACAAAATGAAGAACATAAAAGAAGTCTCCCCGAGGTAGCACAGAAAAAAGCGATAATCTTAGGGAGCCCCAAATACGATCAAATTATTGCGAATAAAGAGAATCCTCCTGCAATGCCGGAATACTGGAAGGATATTGCCTCCGGAAGAGAATTGCTTTACTTTAATTCCACCATAGGAGAGATGCTTGAAGATACGGAATCTTTTCTGCAGAAGATGGAGTACATCTTTGTGCTGATAAAAGATCATCCGCGATATTGCTTGCTCTGGCGTCCTCATCCGCTCTTGGAAAGTACATTTCGTACAATGAGAAACAACGACTTGCCCCGCTATAGTACTCTAAAGAATAAATTTATTGCTGAAAAATTAGGCATTTATGATGACACAGCAGAAATCGATAGAGCAGTTAGTCTATCCTCTGCGTATATTGGTAGTGCAATCAGTTCTGTTGTATCCCTTTTTGCAGTAGCGGAAAAGCCAATTATGATCTTGGATAATTCTCTGCATGACTTGAAAGCGCTTGAAGAAGATAGAGGATGCACCTTTTTAAGGAAAATCCTTTTCGAATCCGGAGTTTTGCAGCATTTTAATGACTCGGGGAAGGAGCAAAAGAGAAATAAAGGGCAAAAAGACAATGTGTGTGAAAGTCAAGCTTTTATCCGGTATAGTCCAGAAGACGGTGATGCTGCAGTAGTTTATGAGGGAAGATTTTTGCTTCTTCCTCACAAAGAGAGAGATGCAATTGTTGTAGATAAATTAAAGCTCATAGATTGGGGCCTCTCGGAGGAAGAGATAAAAGTACTTCCAGCAGATGAATATGGAGAGGCATATTTTCACGGAGGGACGTGGATTCTTTGCCCTAGGGCAGGAAATAATTTTATGATTTTGGAAGAGGGGAAAGGCAGAAGAAAGATCTGTCTTTCACGGGTTTCAACAAAACCAAATGCTTTTTCCGGCTCTTATCGTGTGGGAGACTGTATTTTCTGTGGAGCAGAGAACTATCCTTGTTCTATCCGTTTTTCACTGAAAAATTATGAAATTAAAGAAATAACAAACGAAAGGATAAGAAAGCCACAAGAGATAAATAAAGAAGAAAAGGAGACTATACAAGAAACACAAATTATCTTTAATTTTTCTCCGGATGAATTGCTTACCGGATTTTTGCCGTGGAGGAAATTTTTATATGGATTACAGGAAACGATATTGTACACTCTCGAGGATTTTTTGGATAATAAGACACTTTCTTTACCGTTTGACCAAGAGTTTTCTCATAGTAAAGTAAGAGAAATTGCTGAAAATATAGGGAATACGGGCGAGAAGGTCCATCATTATTTTCAGGATTTAATTTTATCTTAAAGTAAAGTAGCAATACTGTAGGATTTTATTCCTGTTTTTTGGCATGCTTGATTATTGAAAGGTTTGACCTTGGAATTGTTTATTTACATGAAGGAGTATGTTATGCAATTCGAAAGAGAATTTTTCTATGACGAGGTACGGGATGGCTTTTATATCCCGGGAATCATCAAGAGGGACTGGGCAACAGCACTTGTGGTTCTATCGGAAATAGACAGAATTTGCAGAAAATACAATATTTCTTATTTTGTAGACGGAGGAACTTTACTTGGAGCTGTTCGTGACGGACAGTTTATCCCTTGGGATGATGATATAGATATCATGATGAAACGAGAGGAATATGAGCGCTTTAACCAAGTGGCACCGGGAGAATTACCGAATGGACTCTCGCTCCATTCTACAGAGCTTGATAAAAACCATTGTAATTTTATATCTGTTGTCGCGAAATCAGAAGGGAGTTTTCATTCAGGATTGCTTCGGAAATATTGCGACTTTCCTTATCCGGAACAAGTGGATTTGTTTGTTTTGGATGAACTGGCTAAGAATCCGGAAGAGGAAGCCTATCGACGGCAAGTATTAAGAATCTTTAAGGCAATTATAGATGGAGCGGATCAGAAAAGTGGACAGCCCGATTTTCAAAAAGAACTGGATAAGGTAGAAGAGCTTTTTCAAATAAAACTGAATCGATACAGGAACTTAAAGGCACAGGTTTATCAGCTGATGGATAGGATTTTTTGTGAGTTTAACGGGAAAGGCGGAGATCAACTGGCTTGTATCCCTTGGCATACTTTTCAGCAAGAATGTTCGTATCCTAAACAGGCTTTCGCAACAACAAAGCATCTATCTTTTTGCAATATGCAAGTTCCTGTACCCGGTGACTATGATGCGGTACTTCGTGCAGAATATGGGGATTATAGGAAGAAACTTAAAGCAGGCGGAGCACATAATTATCCGTATTATAAGAGATTTGACAAGGCGCTTCAGGAGGCCGGGAATGGGAAGCGGATTACAGAATATCATATTTCCGAGACGGATTTGGGACACGAAGAGGTACAAAATTTTCGTAGCTTAAGTATGCTGATGGCGGATTCTTTTATGAAATCGCAAAAGAAGATTTGGGAAGACTATCAGAAAGAAGATTTCTTCGCTTGTCTTTCCGGGCTTTCTGCTACGCAGGAAGAAGCTATTGAATTCGGTACAGTTTTAGAGCAAAAAAAAGGACAGGGATTGCAATCAATTTCTATTTTGGAGAAGTATTGTGAAGCCTTGTTTGATGCTTATCAGTTCATAGTGGATTACTTATCCGTAGGGGGAGCGGTGCAAACCCGGCCTGTATCACTTGCATCTTTAGAAGACAAATTAAAGAAGCCGCTATTTTATCTCGATGAACTACGGGCAAGTCTGAAAAAAGAATTGAAAAAAGAAGTTGTTTTTCTTCCTCATTCAGCTAAGCACTTTGAAAGTATTCGCCCCTTGGTGGACGTCCTGTTACAGGATGAAGAGATAGACTGTAAAATTATTCCTATTCCTTATTATGACAAATGTGGAGATGGAAGAGTAAAAGAAATTCACTACGAAGGAGAGGACTTTCCGAAAAAATATGAAATCATAGATTATAACTGCTATAATTTTTCTACTGAACTTCCGGATTGTATTGTTATTAATTCTCCTTATGACGAGTTTAATCAGGTATGGACCGTGGACCCGTTTTTCTACAGTAAGGAGATGAAAAAATATACAAATAAATTAGTTTATATCCCTTGGTTTGTAACGGATGAAATTGATCCGAAGAATGAAGAGGACGGAAAAGCCTTTACAAATATGGAATATTATGTAACGGTGCCGGGCCTTTTCCATTCAGACTTAACGATTGTGCAATCGGAAGGCATGGAGAAAGCCTATCTTGCAAAGATAGAGGAGTTTGCAGGGAAAGATATTAAAAAGAAAATGGAAAAGAAGATATCCGGAGCGGGCTCTTGTCTTTTAGGAGATAAGGAAGGGCAGGGTACGAGGGAAGTTGTGGCGTGCCTTAAGAAATATTTGTTCTCGTGAATAAAGAGAAGGATGAAATAAATCGGAAATAGGTAATGAAGGAGAATAAATAAGATTACAGTAACACAGGCAAATGAGGGAGCGGTATGCAATTCGAAAGAGAGTTTTTCTATGACGAAGTACGGGATGGCTTTTATATCCCAAGTATGATGAAGCGGTCATGGGGAGCGGCCATTACCATTTTATCAGAGCTAGATAGAATCTGCAAAAAATATGATATTCCTTACTATGCGGGTGGAGGAACTTTAATTGGAGCTGTTCGTGACGGACAGTTTATCCCTTGGGATGATGATATTGATATCATGATGTTAAGGGAAGACTTTAAGAGATTCCGTCAGCTGGCAAAAACAGAATTACCAAAAGAATTGTCTTTACTAACCATAGAAGAAAATAAGAATAATCATACCTATATCTCGTCGGTGGCAAAAGTATGTTATGGCTTTAACTTGGAACGGCTAAGGAAATATCAAGAATTTCCTTATATGATATCCTTGGATTTATTTGTTTTAGACGAACTTCCCAACAATCCGGAGGAAGAAAAAGATTGGGAAGAGACATTGTGTATACTTAATCAAATATTAAATGCAGTACAGAAGAAAGAAGATGAAGAAATCATCCGGAACTGGATTAAAAACGTAGAAAATAAATTAGAATTTCGTTTTGATTTAAAGAAAGATTTGGAGACACAATTATATTTTATTTTAGATACTCTGTTTCAAAAATTTAATGGCAGGTCCGGAGATAGGATTGCCTGTGTTCCATGGCATTTCTTCAGAAAGAATTTTTTTTATCCTAGAATCGCTTTTGAAAATACTTTACATGTACCCTTTTGTAATATGCAACTTCCCATTCCTAATGGATACGATGCTATACTCCGTGCTGAATATGGAGATTACCTAAAGAAAGTAAAAGGTGGAGGAGAACATGGCTATCCGGAATTTAAACAATATGAGGAGATTTGTAAAAACAGATTTAAAGAACTATGGAAATTTGATTATTGTTTTTCTGAAGAGGACTGTAAAAGACCGGATGTAGAAAATTTTCGATGCCTTACAATGAAAATGCTGGATTTTTTTGTGGCTTCTCAAAATCAAGTTTTTGAGGATTATGAGAGAGGGAACATATTGTCTTGTCTTTCGAGACTTTCCGTGATGCAGGAAGAAGCAATTGCTCTTGGAAATGCTATAGAGCAAAACAAAGGAGAGGGAAGCAAGTCGGTTTCCGTATTGGAAGAATATTGTGAGGCTTTGTATCATGCCTATCAGTCTTTAATGGGATTGAAAGAGGAGGGAAAGGATAAAAAGGAAAACAAGGATAAAGATGAAAGCAAGGAAGAAATTTGCTTTCCGATAGATTTTTCTCCGAGCTTACAAAAAGAACTACAAAGAAAACTGAAAAAACCTCTTTCTTATCTAAAAGAACTGAGAATGGCTTTGAAAGAAGAGTTTAAGAAACAGGTGGTTTTCCTTCCTCATACTGTAAAGCACTTTGCAAGCCTTCGTCCTCTAGTGGATGCTTTATTACAGGATGAAGGAATAGAGTGCAAGATTATTCCCATCCCTTACTATGATAAATATGGGGATGGAACCTTGAAAGAGCTACATTATGAGGGAGAAGAATTTCCAAAGGAATATGAAATTATAGATTATCACAATTATAATTTCGCAAGAGAACTTCCGGATTGTATCGTAATTAACTCACCCTATGATGACTTTAACCCTGTATGGACAGTGGATCCCAACTTTTACAGTAGTGAGCTTAAAAAATATACCAATAAGCTGGTCTACCTCCCTTGGTTTGTAACGGATGAAATCGATCCCAAGGATGAAGAGGACGGAAAAGCATTTACAAACATGGAATATTATGTGACGGTACCCGGACTTTTTCACTCGGATTTCACGATTGTGCAATCGGAAGGAATGAAAAAAGCTTATCTTGCAAAAATAAAAGAGTTTGCAGGGAAAGATGTTGCAAAGAAGATGGAAAAGAAGATAAGCGGAGCGGGTTCCTGTCTCTTGGGAGAAAAAGAAGGGCAGGGAATTAAGGAAGTGGTAAAAGAATTTAAGAATTTTTTATAATAAATATCATAAAATATATTTTCCATCCGGGAGCTTTGCGGTAGAATAGGCTGTGAATTTTTTGTTTTATCGGCTTATCTTTATAGTTGCTCTTGAAAGAGGTCTATAAGGGGAGAGGGAAAAGGCCTTAAAGGAGAATATTGTAGTTATGAGAAAAGAATTGATAGAAGCGCAGATTGTCCTCGGAAGGGACGATGTAAAAAGAGAGCTGAAGGATTCGATTCGTCGTAATGCATGGAAGAGAATCTTTCTGGTTGCGGGAAATTCTTTTTTTAAACTTCCTATAGGAAGAGACTTTGCAGAGATTGAAGAAGAAATGGGAATCACAGTGGAGAAGTTTTCCGGCTTTTCCGTGAATCCCAAGTTGGAAGAAGCGATAGAAGGAAGTAGAGCATTCAAGGCTTTTTCCGGAGATGTTATTATTGCGGTAGGCGGCGGTTCCGCAATGGATACGGGAAAGTGCATTAAGCTGTTTTCCGCCGTGCCTGAGGAAACACTCTTTCAAGCTCCTTGGCAGGACAACGGAGTACCCTTTGTGGCTATTCCCACTACGGCGGGTTCCGGCTCGGAAAGTACTCCCTTTGCCGTATTGTACCGGGACGGAGAGAAGCTATCTATAGAGGATGAAAGTATCTATCCGCTGATTCGTGTAGAAGATGCGAGAAGCCTAGCTTTCTTACCGCTTTACCAGAAGAAGGTTTGCCTTATGGATGCCTTGAGCCATGCCATGGAGGCTATCTGGTGTAAGAACAGCGTGGGAGACAGCATGTATTACGGGAAGGAAGCGATTGAAACGATTTTGGATTTCTATCAGGCTTACTTTGATAATCAGAGCGATGCACTGCAGAAAATAGCCTATGCTGCAAATCAGGCAGGAAAGGCGATTGCCATTACCAAAACTACCGGGGGACACGCACTTTCCTATAAGCTCGGAACACTATTCGGGCTTCCGCACGGCCTTGCAACGAGCCTTGTTAATAAAGAGCTTTATCCCTTACTGACAAGGAATAAAGAGAAGATGGAAGACTTGGAGAGCCTTCAATTTCTTGCCCATTGCTTTGGCGGGAACAAGCCGGAAGAGGGGGTGGAACGCTATCTGGAATTTCTGGAAGAAATGGATCTGATTCCGAAAGAGAGACGATTCTATCTGGAGAGAATGGATTTGCAAGACAATTCTCCTGAGAAAGAGCAGGATTTTTGGAAAGGGACGCTGGAGACTTTAACGAAGTCGGTCAATGTGGAAAGACTGCAAAATCATCCCATGCCTCTTAGTGAAGAGGAAATCAGCGGAGTCTATCGTTCCATACTGCTGTTAGAAGAATAAGAATTTATTCCGAATTGAAAAAATCAAATAAAGAGTAGTTTTTATACATTATAGGTCTGAAAGAGGGAAAATCTGCGTTCGCATCCTCATTTCAGGCCTATATTTTTTTCAGTCCTATATTTTTTTCAGGCCTATTTTTTTTCAGGCCTATATTTTTTTTCAGGCCTATATTTTCTTAAAAACATCATTCATTTTTGCTGGCATCTTTTTATATAAAATATTAAATGTGTGTTTGTATTTGAAATTGCATTTATATTATTTAATAATTCTGTCGAAACGACTATTGAAAAGCGAAGTAAAGGCGGAAAACGTTATATAATTAAAGTGAAAAACAAAAAAATATTAATTTTTAATTTTTCTATTGACATTGCTTCGCAATATGTTATAATCCGAATTGTAAGTTAATTTGAAATCCTGCTAGCCAAGGAGATAGCAAGGGAAGCACGACTTACCAGCAGATTCTGACCGGATCTGTTTGAGCAAAACCGGGGAAACCCGGTGACGCAAAGCTATAGGGCCTGTAACATGGCAGCCAGTTGCGATCTTTCAATATGAAGATGTTAAATTAAACAAATTTCATGTGAAGATTACGGTTAGCTGGCAATCAGGAAGGGATTCTGAGTGTCGGTTTTTTTATACTCGAAAAGAAGCAATTCTTTTCCAAACAATATGGTTTTTAACCATGGCAAACCCGGGGAAACCCGGTGACGCAAAGCTATAGGGACTGTAAAATGTCAGCCAGCTGCAATCATGGATCCCCTGACCAGGGCGAGATGATTCTGCTTCCTGACTCCCTCGTAAAAGAAGGAGTTATCACATGAAGAAACTAGTAATAAAATTATTTGTACTTACAGCCATTTTTACCGCATTCTTTGCAATTACAGCTTATGCTGCAAAGGGAAATGCACAGGACGCATTTGCAAAAGTGAATGAAATCAGAGCAGCAAACGGATTAAGCCCGCTTACATGGAACGGACAGATTGAGAATGCAGCGAAAGTTCGCGCAAACGAAATCGTAAGCAGCTTTTCCCACACAAGACCGGATGGAAGTTCTTGGTATACGGCAGATGCAAGTGTTCTTTACGGAGAAAATCTTGCACAGTATTATGACAGTGCCGATGAAGTAGTTGCAGCCTGGATGAATTCTCCATCCCATAAGGCCAATATTTTAAAGCCGGAATTCAAGAGCGGCGCAATCGCAGCCATTGAAGTGGACGGAGAAGTATATTGGGCAGAAGAATTTGGGATTTAAGCAGTATGCAGAGCTTTTTATAGAGTGAAAAGCCCGAGCGAGTTTGCTAAAAAATAAAATAGTAGAAAAATGTGAATTATTGAACGTGAAGGAAGGGTTGCCGACAGATCATCGGTAGCCTTTCTGTGCGTTTTGAGACAAAATTCCGCTAATCCTCTTTTTTTATCCAGCAATTCATAGTAAAGTAAAGAAAGACACAGGGGGACGACTATGGAAGAAAAAGAGAGTCTGAACAGCACGTTTATTGTCGAGGTGAAATGCATGGAAAATGATACCTGGCAGGGAAAGATTACTTGGGCAGAGAAAAACCGCGGACAATATTTTCGAAGTGCTTTGGAACTTCTAAAGCTCATGGATAGAGCCTTGACGGAAGGGAACTTCCATCTTGAGGAAGACGAGGAAGGCAAAGAAGAATAGGAAGAATAGCGGGATATGGACAAGCAATTAGACAGCCTTTATGCCATTGATTTACTGGGAATTCTTATCAGTGGCAGGGAAGAGGGAGACTTCCAAGGGGAGCTCGTGCAACAATATTCAAAGGATAGAATTCCTTTTCACGGTACCTTGGATTTAATCAAAAAAATGGAATCCTTCTATGATGAGTGGGATTACCCGGAGGCTTCTTCCAGAGAGAGAAGCTTTCGAAAAAGGGAAAAATACAGCTACCCCGACAGAAGAGGAAAGAAACGATTGGCGGACGAAGCGAGTCATTTAGAAAAGTTTCCTATAGTAGAGGAGCGTGGCAGCAAAGGGAGCTTTTTTGTACACACCAAGTTCAGGCAAAGAACGAGCTGGCAAGGAGATGTATATCATGGGGAATCAGGAGATGCCTATTCCTTTTCCAGCGTGCTTCACCTGTTTCGGATTATGGAAAGGGAATGTGCAAGGTGAAAAAACTGATATTCCTGCTTCTTTTTCTTTTACTTGTTTCCTGCGGGAAAAAGCCCAGCGGCAAGATACAGGGAAGAGAGATTCGTCTGGCCTATGATAAGGATAATTATCCGTTTACGGCAGAAGGCGGCGAAGGAAATCCCATTGGCTTCGAAATAGAACTGATAAAAATGATTTCGGAAAAAGAAGGATTCAGCTTGAAGTTTCTTCCTAAAAACCAATCCGCCTTGGCCCCATCCGTGATTACCGGCACTTCCGATATGGCAATGGGAGGCTTACTTAAGGAAGAGGAAGAAACGCGAATTCAGTTTTCTGAATCCTATGGGATGGTAAAGCTTGGACTTCTCCTTTCTCCTTACCTTTTTGGAGAGGAGGGCGAGGACGGTTCGGATGTCTTCGATAAGCTTCGCGGAGAGACCATTATGGTAAAAGAAGGGAGCCTTGCGGCAAAGCTTTTGGAGAAGCAGAGAGAAGAAAAAGGCTATTTTCTGAAAGTGGTACAGAGCAATGAAGATTATATTCAAAAAGCGGAAGAAGGCGAGGCGGATGCTGTTGCGGAAACGCTTCCTGTTCTGGAAGTGTTAGCAAACAAGATTGTCTTTTCGGATGGAGAAAAGTCATTCAGCAAAGCCGGAGTACGGATTTATCCTATTCAAGAAGAGGAGGAACTTTGCTTTGTAGTCAGTAAGGGGCAGAATGGAGAGATTCTTCGCGCATTTGAACGCGGATTTCGAAAACTAAAGGAAGACGGAGAATACGAAGCGCTTTGTGAACGCTATGGATTCTCTTTCGCGAAAACAGAATAAGAGAGAATTTTTAAAAGAGGAGTTATATCTCCTCTTTTTTTGACGATAAATCTTGTAGACCTCGTACAACGGTAATGATTAAGGGGGAGAACATATTATCCTGCCTTTCTTGTTCGTTTCGACAGAATACTTCGGACATTTATCCAAATATTTCAGGTAGGATGCCACTATATCGGAGGGAACCGAATTGAATAGCAATCAGAATCCGCTTCTTCCGAAGTGGATAGAAAAAAGAAATCAATTGAGAGAGGGAGATTTTGATTCCCTCAGTAAAACCATAAAAAATCAGTTGTTCCGGGAGCTTGCAACAGAGTTCATGGAGGAGGGACAGCTTCTTTGTTATTTTAATATTGTGGATTTTAAACTGTATAATGATCGCTTCGGTTTCGAGATGGGAGATGCCTTATTGGTGGAAATGGCGAATATCTTGCAAAAAGCCTTTCCCAATGCCCTTATCACCCGTATGTTTGCAGATCAGTTTGCCTTGTTAAGCAAGGAAAAGGACTGTGTTGATGCACTCATTTCGGCACATGAGGATTTTTTGAATCTGGAAATGCCCATGGCTCTGGATTTTAAGGTTGGGATTTACAGTATTTCCGCCAAAAAAAATATAATCAATGCTTGCGACAGGGCAAAAACAGCCTGCGACTGTATCAAGAAAGAGCGAGAGATTTTTTATCGTTTTTATGATGAAGAACTCAGTCATCTGCTTCTACAACATCGATTTATTGTGGACCACATTGAAAAAGCAATAGAGAATGGGGATATTTATGTTTACTATCAGCCTTTGATTCGTGCACTTTCCAAGGAGGTTTGTGGATTGGAAGCCCTTGTTCGCTGGATAGACCCGCAGTTTGGCATGTTCTCTCCGGCGGAATTCATTCCGGTTTTAGAGGAATATCATCTAATTCACCTCTTGGATATCCATGTTATTTCTCTGATTTGTCAGGAGTTTGCGGCAATACGGGAAAGAGGGGAGGAAATGATTCCGGTATCTCTGAATCTTTCCAGAATGGATTTTGAGCTTTGTGATATTTTCGGCGAATTGGAGAAACTGGTAGAAAAGTATCAGGTACCAAGAGAACTGTTGACTTTGGAAATCACAGAGTCGGTGCTGAGTAAGAGCCCTGCACTGATCAGCAGTAGAATCAAGCGCTTCCATGAAGCCGGTTATAAGGTATGGATGGATGATTTCGGATCGGGCTACAGTTCGTTGAATGTATTAAAGGATTTTGACTTTGACCTGATTAAGATAGACATGATGCTTTTACAGGATTCCAATGAGAAGTCAAGAAAAATCATCAGCTCTATCGTGGATATGGCCAAGAAAATCGGAATCAGAACCTTGGCGGAAGGGGTAGAAACGGAGGAACAGCTTGATTTTCTTCGGGAAATCGGATGTGAGAAGTTGCAAGGCTATTATATAGGACGCCCTGGACCTTATCAAAACAGCATTCTGCATTGTAAAGAAAACGGGTTCCGCTTTGAATCACCGGGAAAAAGGCAGTACAACGATGACTTAGGATATATCAATCTTCTGAGTAACGGCTGTCTTCCGCCTTCCGCTCTGGAAGAAAAGGAAGATATCGCACCCGGGATTCCACTTTCTATAGTAGAAATGCTTGGAGACAGAATCGAGTTTCTCTATGTGAATCAATCTTTTCAACGGGAGCTTGCAATAGCAGACGGCTTAAGTGTGCAGGAGACGGAGAGACTGATAAACGACAAAAATACGGCACAGTATAAACAGATTCGTTCCTTTCTATCCGCTCTTTCGGAGGGAGGAGGCAGTGATATGGATACGATAGAGGGAGATTCCCTCTGTTCGATTCGCGGAAAGGAAATCAGCCACATACCGGGAAGAAATGCCTATCTGTTGAATATCCAGGTTTATCGCGGTGATTTTCTAAAGCTGAAGCAGAAGAAGATGATGGACAAGGTTAAAGATCTGTACAACGGCTATGAGCTGGTACTTCTATGGAATCCAAGTCTTGGACAGAATGAATTGCTTTATGAAAAAAGTCGGGGAAGTCTTGCTCCGGGAGACAGGGATTTCTTGACGGAATATGCCAAAACCACATTTTCCAAATCGGAGGAAAAGCGTTTCTTTCAATTTCTGAGGAAGAACAATGTGATAAGGGATAAGGAAACAGTGAAGGAAGAAGCCTTTTTCGGAAGAGATCGGGAAGGAAAGAAAAGGATTTTTCTTGTGAGCCTCAAACCTTCCGCACTGGAGAATGGAACCAAGGTTCTGCTTAGTGTCAGAAGGGTTTGGAATCCGGGAATTGCAAAGCTTGTTGCGGGAGGACTTGGGAATAAGGATCCAATTCGAAAGGATGCATAAAGCGGGTAAGAGATACGCTTTTGCCCGGGACAAAAAATGAAAGGAAATGTTCTGAAAAACTTAATAAATAAAATTAAACAAATACCTAAAATTTTTGAACGAATACTTTCATTCTCT
>ERZ773197.1911-NODE-1911-length-13746-cov-8.631875_pt1 | contig 13746 bp, 11 predicted proteins | sample MGYA00580999_ERZ773197 | MGnify/ENA primary metagenome ERZ773197 (study PRJEB29015, sample SAMEA2738166) | human oral metagenome | biome: human oral; feature: human-associated habitat; material: saliva | place: China | collected 2185 ...
CGAACATAAAGAACATTTGTTCCTTTCTCCTACCCATATCAAACAGCGAGGAGCCAACTTTTCAAACGGCATAGTCGCGCCCCACACGGGCGCGTGGATTGAAATTTGATGATGCACATGGTCATCCTCTTCCATGTGCGTCGCGCCCCACACGGGCGCGTGGATTGAAATCAGAATCCGCCTCAATGCCCATAACCGAGGGTTCGTCGCGCCCCACACGGGCGCGTGGATTGAAATCGCATCTTGGGCAAGGCCGTCGCCTATCTGCATGGTCGCGCCCCACACGGGCGCGTGGATTGAAATGGGCTTTGCTCGCCGTGATCGACAAGCCGCTGCCGTCGCGCCCCACACGGGCGCGTGGATTGAAATGTCAATCGGACGCGACACCCGCACAGCAAAATGAGTCGCGCCCCACACGGGCGCGTGGATTGAAATGGGTGTCAGGCATCCGTGCGGATAGCGTGCACCTCGTCGCGCCCCACACGGGCGCGTGGATTGAAATATGAACCAGATGGCCTCCATGGGAGCCATCCCCGAGTCGCGCCCCACACGGGCGCGTGGATTGAAATGAGGGCGAGCTGTCTCTGTTTGCGTTCGTTCGCTTCGTCGCGCCCCACACGGGCGCGTGGATTGAAATCTCAAGCACCTTGCCCCAGTAGACGTACTCGTTTGTCGCGCCCCACACGGGCGCGTGGATTGAAATGACGAGCTGCCCATAGGCTTCTTTGCCGCCTGCGGTCGCGCCCCACGCGGGCGCGTGGATTGAAATTATATATGCCGATGTGATTATACATGGAATGTTGGTGTCGCGCCCCACGCGGGCGCGTGGATTGAAATGATGAGGCTGATCGGAGGACGTAGGAGGGTTTGATGTCGCGCCCCACGCGGGCGCGTGGATTGAAATACGGACGCGGACGCCGCCTTTGAAAAGCTCGTCGTCGCGCCCCACGCGGGCGCGTGGATTGAAATACGCGCATACTCGCTTGTCGTATCTGGAAACGTCGCGTCGCGCCCCACGCGGGCGCGTGGATTGAAATACGCCAATATTTTTGGTGTGAGCAAGTATTATGCGTCGCGCCCCACGCGGGCGCGTGGATTGAAATACTATGCTTGCTTGTGTATCAAATCCTACAGCGGTCGCGCCCCACGCGGGCGCGTGGATTGAAATTCCATTGTCGAGCAAAAAGCCCAGCGGCTCTCTCGTCGCGCCCCACGCGGGCGCGTGGATTGAAATCACTTGACTTTGCGGACGCGATGCTCGAGGAGACGTCGCGCCCCACACGGGCGCGTGGATTGAAATCACCACCTCGAAAGTCCGTCGCGCCGACAATATGGTCGCGCCCCACACGGGCGCGTGGATTGAAATCCTTACGTCGCGTACCATGTCGCTCACGGGTACGGTCGCGCCCCACACGGGCGCGTGGATTGAAATCCTTTGTCGGTCAGTGGTACATGGGAAGCGACGGGTCGCGCCCCACGCGGGCGCGTGGATTGAAATCGGGACTCTTCCGTGCGGGACTTGTGCCGCCGCTTGTCGCGCCCCACGCGGGCGCGTGGATTGAAATAATATTGGCGAGAGCATCTTGGCGGTCGATGGCGGTCGCGCCCCACGCGGGCGCGTGGATTGAAATGCGCGTCGTGAAAGCGAAACTCGAAAACCCATTTGTCGCGCCCCACGCGGGCGCGTGGATTGAAATATTAAGCAAGCCCATCTTTTCGAGGTCATGATAGTGTCGCGCCCCACGCGGGCGCGTGGATTGAAATGAGGGTATCGTTCGAGTTTTCCAGTGAATACGCGTCGCGCCCCACACGGGCGCGTGGATTGAAATACTTTGCGCAGGGGGGTCATTGCCGAGAAGGTAGGTCGCGCCCCACACGGGCGCGTGGATTGAAATTTGGCGGGCGGCCTCGCGTTTCACATAGTATTCAGTCGCGCCCCACACGGGCGCGTGGATTGAAATGCCCAATTTTCCGGCAGCGGTCGCTCCACGTAGTCGTCGCGCCCCACACGGGCGCGTGGATTGAAATACCATGAGGGCGCTCTTGCCGCGCTTCTTTTTCTTGTCGCGCCCCACGCGGGCGCGTGGATTGAAATTCCCACAATAGGTTTTTGATTGGGAGCAATGCAAGTCGCGCCCCACACGGGCGCGTGGATTGAAATGTCGGCACAAGGACGTCCATGTGCTGCGCGCAGAGTCGCGCCCCACACGGGCGCGTGGATTGAAATGCTGGATCAGCTGGACGCCATGACACGGACGGCGTCGCGCCCCACACGGGCGCGTGGATTGAAATCCGCCGGCGTCGAAGATGGGCAGGGTGACGTGGAGTCGCGCCCCACACGGGCGCGTGGATTGAAATGCCGCTCTTGGTCGTGTAGCGGGCGTTGCAGTTGGTCGCGCCCCACGAGGGGCGCGTGGATTGAAATCTCGGCATCGACGAAGTACTGAATCATGCCGCGGGTCGCGCCCCACGAGGGGCGCGTGGATTGAAATTACTTTTAATAGCATGGCTAATGCTAGCCAAAAGTCGCGCCCCACGAGGGGCGCGTGGATTGAAATGCCTCCGCCGTGACGGAGAGGCCGATGCCGCCGGTCGCGCCCCACGAGGGGCGCGTGGATTGAAATGCAACGCAGAGCCTCGACGACATCGCGAAATGGGTCGCGCCCCACGAGGGGCGCGTGGATTGAAATTGTACGAGCCGATGAAAACGACACTCGGATTTTAGTCGCGCCCCACGAGGGGCGCGTGGATTGAAATCGTTATCGAGGCCCCGATCTCGATTCCTCCGTCGTCGCGCCCCACGAGGGGCGCGTGGATTGAAATGATTTGTTTAATAACACTAGAGACGAGGACTTTAGTCGCGCCCCACGAGGGGCGCGTGGATTGAAATATGGAAAAGCTGGACTAAAATACGTCACGAGCCTGCCGAATTATACAACCGATTATTTTACGATTGCCATGAACGAGCTGCGAAAATCGACGCCGTGGCATGAAATCGGGCATATGGTGGAGCATTTGAACCCGAATGCACTGCGTATATCGAAAGAGTTTATTGCGTCACGGACGGCAGGGGAAACGCCAACAAAGCTCTCTCAAATTTTTCCAGGATGGAATTATAGACCCAATGAAGTCACTAGGAAAGATGACTTTATCGATCCATACATCGGGAAAGAATATCAAGATGCGTCTGAGGTGTTAAGTATGGGGTTAGAAGGTGTTTTCAGTAATAGTACGTTTTGTAAGTTTGTTAATGCACATGGAGTCTATGAGTATAAGCTGATTACGGACGATGCCGAGTTTTTACGACTTATTCTAGGCATGATAGCCGTTGTCTAAGGAGTGAAAAGAATGAAGTCAGACCGTAAAGAATATGCGCTTGACTCGCCACAGGTTAGGAATGCTAAAGCAGAGTATGATTCAGTCGAAAAGACATATTTGGAAAATTTCGGGGCGGATTCGCTCGACAGGGTCATTCTGCTAGAGCCGCTTGAGACGATTCCTTGGAACTATAAAGTCGCAACTCGGTATCTGCGTTATCTAATCAAGCGAGGAAAGCCAGCAAAACAAGTTCCAAAAGAAATTTGGGAATCACTAGTATTCTGAGTTTTGAGAAGGTGGCATCATGGCGAACTTCAAGCTGATCTACCAGATACTCACGCTTTTGGACAAGTACCTCGACCATAACGACCCCGACTGGTCGAAGCTCGCGGCAGAGCATTTCAAGGTCACGGAGAAGCGGTTCGTGCACATCATGCTCATGCTCTACGAGGCGGGCTACATCGACGGCATCGAACCGATTCCCTTGGGTGGCTCTTCGTCACGGGCGTCGATTCGAACACGCTCGATTCGCAGCCGTTCGAGTTTGCGCGTAACGGCGCACGGAAGAAGACGAAGGCGCGTGCGATGGGAAGCGTGATTCGTCGTCAAACTTTACGAAAAGAAAACAGGTCGCGCATGATATCCACCGCCCGCCTCAGCGGCGAGCTCTTTTCATGCGAATCATGCGCCTCGCTCTGCATACGAAATGGCAGTCATTCGGTCCCCCCGAACAACTGCCCGTTCCCTATTCTGCTTCTTCCAACGCGCGGCACCTTTTCGATGCCGCGCACTATGACTGCGCGGCGCTGCTATGCGTCCAGCTTGTTTCTTCGACAGGACGAAAAATCAGCACAGGTCGAAGGACTCATTTTATCTGTGATTTCCCAAAGATATCCGGCTCCGTTGAAAAATTGGGGCTTGAAAAAATTCTCTTTTTCGGGTAGAATTTGGAAAGAATACGATAAATCAATAGCAACGGAGGCGAGGACATGTTTCTTGTGGAACGTCACGATGCCATTCTTGACATCCTGGCGCGCGACGGCAAAGTGCGCGTCAAAGATCTCAGCGACCGCTTTCATGTGACGGAGGACTGCATACGCAAGGATCTCGGTGCGCTTGAAAAGCAGGGCAAGCTCAAACGCACGTATGGAGGCGCTGTCATACGTCGCGAGAATCCTCATGCCATCGAGGTCAGCAAGCACCGCAATATCGACGTGGAAGCGAAGCGGCGCATTGCACGAGCCGCCATGCACCTCATTCATGAGCACGACATGGTCTTTCTCGACATCTCGACGAGCAATCTCGCGATCGCCGAGCTTCTCGTGCATGATGAGCGCGAGTTGACCGTGGTCACGAACATGATCGACATCCTGTCGATCCTTGCGCAGAACCCGAAGATCCGCGTCGTTTTCGTCGGCGGCGTCATCAACAAGAGCCGCGACGGATTCTGGGGCGGCATGACGCTCGATCTCATCTCGCGCCTGAAGCCGGATATCGCCTTTGTCGGCGCCGTCGGCGTCGATGTCAAGGAGAACAGCGTATCGACGTATGACATCGAGGACGGCATCAACAAAGCGGCGATCATCCGCGTTTCCAAGCGCGCCTATGTCGTTGCCGAGGCGAGGAAGCTGAGTTCGGACGGCAATTACAACTATGTGACGCTCGACACGCTTTCGGGTCTCATCACGGACTCGCCTCCCGCCGACGACGTTTGCCGGGCTGCGGAGGATTACGGTGTGGACATCATCCTGCCGCAGATCGAGTGAGCTGCAGCACGGGCAGCGGTCTTCGTGTACCCCCTTGCAGGAAGTCTCCGAGCGGCGCATGCTTTCGACGTGACCGCTCGGACGTTCCTCAGGGCAAGGAAGGATTCTTGTTTTATGCAAATGTTCTCTTCGCGCCTGTTTTCTTGGCAGGCCTTTTATTCCGTTGCGGCAAAAGGACTCAAGGTATTTCTTTTCTACCTTGCAGTCCTTTCTTTCTGCCGCGCGTTCTTCATTTTCTGGATGCATGACTATATGGCGGCGACGACGGGCGGCGCGGACATCGCGCTCGCCCTTTGGCGCGGGGCGCGTCTGAGCTGTCAGACGGCGGGGGGGCTGGCGCTCTTTTCTCTCGTGAGCGCCGCTTTCCTGCGCTTTTTCCATGCGCCGCTGGAGGATCTCGCGTGGCGCGTGACGAGCGCGCTTTCCCTCACAATGCTCTCCATCCTCTACGTCGCGAGCTTCCCGTATTATCATCAATATCACACGGGCTTCCATCAGATCATCTTCAATACGGTGAACGAGGATGCCTTCGCGCTTTTCGTCTCGCTTGTGCAGGAATTCTACCTGCCGCTGCGGCTTGCCGGCGCCTTCTTGCTCGCCTTTCTCCTCTATCGTGCGCTTCGTTTCCTGCTGGCGCACAAGGTTCTGCCTGCTTTGCCCGAGCTTGCTTTTCCCTGGCAGCTCCTCGCGCGTTTCGCATTCCTCGCCGTCTTCCTGTGCGTCGTCCTCCTCTCCGCCTTCGGCGGGAGTCTGCGCTGGCAGGAGGCCGTCGATTGGGAGAACGCGGGCGTCACGAACGACGCCTTCTTGAATGAAGCGATTCTCGATGATTTTCAGGCGCTCTATCGCGCCTATACGCTGAACCGCCGCTTCCTTGCGTGCAACGGCCTGAACTTCACCGTCGAGGAGATCGAACGGCTGGCCGCGCTCCATGCAGGCCGCCCCGCCGATACGCTCGATCTCGACGTCTATCTGACGCAGGAGGCCGGGGGCGCACAGATCGAGAAGCCGCGCCACATCTTCCTCATCATTTCCGAGAGCTATGCGAACTGGCCGCTCTTGGAAAAGTACGCCGGTCTCTCCATCGCCGATCCGATGAAAGATATTCTGCGCGAAGATGATACCGTTTATTGTGATACCTTTCTGCCGAACGGGACGAGCACGGTATCTGCCGTCACGGGCATCGTCACGGGATTCGCGGATGCCAACCTGTACTTGACGACCATGCCGGAATCCTTCGCGGCGCCGTATCCTACCGCCATCGCGCCGACGTTCTCGCGACTCGGCTATGGCACGGACTTCTGGTATGCGGGGCCGGCGACATGGGAGCGCATCGAACCGTTCTGCCGTGCGCAGGGGTTCGATCGGTTCTACAGCCGCGGCGATTTCTCTTCCGACGAGGGAAGTGTCTGGGGCGTGGACGACGAGGTTCTCTATCGGGAGGTCCTCTCGCGCATCGACCCCGAAGCGCCTGGACTCCATGTGATCCTCAATGTGTCGAACCATTCTCCGTACACGGTCGATCTCGCCGCCAAAGGCTTTCCGGCGGACGATGTGCGCACGGCGCTTCCCGAAAAGGCGCAGCAGGACGCGGCGCTCCTCAAGGAGCTTGGCCACTACTGGTACGCCACGAGGGAGCTTGCCGCCTTCGTCCGTGCGGCGAAGGAGAAGTTCCCCGAAAGCCTCTTCGTCATCGTCGGCGACCATGCCGACCGCTACAATATCGAGAAGACGCCCTCGCTCTACGAGCGTTATGCCATCCCCTTCATCCTTACGGGATACGGCGTGCAAAAGGGGCTGCTCACGGACGGGGCGGCGGGCAGCCAGATCGACATCGCGCCGACGCTCGTCGAGATGATCGCGCCTCTAGGCTTTCGTTACGAAGCAGTCGGAAGAAGTCTCACGCGCGGCAATCGGCGCGGCGTCAACTATGGCTTCTGGATCACGCACGAGGCCATCGGCAAGGCGGACGTCGTTCCGCTCGTTGGCGAACCGATCCAAGGACGCAGCGGCATCCTCGATGAAGAGGCGATGCAGGACTACATCAACGCCGTGCGCGCCCTTTCGTGGTGGCGGCCGAAGTACGGCTCTCTGCTCGATGCGGCGAAGCTGGAGGGGCGCGAATGAGCGCCATGAGAAGGGAAAGAACGTGCGCCCCTTCGCAGAAAGTTCATGCTGCGAAGGGGCGCATGGAAAAAAGCATGGCAGACGGACTCGCATCGCTCGCCGCTTGCCGCCTTTGCCCGCGAAGCTGCGGCGTCAACCGCCTGCAGGGTGAGCGCGGCTTCTGCGGCGGCGGCAGATACGCGCGTGTCGCGCTCGTATCCCTCCATCCGTGGGAAGAGCCGTGTCTTGCGGGGGAGAAGGGGGCGGGCACGGTCTTCTTCACGGGCTGCAATATGCGCTGCGCCTTCTGCCAGAATCACGAGATCAGCCGCGAAGACTTCGGTATCAAGGTCACGGAAGAGCGCCTGGCCGAAATCTTCCTGGAGCAAGAGGCGCGTGGCGCGGCAACGCTCGACCTCGTGACGCCGACGCATTTCGCGCCTCAGATCGCCATGGCTCTGCGTCTTGCCAGGGAACGGGGACTGACGATCCCCGTCGTCTACAACTCTTCCGCGTATGATGCCGTTGATACCATTGAGAGCATGACGGGACTCGTCGACATCTTCCTGCCCGACCTCAAGTACATCGACGAGGAGACGGCTCTTCGCTGCAGCGCCGCTCCCGGCTACTTCCGGCGGGCGAGCGCCGCCATCCGCCGCATGAGGGAGATCGCGGGGCTTCCTGTCTTCGATGAAGACGGGCGGATGAAGCGCGGCGTCCTCGTGCGCCACCTCGTGCTGCCGGGGCATCGCAAGGAAAGCATGTGCATCCTCGACTGGCTCTGGCAGAACTTCTCTGATACCATTTACATCAGCATCATGAACCAATACACGCCCATGGGAGATTTCACGAAAGTCCCCGAACTGGCTCGCCGTCTCACGACGTTCGAATATGAAAGCGTCGTCGATCACGCGCGCAGCCTCGGCATCGAGAACTGCTACATCCAGCAGGGCGGCACCGTCTCCGCCTCCTTCGTGCCGCACTTCGACGGGCGTGGCGTGGAAAAAATCGAATAGGAGGCGGGGGCAGACGCCGTTCTCTCTGGCTCGGCTGCGGCCGAATCCTCCGCTCGCCAGCATGAGCCCATGCCTCGTCCGCCTTACTCGTGCGTGATGCCCGGGTGCGTCATCTGCTCGGGGGACATGATGTGGTCGAGCTGCTCTGCGGTCAGGAGCTTCTTTTCCAGAATCACATCGCGGATCGGCCTGCCCGTCGCATAGGCTTCTTTGGCGAGCATTGCGGATTGCTCGTAGCCGATGTGCGGCAGGAGGGCTGTGACGATGCCCACGCTCCGATCGACCCACTTCCTGCATTGCTCGCGGTTCGGCTCAAGCCCGATGAGCAGTTTGTCGACGAAGGTGCGCACGGCGTTCGTCAGGTAGTTCATCGAGCTGAAGAGGTTGTACGCCATGATCGGCTCCATGACGTTCAGCTCGAACTGCCCGTTCTCGACGGCGAACGATACGGCGAGGTCGTTGCCGATGACCTGGTAGCAGGCTTGGTCAAGCACTTCGGCAATGACGGGGTTGACCTTGCCCGGCATGATGGAAGAGCCGGGCTGGCGCATTGGCAGGTGCAGCTCGTTGAGTCCGCAGCGCGGGCCCGAGGCCATGAGGCGGAAATCGTTCGCCATCTTGATGAGCACGAGCGATGTGTTCTTGAGCGCCGAAGAGACATCGACGAAGCCGTCCGTGTTGTTCGTCGCGTCGATGATGTTCGTCGACGTCTCGAAGTTCTCGCCCGTGATCTCGCGAAGCTTTTGCGCCACCGCCTTGATGTAGGCAGGCTCCGCGTTCAATCCCGTGCCGACCGCCGTGCCGCCCATGTTGATAAGGCGGATGCTGTCGATCGACCAGTCGACGCGCTTGATGCTGCGGAGCACGGCAGACGCATACGATCCCATCTCTTGGCCCAGCGTGATCGGCACGGCGTCCTGCAGATGCGTGCGCGCCATCTTCAAGATGTCCTTGTACTCCTCGGCCTTCTTTTCCAGCTCCGTCGCCAGATAGTCGAGCGCCGCCGTCAGCTTGTGCCCCTTGTGCGTCAGGCAGACCTTGATCGCTGTCGGAAAGGTGTCGTTCGTCGATTGCGCCATGTTCGCATGGTTGTTCGGCGAGATGATGTCGTACCGCCCCTTCGCTTCGCCGATGAGTTCGAGCGCACGGTTCGACAACACCTCGTTCATGTTCATGTTGACCGAGGTGCCCGCGCCGCCTTGGATCGGATCGACGGGGAACTGGTCGAGGAGCTTTCCGTCGATGATCTCTTCCGCCGCTTCGACGAGCGCGTTGCCGATGTGCTTGTCGAGACGGCCTGTCTCCATGTTCGCCTGCGCCGCCGCTTTCTTCACCTTTGCGAGCGACTGGATGAAGTCGGTGTCGAGCTTCCTCCCCGTGATGCTGAAGTTCTCCACGGCGCGCATGGTCTGCACCCCGTAGTAGGCCTCGTCCGGCACAGCGAGTTCGCCGAGAAAATCATGTTCTTTCCGCATCGTGATACCATCCCTTCTTTTCGGAAATCCAGCAGCTTTTTGTATACATTATACAACACTTTCCGCCTCTCGTCTTGCAGAAGGAGAATATTTCGGAAAAGTCTTTCGCTTTCAGCCGACGGGCAAGAACTGCTTGGCGCTGAACGCGGTCGGCGAGCTTGCCGTGCGCTGTGCACGCGACGATATGACGGTGCGTCTTCGCGCGAATATCATGACACATGCACTTCGAAATATGCTGTGGAGAGGAAGCGGCTTCTGTGATATAATAGAAGCAGAATATTTGATTTGCATGAGAAAGCCATGGGGGAGAGGAGGCGGTCGCTTGCGGCTTTACATCGCGGAGAAGCCGAGCATGGGGCGCGAGATCGCGAAGTGCCTCAAGGGGCCTGTGCGCCGCCACGACGGTTGGCTGGAGACGGCGGAGGGCGCGGTGACCTGGGGCTTCGGGCATATTCTGCGGCAGAAGGAGCCGCAGGAGTACGACGAGCGATACAAGTTCTGGCGTGCGGAGGATCTGCCGATCGTGCCTGCCCGCTGGCAGCTCGTCGTCGCGTCGTCTGCGGCGCGTCAGTTCCGCATCGTCAAGGAGTTGATCGCGCGCGCCGACGAGATCGTCCATGCGGGCGACCCCGACCGCGAGGGGCAGCTCCTGATCGACGAGGTGCTCGACTTCGTGGGCAACGAGAAGCCCGTCAAGCGCATCCTCCTCAACGCGCTCGACGAGAAGAGCATCCGTGAGGCGAATGCGAGCCTTCGCGAGAACAGCGACTTCCTCGCGCTCAAGCAGTCGGCGCTGGCGCGCGCCCGCGCCGACTGGCTTATCGGCATGAACCTTTCGCGCGCCTACACGCTCGCGGCGCGGCGCGCCGGGCACGAGAAGCTCGTCCTGCCCGTGGGCAGGGTCAAGACGCCGACCTTGGCGCTCGTCGTGCGCCGCGAGCGCGAGATCGAAGGATTCAAGCCTGTCGATTACTTTGAGATCAAGGGGCGCTTCCACCATGAGGGCGGCGAGTTCAGTGCAAGCTGGAAGCCGCGCGAGGACGAGCCGGGTCTTGACCGGGACGCCAGGCTCATCGACGAAACGGCGGCGAAGGAGCGTCTGGCAGGCTTTTCTGCGCCGCCTGCAGAGGGGCGCGTGACGGGGGTGCGCCGCGCGAAGAAGACGGAGGGACAGCGTCTGCCGTTCTCGCTCTCTTCTTTGCAGGTGCTTGCGGGCAAGAAGTACGGCTATGAGCCGCAGCTCGTGCTCGATGCGGCGCAGAAGCTCTACGAGAGGAAGCTCACGACGTATCCGCGTTCCGATTCGGAGTATCTGCCGCTGAACCAGAGGAAGGACGCGCCCGCGATCCTCGCGCACCTGAGGGACGGCGACGACGCGGCGCTTTCGCATTGGGCGGGCGGCGCGGACGTGAAGATCAAGAGCCGCGCCTGGAACGACAAGAAGGTGACGGCGCACCATGCGATCATTCCGACGCGCGTGCGCGCGCCTTTTGGGACGCTCACGGAGGCGGAGCGAAATATCTACCGCCTGATCGCGCAGGCGTTCATCGCGCAGTTCTATCCCGAGCACATCTACGAGCAGACGCAGGCGACGCTCGAATTCCACGGCGAGACGTTCGCCGTGAGCGGACGGCGCGACATCCAGGCGGGCTGGTGTGCGCTCTATCGCGCAGCGAAGAAGGGCGCGGGCGAGGAGCCGGAGGACGAGACGGCGGATGGCGAGGAGGCGGGAGGTCTCCTGCCGCCCCTGCAGAAAGGCGATGCCGTGACGTACCTGGATGGAACGATCAAGAAGCGGGCGACGAAGCCGCCGCCGCGCTTTACGCCCGCGACGCTCCTGCAGGGCATGAAGGAGATCCACAAGTATGTGCTTTCTCCTGAGGCGAAGAAGCGTCTGAAGGATGTCTACGGCATCGGCACGGAGGCGACGCGGGCGGCGATCATCGACGACCTCATCAAGCGCCGTTTTCTCTTGGCGAAGGGCAAGAAGAAGCTGCTCTATCCGACCGATTCGGCATATCTCTTGGTCGACGCCCTGCCCGATGAGCTTGTCTATCCCGACGCCACGGCGCTTTGGGAGGACAAGCTGCACTCGATGGCGGAAGGAGACGGCACGCTGGAGGAGTTCTTGGCGGCGCAGGTCGACTTCACGCGCCGCCTTGTGACGAAGGCGCTCGACGCAAAGATCGAGCGCGAGGGCGCTTATCCGTGCCCGCGCTGCCAGAGCGGCGTGCTCGTCAAGCGGGGCGGAAAGAACGGCGAGTTCTGGGGCTGCTCGAACTATCCGCGCTGCCGCATGAGCTGCGACGACAAGGGCGGCAAGCCCGATCTCGCCGCGCGAAAAGCTGCGGGGGCGCCCTCGCAAGGAGGCGGGCGCGGCTTCGGCGCACCGGCGCTTTCGCCCGAAGAGATGGCGGAGTTCCTCGCCGAGTATGCACCTTTGCCATCCGCGCAGGAGATCATGAATTCCTTTTCGGACAGCGGAAAGGGAGCAGGAAAATAAAAAGCAGTTGTAGAATAAACAAGTATAGAATAGACGAAAAAGCCATGGAGGAAAGACGATCTCCCTGTCCTTTGGAAGGGGGGCGTATCCGACTTCTTCGGCTCGTCGCTTTTACCGCGCTTTTATGGGGGAGTGTTCTTGGAAGATCCTTTTTTGCTTGCCTTCAAGATTCTTGCCGTGTTTCTTCTCGTTTTCGGCAATGCGTTCTTCGTTGCAGCGGAGTTTTCCATCGTCAAGATGCGCAGTTCGCGTCTCGACGTCCTAGTCGCTGAGGGAAACCGACGCGCTTCTTATGCGAAGATCCTGGCCGACCGCCTCGACGTGGCGCTTTCCGTCACGCAGCTCGGCATCACCATCGTCTCCCTGGGGCTTGGCTGGCTCGGCGAGCCAGTCGTCGCCTCTCTGCTGCATCCGATCTTTTCCTGGGTCGGCATGCCGGAGAATGTGGTCGCCACCGTCTCCTTCGTCATCGCATTCCTCCTCATCACCGCGCTGCACATCGTGGCTGGCGAGCTGATTCCGAAGAACGTCGCGATCCGCAAGGTCGAGAACGTCGCGCTCGCAGTCGCCCTGCCGCTCCTCGTCTTTCAGCGCGTCATGTATCCCTTCGTCTGGCTGCTCAACCACGTCGCGAACTGGACGGAGATGCATCTGGGCTTGGGCGTCGTGACGAAGCAGGAGGACGTGGCGCATACGGAGGAGGAGATCCGCGTCCTCATGGAGGAGAGCCACCGACAGGGACTCATCGACAAGACGGAGCTGGAATTCGTCGACAATGTTTTCGACTTCGCCGACCTCTCCGTGCGGGAGATCATGATCCCGCGCACGGACATGGTCTGTCTCGACCTTGAGGATTCCGTGGAGGAGAGCATAGAGAAGGCGATGGAGGAAAAGCTCACGCGCTACCCGATCTGCGACGGGGACAAGGACGACATCATCGGGTTTCTTCATATCAAGGACTTCCTGCAGACGCTCTATCGCAAGGAAGCCCCCGACCTTCGGAAGCTCGCGCGGCGCGCGCTCATCGTGCCCGAGGCGATGGCGGTCAGCCGCCTCTTGCAGATGATGCAGCAGGAGCGTTCGCAGCTTGCCATCGTGGTCGATGAGTACGGCGGCACGGCGGGCATGGTCACGATCGAGGACGTCGTCGAGGAAATCGTCGGCGACATCCAGGATGAGTTTGATACGGATCGCCCTCTGGTGGAAAAAAAAGGCATCCGTCTTTACTCCGTCGACGCCAAGATGCTCCTGGAAGAGCTGGAGGACATTCTGGAGGTGACGATCGACGAGGAGGACATCGACAGCGTGGGCGGCTGGATCTCGGCGCATGTCGAGAATCCGCCGCGCGTCGGTCAGAAGGCGACGTTCGGCGACGCGGAATTCTTCGTCGAGGAGACGGAGGGCGTGCGCGTCACGCGCGTCCTTTGCCACCTCGGACGCGAGCTCCAGGAGGAGCATGACGAGATCGTAGATCTCACGCAGCCGCGCAAGATCGATGCTGCAAGACATATGAGCGGACATCGCCGGGAGGGGAAGGATGCTCGCGAAAATCGTTGAACGGA
>ERZ773197.1916-NODE-1916-length-13722-cov-6.679154_pt1 | contig 13722 bp, 7 predicted proteins | sample MGYA00580999_ERZ773197 | MGnify/ENA primary metagenome ERZ773197 (study PRJEB29015, sample SAMEA2738166) | human oral metagenome | biome: human oral; feature: human-associated habitat; material: saliva | place: China | collected 2185 ...
TAACTCAAGCAAGCTGATAAAAGAGTTGGTACTTCACGGAACCGAGGTTCAGCAGGAGTGCCTTGAGCAACTGCACGAGCGCCACATCAAAACAAAAAATCCCATTCCGTGGGACCAAATTGTCGACGATATTACTTCAATCCGCAGGTCAGTAGGTTATTATGGACCCTTCGCAAACATTGCCTCAAAGACAAACCACCGCTCACGGATTGCCGTTGCCCTCCACGAGCTTAAACTAGCTGCTCAGCGCATCATCGATGGCGGTATCAGACACCTAGAAGACGCAGATCAGTCCTACTACCAGGCTTGTTTGTATGCGCTTGAGATGGAATACGCTGAGCTCGACGACCTGGAGCGTATTGCTAACGGCGACGACGAGCAGATGGCTATTGTCGCGTCAAACCTGATGATTGACCATGAATCAGTAATTGAGTCTATTTGGAGTCGCATCAATATCAACAAGGAGCATGGTTCCAGCGATACTCAAGCCTCCTACCAGCTACCTTATAATCTGAGTTCACACAAGATATCGCCGCACTTTAGGCAGCAACTTGCGGATGCTCGAAAGTACGCCGACGACGTGGCAGAAAACGCGCTGCGTATTGAGCTGGACCAGATTTCGCGCCTGCAGTTTGAGGGCGTCATTGACCGCGAGGTTGCCGCTCACCTGCGCGAAAACGTCTACTACCTGCAAATGACGTTTAGTGAGTAGCATGAGCGCTATACCAGACACGCACCCCACCGCCAACACAGCTACACGCCCCACCAACCCCACGGCGAGAAAAACGATCATCTCCGGACTTTCTATTCACACACAGATGTCCTCTGTAGCTGGAGCGCCTGTTGTCTACCTCTTGGGAGACAGAGCCGACAACTCCCCCGTTCAGGTACCGGTAGGCGTTAGCCTGGTAAACGTTCGTGTTGACCTGTGGGAAGAGAATTTCTCGCCCTGGTGCGCTCCGCGCGTTTTTGCTAAGGGACCCAACTTTGGTGATGGCGCCCAGAAAACGTTCGATACCCTCATCAACCATGTCATCCCCCGGGCGGAGTCGGAGCTCGCCGAGTCACCGGCATATAGGGTGCTTGTGGGATACTCGCTCGCGGGCCTGTTCAGCCTCTGGGCCGGCGTGTCGCAGTCCGGCGCGCCGCACGTCGACGCCCCCACCCTAACCTTTCAGCGCATCGGAGCTGTCTCGGGATCGTTTTGGTTCCCAGAGCTTTTGGACTACGTAGATCAGCAGCTCAGAGGAGGGGTGGTCGGCCTCACACACGCCTATCTTTCACTAGGTAACCGAGAAGCACGAACTCCCAATCCACAAATAATGCACGTGCGAGAAAACGCAGAGCTTCTCGCCAGCAAGCTGGAGAGCGCGGGAATAACCTCGATGTTTGAGCTGAACCGTGGAAATCACTTCCAAAACGTTGAAGGAAGAGTGCAGAAAGCCCTGGACTGGCTAGTTAAATAATTTCTTTTTTAACGTAAATTGATTATCGACTTATGTCCCATAACGCTTGACAAGCTAAATTTACCATTCACCGTTATTTTATCTTTCACGTTTTTGAATAGTGTTAAATTCTAGTCCTGGACGATTCAGTAATACATGTTCTAATGAGGCTTTATGTTTGATCCAAAAGAAATTGGCAAGCAAATTGCAAAAATTAAAAATGCTGCAGAATCTCTGCCTAAAAAAGCTGGTGACTTAGCATCGCAAGTAAAAGAGGGTTATGACGAGGAGATTAGTAATACCTCACAGCAGAAAATAGACTCACCCAAAAAGCCTGAATCACCAGAGCCTCCTGACGCTAATGACACAAAGATAGTAGAGGATTCATCCAAGCATTCTGGTGCGCCAGAACCTCCTGACAGCAGCTACGCAAAACAAGAAGAACCAGAATCAGATAAAACACTCGCTAGCAATGTTTCAAACAGCCAGAAAACCATCCAAGAACAACCTACGCAAGATCATCAAAAGAATTACTTTTTTGCCTTAATACTCTCTATGTTTTTTGGCATTTTTGGTATACCCCAATTTTATTTAGAGGGTTGGAAATCAGGCTTACTTAGACTGATTATCAACTTTACATTACTCATTTTTACGGCAAACTTCGGCCAAAGATGGCTTGTGACGTTGGTCTTTGTATATCCTATTCTTGAGTGCTATATGTACTTCATTTTTAACGATATAAATGCGCCAAAAAGACTTTTACGCGGAGAAATCAAACCTCATAAAAGATATACCAGCAAAGAAAAAATAGGCATGGCCTTAGTCGCTCTTAGTACAGTGTTTTATCTTAGTGCGGCATTCGCGCAGCCCGCTCCCATGCATAATCCTTCTCCAGAGCCTACAAAACACGAGGTAACAACACCCACACCTGCGCCTGTAGTTCCTTCCGTTCCAAAAGAAGAGAAGGAACCTGCTGAGGTAACCATTAAATATATTAATGTTGGACAGGGAGACGCTATTCTTATAGCTTTACCTGAAAAAACAATTCTCATAGATGCTGGACCAACTGAGTCAAGTTCTCAAGTTGAGAAGGAGCTTAATAATCTCGGACGTAAAAAGATTGATTACCTTATAGCAACACATCCTGATGAAGATCATATTGGTGGAATGGCTGATATCATTTCAAATAATGATATTGGGGTAATTTATGCTCCGAATAAAACAAACAATACTGCAACGTATAAGAATTTACTTGAAACTATCCAAAAGAAAAATTTAAAGATTACTCCTGCTGTAGCCGGTACAGTAATCGACCAAACCAAAGACTACAAAGTTGAAATTCTTTGGCCTTCTAAAGATGCAAATTTCTCTGATACAAATGATTACTCAGTGATTATCAAATTGACCTTTGGCAATAAAACATTTTTATTCACCGGTGATGCACCAATCAAGGCTATTGCTAGCAGTAATCCAGGCCACATTGATGTATTAAAAGTCTCCCATCATGGCTCAGACACAGGAACAAACGAGGAGCTTATCCATAAGCTATCTCCAACATATGCTGTAATTTCATATGCTGTTGATAATTCTTATGGGCACCCGATGCAGTCAGTACTTGATGTCCTTCATCAACACTCTGTCGAAGTATGGGGTACTGGCGCAGATGGAACCATTACTATTACGTGTGATGGTAAAACAATTAAAGTATCTGGCGAGAAAAACGATTCAGTTGTCGCGCCTGCCCCTAAAGAAGAAGAAAAGCCAGAAGAAACAACAACCTCAGAAGAATCGACAACCTCTGCACAAACTACAACATCAGAAACAACACAAACCCACGACAGGTCACAAGATACTGTTTATGTAACTCGAACAGGAAAAAAATACCATCGCGACTATTGTCCGTCTTTCAGGAGAAATACTGTACTCACAGAAATGACCCGCGGCGAAGCTGAAGCAAATGGCTACGAGCCGTGCAACCGATGCCATCCATAAGGAAGCCAGTATGAAAGCAATCATTGATCGATTTGAAGACAATAATCTTGCCGTGCTTGAACTAGATGACCAGCCAGGCAATATGCTGACTGTTTCTGTCAACGAGCTGCCGAGCAATGCTTGCCAGGGTGACGTTCTTTACTACCAAGATGGCACGTGGATGCTAGCCGAGGAAGAAACAATCCAACGTCAAAACGATATCGATGCGCTGTTTAACTCCCTGCTTGCGCATGATGATACGGAAACTGAATAGCCCCAGATAAAACCTAAAATATGCGATTTTAGAATATTTACAAAACTGCACGTCAACCTATAAATATTCGATTTTCGCATATTTTGTAATACACCCATCTACCTGCATAAATAAAAAAGACGCCTTAGCGAGAAAGACGTCTGTGTAAGGCACTTTTATTCAAGAAAAAATATGATATATTACATATGCTGATGGCGCGCAGCCTCGCTCTGCATAGAGGGAGGGCACACCATCGGCTTTATAGAGCCACAATAGCTGCAGCCATTCTCTTCTCATCTTCAGCTAGAAGTGCTCGCATTGTTTAGCCCTATCGACTCAAGCCATTTTTGCACTTCACTAAAAGTATACGTGCCTTTTACTGCCAGCCCTGGTATCACGTGAGAAGTACCACATTCTCTCTGATACTCCTCAATCATATTGCCAAATCCTCCGCCGCCATGCGTGCAGAATGGAATAATTGTTTTGCCGCTCAAATCCGTTGCCCTTAAGAACGAAAGCACCGGAGGAGCAAATGTTTTAAGCCAGTTGGGCGATCCTATAAAAACAGTATCAAAGTCAGCGACATCTATATCGTATTGCATCAGAGCAGGACAAACGCCCTTTTCTATTTGTGCTCTAACCTCTTTTACCGCCGTGTTATACGAGAAAGAATAGGGATCTTGAGGCTTAAGCTCCAGCAGCTCACCATCGGTAATCAGCGAAATATCCTCAGCAAGCCTTCTTGTGATGCCAGAATATGAATAGTACACAATCAAAGACTTCATGTAAGAATCTCCACTACCGGCCAAGAAGAACGTGCCGTTGCAGCATTACGTCAAAATCTACGCTAAACAAAAAGCCGCTCTAAAGCGGCTAATAACAACGGCCAGGATTTGCACCTGGGTCATCTCCAACAAGGGCACTGCTAATTGTGCTACGCGTTGTTAACATAATTCTATATTCCTTCAATATAATGTCAACAAAATGATTTATGACCAGCGCTTTCCATCTGGATCTAAATTAGATAGCCAATCTATTTCAAATGTTACCAGTCAAAATGTCACTACGCTAAAACCTAAAGATACCCACGCAAATCCACGTCAAGTAGAATCGGGTGGGCATCTTTATTAACTATTATGTCTAACTTTGGCTAAAATGTCACTGAGCTAAGACATAGTTGGAGTACCGTTCAAACCAATCTTAGTTTAGTAGCCAGTCAGAATGTCACTGCGCCAAAACCTTAGGGTGCTGAATCGAGCCTGAAACTCAGTTTAGTTACCAGTCAGAATGTCACTACGCCAAAACTTAGAACGCTTTGAGACTTTAGGCGATTGAGTTTAGTTACCAGTCAGAATATCACTGCGCCAAAACATGCAGAACACGCTCAATGAGTTTATGAACGTTTAGTTACCAGTCAGAATGTCACTGCGCCAAAACGAACTTCTCAAATAGCTTTGTGAGAACGCTGTTTAGTTACCAGTCAGAATGTCACTGCGCCAAAACCACTCGTTGGCGAAGATGCAGCAAATATTAGTTTAGTTACCAGTCAGAATGTCACTGCGCCAAAACTTTGTGATGACCGTCGAGACGTGCTGTAATGTTTAGTTACCAGTCAGAATGTCACTGCGCCAAAACGTTGATCTTGCTGCTAATGAATCCCATAGCGTTTAATTACCAGTCAGAATGTCACTGCGCCAAAACCCATATCACCAACTTGGCCAAAAGTTGTTGGTTAGTTACCAGTCAGAATGTCACTGCGCCAAAACGATTACCCCCTAGCTGCCTTCTGCAGCGTGGTTTAGTTACCAGTCAGAATGTCACTGCGCCAAAACCGGTGTCTGTCCACACAAACGCTGGACGACGTTTAGTTACCAGTCAGAATGTCACTGCGCCAAAACTATTTATCCGAAGAAGCCGCCCCAATAAAGTTTAGTTACCAGTCAGAATGTCACTGCGCCAAAACATAACACCGCCTTTCATTTTCTTGTGCTATGTTTAGTTACCAGTCAGAATGTCACTGCGCCAAAACCGACCTTTGTTCTGGCGTAAAAGTGCAGGTGTTTAGTTACCAGTCAGAATGTCACTGCGCCAAAACAGAGCCAGTAGTTGGTAGGAGCACCGCCAAGTTTAGTTACCAGTCAGAATGTCACTGCGCCAAAACTTCCAGTCTGAGCCAAAGAGCGTAAACACTGTTTAGTTACCAGTCAGAATGTCACTGCGCCAAAACCGATAAGCATATTGATATGAAAAAGTTGATGTTTAGTTACCAGTCAGAATGTCACTGCGCCAAAACGCTACCCTTGCAACCAATTCTGGCGATAAGGTTTAGTTACCAGTCAGAATGTCACTGCGCCAAAACTTGCAGCTGGTATCTCCTAGGCTCTAAGATGTTTAGTTACCAGTCAGAATGTCACTGCGCCAAAACAAAGAGTCTGGTCATTGGGAGGATGAAACAGTTTAGTTACCAGTCAGAATGTCACTGCGCCAAAACTAACAAACAACAAAGGAGACACTAATGAAGTTTAGTTACCAGTCAGAATGTCACTGCGCCAAAACGTCGCCTATGACGAGGTAGAGCCATCCGAAGTTTAGTTACCAGTCAGAATGTCACTGCGCCAAAACACAAGCAAGAAGTTTCAAGCGCTGGATAAGTTTAGTTACCAGTCAGAATGTCACTGCGCCAAAACAGTTTAGTAACCTTGTTACTTGTCAATATAGTTTAGTTACCAGTCAGAATGTCACTGCGCCAAAACAGGAGCGATGTCGGTCTTTACGGTGAGTCCGTTTAGTTACCAGTCAGAATGTCACTGCGCCAAAACCATTGTCGCAAAATCTCCCCTGCAAGGAGACGTCCATCCCGACCGGATCCGAGATAATATCAGAACAATCAAGCAGGTCAATCACTTGTTTGTTCTCATTGTCATTATCCTGGATTGATGTTTCTGTTTCAATAAGAAGAGCCTGTATTTCAAGAAAAATGACACGATTTGACCACTCAGTGTATTGTTCTTGTGTAAAAAATTTCTTTAAATTTATAAAAACTACGGCTCCACCAAAAGAAACATCAGAAATAAAATTTAGAAACTCTATCTGGTTATCAAAGAACGATCTTCCTGCTTTCTCAGCAGTAAAATGGAACATCTTTAAATATTTTGACACATCCCAATCTGTTTGTAATTCATAAGATGCATTAAAACCACTTGAAACTTGAAATATCTCTTCATTAATAACAGAAACAGCATCTATGATTCTTGATCTTCTCTGTTCGTCTAAATTGATCTCTTTAGAAACGTATTCTAGAAACTTATTATTTAATTTTTTATCGTCCCATGGTAATGATAATGGTGAATCTACATAGAGAATATTTTGCTCTGGCTTTATCTCTTTATCTTCATTCCATAGTGAAAAAGACATTTCTCTTAATTCTTCATCTTTTTCTAGTAAAGAGTTGCATATCAGTGCAAACAGATGGTTATTGGTAACTTCAAGTACAGATACTTTTTTATCTGATAAATCAATAGATATAGGGGCATCTGAAAATACAATTTTCATAGGACAATTAACCTGTCTACAGAATTAACTGCATTAGAAGATAAACCATTACCAGTTATATTAATAATCGACTCATACTGTTTCTCGGTAACCTTTAATACTTGAATCAAACCCTCAGTTGGCTTTGATTTATTTAAACGTTCAATAGCAAACTCAGCCGATTATGCAGTCAATACAAGTTTTGAATAAACAGACTCTTGAACCATTAAATAGCCATCTTTTAATAAAGATTTTCGAAACAGCCTATATGCTTTTCTTTGCCTACTAGTTTCAACAGGTAGATCAAAGAAGACCAGTAATCTCATGTATCTAACTCTTTCAGGCATAGTTAGCTTAATTCAAAAGAACTAATATCAGATACAGATGTCCTCTTATTCAATGTATTTAAACAATCTTGAACAAATCCACTGATAACAGAACTTAGTCTGTATCTTCCATCTTTATAAGACAGTTCTTCATTAACAATATTACTTAACTGATGTCTAAGTTCTTTTGAAAAGTCGCCATCAAACTTACTTAAAACAGCTTTATCAACCAGCGGTCTAAAAGGCTCCATTAAATCACAAGCAAAATTAAACTGGTTGAACTCGCTTCTATGACATATCCCTATTTGAGTTAAATAACCTCTTGAAACTATCTCTCTCGCAACAGTCGACATTAAGATGCTATAACCATAATTTAAAGATGCATTAAGCGGTGTATCATTGTCTCGACAAAATTCACTTCCAAATAAAACGCTAAAGTAATATTTAGCAGCAACTGCTTCTCTATTCGAAGAATCACCAGAACGCACATCCAATGAATACTGTCTGATTACCTCAGACTCATTATTCATATCAACAAGTGATAATAAATCAGCTTGATGTTTAATTTTTTCTTGAACAACTTTCTGCCAAACGCGCTTCTTTACAGGCAAGCTCCAAGATAGCTGTTCTGCTATCCTGGAGCTTGTATTGTGAGAACCATACAAAGGAAGATATTGACCTATTGGATTATGCTTTTCGTCAGAGACAATTAAAGCAATTTTGTTCTTAGACAGTTCAGATAACAAGTATGCACTTAGAAAAACTCTTTGGGTACTTAGAACAACAGACGAAATCTCTGACAGATGGACTTTATGGACATTATCTTCCACCTGAACAATCATGTACCCACCTTGATACGTGCATTTACTTGGAGATTCAATAAGAACTGTCCTAAAGCCCAATACGTCTCCTTCTTTCAAACATACCAGTCACAGATTGATCGATAACATAAAATTTGTTGCTCGAATCATTAAGTTTTTTATTCATATCTGGTTGCATACGACCAGCTTGCTTCAATCCGCCAATTATATCCAAGTTAACAATAGGCTCACTACCTCTAAAAATTGATGAAAGGCCGCAAATAAGATCGAAAATTTGTTGCGCATTTAACGACGAAACTTTTTTATCAATTCCATCTAATTTAAGTTGACTCATCAACCTTTCAGACTTTTCTTTAGCTCGTTCAATCAGTCGTTTTAACACAGCTATCATCTCAACATTAGAATCTATGGTATTCGTCTTATATTTCAAAAGAATTGCCATGTCATCTCTAGACATAAATACTGCTGCAGAGTTACGGATGTCTTTTTTGCCAGTCAAATAGAATTGCTGACCATTCCATTCTATCTTCTGATATTTATAAATCTGAGGAATGATAATTCCTGTAAATGTTTCATTTGCTTCTCGACATAGCTCAATAGCATAAGTCTCAATAAGATGATGAATATCATCTTTTCTGGTTGCTAATGCAAGCGGGAATGGGGCAAAATTCAAATGCTCACTTTCACCTTTTGATTTATATATAAAGAAGAACGCAGAGTTCTCTCCAGAATATCCACCATATTTATCAACAGAAAGATCTTTTTTTGTTTCAATAAGGGTTCTTTCCTTACCTTTTGATGAACAAGCGTTCTCACCCCAGAACGCGCCACTTGTTATCTCTGGCATACGAGAAATAAAGCAGTCTTTAAAGTCAAATGTTTTCTTTATTTTCTCGATTTCTTCAATTGGATTCCACTCATCTCTAGTTACTTCACCAGTCTCAAGATCAAAGCCAGGCTTTGAGAAACTGTCTACGAAAAATGGAGTTGTACCCGGGATTCTATGTTGCTTTTGAGCTTCTTCACTCTCTTTCTTAACAAACTTACGCATTAATTTTGTTAAACCAACTGGATTAGAAAATGCTTCTTTATATCGAATCGAAAGAAAGCGTCCCATTTCACAAGCTAAGAACGCATCGTGAGCGTGGTGATAATCGTTTACTTCACGGATTTTAGGTAGGTTATATTTCTCTCTAATTTCATGCGAAAGAGACGCTTTAATTGAACAGATTTCAGTTTCTGGATACTGACTTTTTAAAAGTATTCGGGCAAACTTAACAATCTGACTCGTTTCAACAAGCTGTCTATTAATAAAACCTTCCATCTGTCTATCAGTAACAACGGGACGAGTAAGATTTTTATATTTTTTATCACCAATCAATTTAACACGATGAAGCTCATGCCAGAATCCAGCCATCTTACGTCTAATATCAGCATCCAATAAGAGAGAATCTCCCTTGCGCTGATTCTCTTTAGAAAGAACCAAAACGGTATTTTCAAAACTGTCATCTTTTATATAGGACTGAGGTAAGATGTGATCAATTTGACAATATGTATTATCAGTAATTCTATTAATATCTATTGATTCACCAGAGTACATAGACTTGCCATTTTGCATAAAGTACAAAGAAAGTCTCTTGCTTAATTGCTCGTTACTATACTTAGCGAGCTCTGTAAATATGTCTACATTTTTATATTCGTCTTTGAGCTCAGAAAGCATCTTCTTAATGTTTTCATTACGTTTTGTAGTACGCTTTCCGCGCTTCTTTTCATCTTCATCACGAGTAGATTCAATATAAATGTGAGCAGCGGGTTTACCTGCAATTTTTGCAATCTCTTCAACAATCCTTAAAGCCTGATTAACTGATCTGCGTACTGCAGGAGAACCTGGCAAATCTTCAATTGACTGGTCCTTTAAGAAATATTTTTCGTTATGAGATTCAATTTCTTTATTGAATTCAAAGTTCTTGTTATGAAGAATGTCCATGAGAATCAGTGAGCTACCGACATGTTCTCCATAAGGATCGCCTTCAACAAGAAGGTCCATTACAGACATCTTACGGAAATCGACTTCCGTTTTAATACCTGTAAGTAATTTCTTAGAAAGGCGCCCCCATCCCGCAAACCTATGGTCACAGAATTTATTGATTTGTTCAGCGGTGAGTACGTTCCCATAGTTCTTAGTAGTTTCTTCCTTAAGAATCTTCTTATCCTCATAAACGGTGTTCCATAGGATAAGTTCTTCAATCATCTGTTTTGTCTGATCAGACCATTCATCAGTACCTAAAAGCTCTTTGAAGAAATGATAGGAGCTGAGTTTAGACTCAAACTTTCCTTCACCTTGTCCGCCCTTAACGTGTGGAAAAGCCTCACCGCGTTGCTTAAGCCAATCCTCTAACTTCTTAAATGAAACCGACTTATTCCTTTCAAATAGCTCCTCATAAATAGAGAGCCTATCCTCTGCATCGAAGGGATACCATTTGTCGTTATCCTGTGACCAACGCACACCGTTTAACTCATTTAACACACAGAACTTCTCGTACAGCAGAGAGCATTTAGGAAGGACGGGCTCTCCGTAAAGATACGTGCAGGTACCAGTCATACGTTCAATGAATTTAGCTGCACTACCGCTTTTATCAATAATCTCTTCCCAGTTCCATGGATAGATTTTTTCTCCCTCTTTGCCTTCCTGACGCTTAGACCAAGCAAAACGCGGCTTGCCAGAAGCATCCAGTGCCGCACCCTTTTGGGTAAGAGGCCCTACGTAGTATGGAATTCTAAAAGTTACAAGAGAGTTAAGCTTATAACGAATCTCAGACAAGAAAGGATAAAACCTCTCTTGAGCGTCGATGATTGCATTCATTTCTTCAAGATGAAGTTGAAATGGAATGCTTCCGTTATCACTGGTCTTAAGTCTTCTAAGGAATTTACCGTTCGCAAACTTTATCATCATTTCTTGATAACGTGAGTCTGAGGTAGCAGCTGTCTTCTTAAATAGGTTCTCTACCTCTTTTTTGAAATCATCATATTTAGCATCTCTGGCTGCGTTATATTTTGTGTATCCCTTAGCCTCAGATTTATCATAATCTTTCTGATAAGGAATTTTGTATCTCTTCCCCTTGAAGAATTGGGAATATTCATCCAGACAATACTCTTTTACTAGATCTTTTAAGGTTTTAAGGTCTTCTCCGTACTTATTGTACTTAGCAACCATGCTATAAGAGACGCTTTTACCATTAGCATCCTCAATAATATCCATCAGGATATAAGCTGAATATGCTTTCTGAAGAGCCTCGTACAAAGCCATTCCCTCATCAGGAACTGATGAAATAAATGCCTCTTTCTGCTCATCATTATCAAAAGAGAATTTAAACTTTTCAGCCTCGATCTTAAAAATAGTGTTGAAATTGGCTTCATAGCCCAAAACAGCTTTGATAAGTTCTTCTGCTATTTTCTTTTCTTCTAAAGTCAATATTTTTAGAGCCTCATCTTTTTTCTCGGCTCTTGTTAACGATGTATCTTCAAATACTTTTTCTAGCTTTTCTGGGTCAATCTCATTAATTTCAAAATCGTATGAAGCATCTGCCCATAAAACCAGAGCTTTCAACAACTCTTTAATAGCCTCTGACATGCTTGCATCTTTAGCACTTAAACTTGGATTATCTTGGTAGAGGAAGTTGCCTCTTGTCTTCACAATGTTATGGAATGCTAGATAAATTAATCTAAGGTCTTCTTGCTGGTCAGACTCAATCAAATGCTTGCGCAAATGATAAATAGTTGGATATGACTTGTAGTACATGCGCTCTGTAAAATCGGAGCTGTTAAAGAATGGGAATCGATAATTCCTGTGACCTTCTTCACGATCTTCCACCCTAAGCTTTGACTGTCTAAGGCGAATAAAGAATTCAGGATCAACTTTTGCCATCTCTTCGTCAAATAGCGACTGGAGCAAATCAAGCCTCTGTCTGCGACGATCATAACGACGGCGCTGACCCCTTTTACGACGTGTTTCAGCTGCTGTATTTGCGCTTTGAAATATCCTACTTCCCCATGTTGGCCGTTTCTTAAAATGACAGAGGTTTCCATTCTCATCAGTTACTGCCCAGCCAACGGAACCGGTACCAAAATCCAGGCCAACGTCATATGAAGAAATATTTCTAAGATTCATACTTGCACTCCATTAAAAAGTGTTTTACCATCCAATTGTCTTGATTACCAGTCAGGACGTCACTGCTAAGTCAAAATAACGGCAATTGCCTTAAATGCCTTCGGGCGTCATGTAGATGACAATTTTGACTTCACTTAGCCCCTCTATGAGGGGCTTTTTTCTTGACTAGTAGTCAGAAATATTTTAACTTTCAGCAAAGGTCAGAAGTAAATCTTCAATAACGAATCTGTAAACGGTAATATTCTTATCGTAAACGTTAAGATAATCGTTCACAGAAGCTTAAAGCTGAAGATATCTATACTTACTGTTATTGCTAAATGGAATACCAGCTATCGAATGACTTCTCATGGTAGACATGTGCTATATTGAAGCAAAAGCGCCCCGGTTAACACCAATTGGTGATAGCTGCGGCGCTTTTTATTACGCTCAAGTGTAAGTAAATCCGCGCCAACAAAAAAACGAGACCGTGTCCTCCCAAGCAACTGGACGGGCGTATCTCGTTTTTAGTCAGTCTATGTAATCGTTTGCGCTTAGTCAAACCAGATCTTCACGACGTCGCCGTCTGCGGACGTAATATCCACAAGTGTGCCACTCTCGCCTGTTTTTGCAGCTTCCATAAGTGCATCAAGATTGATATTAGAGAGCTGCTCCTGAGTCTCCTGATTAAGATAGCTTCCGCTGACCTGGATTCCCGAATTCAAGACAAACTTTGCCAGGCCCAGAGGTACGCACATATCTACAACGTCGCCGTCGTCGGAGACAATGTACACGTGCAGTCCATGTTTTGCAGAACCATTGCCAAGGCGGACGCCCTTTTTCTTGCTACCGTCGGCCTCGTCGTTCTTCTCGACTTTAACCATACTCTTACCAAAAAGCTTACCAAAGCTAAAACCTGAAGTCTGAGTAGTAATGCCCTGGTTTTCCTGCTCGGCAGACTCTTCTACGATCTCTGCAGGCTCGTCAGCTGCAACAGAAACAACCTCAGCAGTGCTCTTCTCGACAGTACTCTCTTGGGCAGCAGAGCTCTCCTGAGCGGAAGCACTTGCGCCACTCAAAAGCTCGTCAACAGACACACCAAGGAAACGCGCAAGATCTGGCAACAGCGAGATGTCCGGATAGTTAATGTCGTTCTCCCACTTGCTCACCGCCTGCGGGCTCACGTTCAGCTCCTTTGCCAGACGCTCCTGCGTTGCAGTTTTAGCCAAAC
>ERZ773197.1918-NODE-1918-length-13716-cov-67.999414_pt1 | contig 13716 bp, 8 predicted proteins | sample MGYA00580999_ERZ773197 | MGnify/ENA primary metagenome ERZ773197 (study PRJEB29015, sample SAMEA2738166) | human oral metagenome | biome: human oral; feature: human-associated habitat; material: saliva | place: China | collected 2185 ...
GTATTAGCATTATCAGTAACAATGAAAAAAAGGTAGGATATGTATATATATTAAAATCTTTTGCCATTAGAAGTAGACCTTTTATAAATTGAATAACCATAAGAAACCATTGATGGTGTCATTTTTCCTACTGCCACGCCAATTGCTGTTTGCGCAGGGTAATTAGTCGCATTTTTTCCAAAAAGAACAAGATGACTATCAAATTGACGATTAATACTCACTCTTCGATTAACCATACTATTAGCAAGTCGTTTTGCATATTTTCCAGAAGTTGTACCTAATGTTCTTTTAATTTCACCTTTTACTTCTTGACGAAAAGCTTGACGAACTGCTGATGATGCATATTTATTTGCAACCTTTGCCGTCAACTTTGTTGCCCCTTTTCCTATAATTTTACCCACTCCAGTACCAATACCTGCACTTACAACATTACTAACAACACTTTCTGCAATATCTCTTTTGTTTATATGTCCTTTTCCTATCAACGTTTCTCCTAAAGATGCAACAGTACCACCTGCGGCTGTTGCCATAAAACCAGCACCACTTGCAATTAGAGCTCCATTTATTGCGCCACTTACTGCTGCTCCAGCAATCTCTCTAGCGGATTTTCCTTGGTATGCTGCAATACTTGCATTTATTACTCCCCCAGCTAAAGCACCAATCGCAATCCAAGCGACTTTACCATTTGGATCTACAAACTTAACAGGGTTATTATGCGTATAAGCATATACACTTTCATCTGGGTACTTCTCAGCCAACGGATCCACCCCATACCAAATACTTGTTACAGGAGTCATGTACCTTGCACCATAATAGTACAAGCCGGTCTCTTCATCGAACTGTTTGCCATTGAACTTATATGGTAGGTCTTCACTGCTGCTGTGCTCATCAACTAACAGTTCACCGTATGGTAGGTAGGCATCATACTGCGTAATGTTGGCTTTATCATCTGTGATGTAAGACGTTGAGCCCAAATGGTCACTGTGATAGAAGAAGGTTTCCTCTTTCGTAGTGTCATTAGGGATGTAGCCATAACCAGCCTGCGGGTCATCAGGGTTGCTTGGGTCATTCCAGCTTACAGGAGCACCGGGGTTGGTGCCAGGTGTTGTGTTAGGATGTGGAGTCTGAATCCAACCCTGTGGCACATCATGGTTACCGAGTGTGTCAATGATAGAGTTATATCCTCGTTTTGTATTCTCTGGGTCACCATACGCACCCTTCATTGTAGGTACACCTGGTGCAATGCCCTACTGCTTGTAATACGCTTCCTTCTGACGTTGGATTTGGTTCATACGTTCAGCATAGTCCTGCTGACCAGCAGTAACGTATGAGCCGTTACGCCCATAGACGTTATTGAACAGACCCGTTCCTATCCTTGAAGCGATTCGTTTGTCACCAATGAAGTAATGCTTTGTAAAGCGATTCTTGTTGACAGAGAGGATACTTGCAGGATAAAGCGTGAAGTTATCCGTCTCGTGGAACGTGATACCTTGTGGCGCACCATTAATATACACACCCTCCATCGTACCATAACTCTTCATGATGCGTTCGCCAGCAGCATTGTAAGTGTAACGACTCGTCTTGCCGTTATCGCTTAAGACCATCAGACGGTTGTCTTCATCCCAGTACATCTCTCGAGTAGTGTTCGTAGAGTCATTTGTTACCAGTGTAGGATTACCGTTGGCATCATACGTGTAATGGTCGTGATCAATCTGTGTTGGGGCCGTCGGGTGGTTACTGTCCTCATACTTATAAGCGAAGTTATAAGACTTAGCAGTTGTCGTTGAGTCCACCTTCTGTACCTTTGTCAGCGGTTCACTCATCCGTCCGAACGACATCACCATGTCATACGATGCACGCTTAGCCTTACCGTTTGCATGAATAAGGCGGTTCAGCTCATCATACTCATACGTATGCGAACTCCTTCCTCCCAGCTTCGCCTTGTTGAGTTTCGTCAGCGACGTTGGGTTGGCAGCATTCGTGATACCAAGGATATTATCCACAGCATCATAACGGTACCTGTTTTCCATCACAGTCTGACCGTCCACTGTAAGGTTCATCACCTGCAGACGTTCACGCTGCTTGTCGTAGGTATAGGTAGTCTCCGTGCCATTACCAAGTTTCGTATAGACCGTATGGCCCTCCTTGTCGTAACCTATCCTGTCAACAATAACGCTCTGACGTCCCTGTTTATTGCTCGTCATGCTCTCCACCTGTCCTGCAGCATTGTAGTGATAAGTCACCACTTCACCATCAGGATAAGTCATCGTCTGCACCCGGTTCCAGCTGTCATAGGTAGCACCATAGACATAAGTCCTGATATCCGCCACGCTCGCCATCACCGTACGAACTGTCTTTGTCACCTCACCCTGTCTGCCGTAATAATACGCTTCACCACCCGAAGCATCCTCAACGAGGGCAAGACGACCGGCACGGTTGTACTTATCGCCAGCCTTACCATAGGTATAAGTAACACGGTTGAAGAGGTTTTCTGGATAAAGCACCTCATGGAGTCGCTCGAAGTCGTAGGTGTAAGAGATGTAACCCTTGTCAGATATCGACTTCCTAAGCTCTGCCGTGAGCTTCGTCAGGAGGTTACCCGCCGCATCATAAGTCATATTCGTTTCACCAGCATCAGGATGGTTCACCATCAGTTTGCGACCAAGCAAGTCGTATGCATACCAACTGCAAATATACAACTTTATTTTGTAAATGAGTCTTTAGATCATGGGAAAACGGGGAAGGATAGGGTGCGTTGCAGCGTAAATGTAACCAAGCGAAAAACATCAAAACCCCTAATTAAGTTTTAATTTTAGTTGCTGTCACTTTTAACACTTCGTGTAATGAGTTTATATTCAGATGATTAAAGACAGGGAAGGAGTGACAGAAATGACAGCAAAAACGAAAATGGTATGCAAGTGGCTTTTGTCCTTGGGTGGAGAGGAGCGACTGATGGTTATAAGATACGGCTGTTAGTGGTAAAACGCTCCAGCGCAGGTTCGTGTAAACTTATCCATCCTTCCATATACCACCGTACCATTACGAACTAATCAAAAATATTTTTACAAGAGATTGAAGCTACATATCCACAAAATCAAAAGAAAAGTAAAGCATTCATACTTGTAGTCCATTGTTTACCAAAGACTTACAAATGCCCTTCTAAAAGGTGCCCTTTTACTGCGTAAAAGGGCGTCTTTCACACCTCAAAAGAGCATCTTTTACCCAGCGAAAGGGAATCTTTTGCCGTGTCAAAGTCCATCTACTATTCTCAATTTATGAATCTTTATTACAATCCTTCTTATGCCTTGTTCCTTTTCATAACAAGCAAGTACCTCTCCCCTTGCATTATTATAACAACACCATAAAAACAACCACCTTTTAATTTTCCTGTCACTCCTGTCACTCTTCCCTATATCACAACACATTGATAACAAGTCGCTTATACGAAATGTTAAAAGTGACAGCAACTAAAAACAAAAACTATGTTAGGATTTTAGAGTAACAATGGAACACCTAGTTTATTCTTTGGTACAAGCGATAACGTCTCCATTAGTGAACACCAACAACATTGTAAAAGTAAGGATTCAACTTGCATTATCACTTAAAGCCATCAAGTGGTTGTTCTCATCCCAGTACATCCTACAAGTGGTATTCGTTGAGTCATTCGTTACCAGTGTAGGATTACCGTTGCATCGGAGATATACGCAGCATAGTTGAAAATATTCTCTGGATAAAATGCCTCTTGAAGCCGCACGAAATAGAAATAGCATGGTCAATATATTACCTTTCTTTTTCAACGAGCCATAGTTTTATTCCTTTCTTTTTTATTGCTACTAATGCATCGGATTGTTTCCTCTTAGTAAAATATCCATAATAATAATGATAATCTTTGGGAAAAGGATATTTTCTATAAAGACTACCCCACATAACTTCTTCTTTGGTATAATAGTTATAGAATTTACAATACTTATTAATTAAGTATATTATATTTATATTGGACTCAAGATTCTCCCCCTTTATATCTGTAGCTAAAGTATCAAACAAGGTCAAGAATATTTCCTTTCCATCATTTTTAAAATAAATTTCAGGAACTCCTTTTACTTTAGACTTTACATATCTTTTATTTTGGATAAAATTGCTGATTTTACAATAATCTCTATGGCTAATTTTGATAGTATCATTTACGGGTACACAATTTGACATATTTATCAATTCATGCGCCTTGACGGTTTTGGAGCTGAAAATAGGTCTAAAGAAGACTACTATCGAATCTTTATATTTCGATTCAACTCTACACCTTTTAGTACAACTAAAGAAAATTAGAATTAAGACGAATACAGCAATAAAATTTTTCATTTTGTTTCTTTTTTTTCCTTTATTGAAGTTGGTCGCCAGGGTTGCTCGGGTCATTCCGATCATTCTGTATTTATTCTTTACACTTCCTACTTAATATCTATCAGTCATTTGATAAGCTGGTTTCCCTAACGAATCTGTCATGAACATAATAATACTCGGGGAGGTATCACCGTTAGAATGATTTTCGATTCTATACTTTCTATTGGGATATAAGAAAATTTTTGTTACTTGGTGGTCACGCCAGTCTGTAATTACGTAATTGGAATCTACAGAGGTTAATGAAATCTTTCGTTTCGCTTCATGACCTTCTTTTAATTGTATAAATTGGATATCTTCTATACTATCATTATCACTATAAATGTAAACATTAAATAATTTCCCATTTTTACTTATTATGGTAGATGAAGATATATCAAACTCAATTCCATTCCCTTGCGAGTTAAATAAGAGAAAAATAAGAAATGGCAGGGACAATAAGCATAATAAAAACAAAAATACAGATAATATTTTTTTCATTATTTGGTTGTTTCTTTAGATTTAACATATTCGTTCCAATACTTATCAATCTGTTGTATTTTCTTTGTATCTGATATATCGGATTTAAGTAAGTTGATCAAAGAGTTATTCCCATATTTCTCATTAACAAATTCATTGAATCTGTTGAATGAATCAGATCCTTTGCCAGCTTGCTTCTCTAACGGAGATTTATCATGTCCTCCATACTTTAAATAAGAGGCAATAAATTTACTGAGATATGAATTAGTCCGATGAGTCTCTAATGAAGGTACATACATGTCCTTTGCATACATAGATGTTTTTAGAAGAAGCTCATATTGCTTATCGGCAATTTTATTACTAGCTTTTATGTGATTAATATGACCAACTTCATGACTAGAGATATCAAGCCATACATAATAATTCTGCCCAAATTCAGAATCATCAAATAGACTATTTGTATATGTTATTGCAGCATGGTTTCCTTCTGGCAAAGTAATACCCGCATACGTGTCTTTTCCAAAATACCAAGGATAAGGATTAGATACACCTCTCACATATATCCTTGTGTTTTTAATGTCCTGTTCGTTAACACTAGAGACAAGAGAAAGAACATGCGCCATAGGCTGAGTAAAAGTATAATAATCCTTTTGCCAAAAAAAAGTTTTATGTAATTTGATAAGTTGTTTGGGGAAAAGACCATCTTCATCTATCAGGTTTATAGGATTACACATTGTATAACAATATACACTAACACTTAGAAACTTCTCTGCTAACGGATCCACCCCATACCAAATACTTGCCATAGGATTCATGTACCTTGCACCATAATAGTACAAGCCAGTCTCTTCATCAAACTGTTTGCCATTGAATTTATATGGCAGGTCTTCACTTGATGAGTGTTCGTCTACGAGGAGCTCACCGTATGGCAAGTAAGCATCATATTGAGTGATATTGGCATGGTCATCTGTTATGTAAGACGTACTTCCTAAATGGTCACTATGATAGAAGAAAGTTTCTTCTTTTGTAGTGTCATTTGGAATATAACCATAACCAGCCTGTGGGTCATCAGGATTGCTCGGGTCATTCCAGCTTACAGGTGGACCGGGGTTAGTACCTGGTGTCGTGTTAGGATGTGGAGTCTGAATCCAACCCTGTGGTACATCATGGTTACCAAGTTCGGTGAGGACGGCATTATAACCAACACCCGTGTTCTCTGGATCACCATATGCACCCTTTTCTGTCGGTACACCAGGAGCTACACCCACCTTCTTATAATACGCCTCTTTCTGTGTCTGAATCTGATTCATACGCTCTGCATAGTCCTGCTGACCAGCCGTTACGTATGAGCCGTTGCGTCCATAAACGTTGTTAAACAGACCTGTTCCTATCCTTGAAGCAACTCGTTTGTCACCAATGAAGTAATGCTTTGTAAAACGATTCTTATTGACAGAGAGGATACTTGCAGGATAAAGTGTGAAGTTGTCCGTCTCATGAAAGGTAATACCCTGTGGTGCACCGTTGATATACACACCCTCCATCGTACCGTAACTCTTCATGATGCGCTCGCCGGCAGCGTTGTAAGTGTAACGACTCGTCTTACCGTTATCGCTTAAGACCATGAGTCGGTTATCTTCATCCCAATACATCTCTCGGGTAGTATTCGCCGAATCGTTCGTTACCAGCGTTGGATTACCGTTGGCATCATAGGTGTAATGATCATGACCAATCTGCGTTGGAGCCGTCGGGTGGTTGCTGTCCTCATACTTATAAGCAAAGTTATAAGACTTGGCAGTTGTGGTTGAGTCCACTTTCTGCACCTTAGTGAGCGGTTCACTCATCCGTCCGAACGACATCACCATATCATACGATGCACGCTTAGCCTTACCGCTTGCATGAATAAGACGGTTCAGCTCATCATACTCATACGTATGCGAACTCCTTCCTCCCAGCTTCGCCTTGTTGAGTTTCGTCAGCGATGTTGGGTTGGCGGCATTCGTGATACCGAGGATATTGTCCACAGCATCATAACGATACCTGTTCTCCATGACTGTCTGACCATCCGCTGTAAGGTTCATCACCTGCAGACGTTCACGCTGCTTGTCATAGGTATAGGTAGTCTCCGTGCCATTGCCGAGCTTCGTATAGACCGTATGACCCTCCTTGTCGTAACCTATCCTGTCAACAATAACGCTCTGACGTCCCTGTTTATTGCTCGTCAGACTCTCCACCTGTCCGGCAGCATTGTAGTGATAGGTCACCACTTCACCGTCAGGATAAGTCATCGTCTGCACACGGTTCCAGCTATCATACGTAGCACCATAGACATAAGTCCTGATATCCGCCACACTCGCCATGACCGTACGTACGGTCTTCGTCACCTCACCCTGTCAGCCGTAGTAATACGCTTCACCGCCCGAAGCGTCCTCAATGAGGATAAGACAAAATGGGCAAAAATAATCTTCATTTCTTACTTCCATGATAACCTTTTATATAGTGTCTCATGCAAAATACTGAGAGTAAGCCTAATGAAAGAATTCCCAATCTAACATATATATCCTCTTTTTCATCATAAAAAAGTGTATCATTCCATTTATTATAGTATAAAATTTTATTTAGATTCCTTTCATTTATATCTTTCCTACTTACCGTGACAGTGTATTCCTTTCCCATATAACGTACTATAATATATGAAGTTATATTTATAGCACCACTATGTTCTGACACTATTTTAAATGACTTAATTGGACCAGATTTTATTGCCTGTGCATCATAATAAACAACTATAATACTGTAGAATAAATATATAATACAGCCTGAGATCATTAATAAAAGATACCTATGGACTTGTTTATATTCTATTTTATTGACCACCATAATCTTTAGGTAATTGTGATTGTACTTTCTTTCCAACTTCTTTTTTTACCGTCTCTACCCCCGTTGTAAATGAGACCAAAGTCCCATATAATGCTCTCGCTTCTCTCATTGCTGATTTAGCATTTCTAATTAATTTCATGTTAGGAGTTCTACGTGACTGTAATTTTTCTAATTTATGTAAAGCAACACTATAGTTATGCCTAGCCTCTGCAGTTGCTTTTTTTAGATAGCTTGACGGGAGAATATGTCCAACGCCTTTGCTTATGAGAGTTTCAGCTATGATGGACTTCACAGACATATCTTCTTTATTTATAACTCTCCCTACAACATTTTCGAGACCTTCCAATAAGAAACCAATTCCCTCTTTAGCTATAAACTTTGCTACAGGGTTTTTAACAATCTTCAAAATGCTCGAAATTCCATTATTAATAGCGCCTTCTGCTGCACCTGTTGCAATACCCCATGTGATGCTCAAATAATCTCTCCCCTCTAATTTTTTATTTGCATTGATAAAAGAGTTTATAGAAACGTTATCCATCTTATCCATGATAATCGTTAAATATTGCGATAATCCACCAGCGACCCCTCCGATAACAACGCCATCAATCCCTATTTTTCCATTTTTGTCATAGTATCTAATAGGATTATCAGAGCAATAGACATAACTAAGTAACGTTGGCTTTGTGAGGCTCATTGGATCCACCCCATACCAAATACTTGCCATAGGGTTCATATACCTTGCACCGTAATAGTACAAGCCAGTTTCCTCATCGAATTGTTTGCCGTTGAACTTATACGGTAGGTCTTCACTTGATGAGTGTTCGTCTACAAGGAGTTCACCGTATGGAAGATATGCATCATACTGGGTAATGTTGGCTTTATCATCTGTGATATAAGACGTACTGCCGAGGTGGTCACTATGATAGAAGAAGGTTTCCTCTTTCGTAGTGTCGTTGGCAATGTAACCATAACCAGCCTGTGGGTCGTCAGGGTTACTCGGGTCATTCCAGTTTACAGGTGGACCGGGGCTGGTATTCGGTGTGGTATTGGGGCGTGGAGTCTGAATCCAGCCCTGTGGAACATCGTGGTTGCCCAGCTCCCTGATGATGGAGTTGTAGCCGATGTGCGTGTTCTCCGGGTCACCGTACGCACCCTTCATCGTCGGCACGCCGGGGGCGATGCCCTGCTGCTTATAGTATGCCTCCTTCTGCTTCTGTATCTGATTCATACGCTCTGCATAGTCCTGCTGACCAGCGGTGACGTATGAGCCATTACGTCCATAGCCATTATTGAACAGACCCGTTCCTATCCTTGAAGCAACTCGTTTGTCACCAATAAAGTAATGCTTCGTGAAGCGATTCTTGTTGACAGAGAGGATACTTGCAGGATAAAGCGTGAAGTTGTCCGTCTCATGAAACGTGATACCCTGTGGTGCACCATTGATATATACACCCTCCATCGTACCGTAACTCTTCATAATACGTTCACCGGCAGCGTTGTAAGTGTAACGACTTGTCTTACCGTTGTCAGAGAGAACCATCAACCGATTGTCCTCATCCCAATACATCTCACGGGTAGTATTCGCCGAATCGTTCGTTACCAGCGTTGGATTACCGTTAGCATCATAGGTATAATGATCATGACCAATCTGCGTTGGAGCCGTCGGATGGTTACTGTCCTCATACTTATAAGCAAAGTTATAAGACTTGGCAGTTGTCGTTGAGTCCACCTTCTGTACCTTTGTGAGCGGTTCACTCATCCGTCCGAACGACATCACCATATCATACGATGCATGCTTAGCTTTACCGTTTGCATGAATAAGGCGGTTCAACTCATCATACTCATACGTATGCGAACTCCTTCCTCCCAGCTTCGCCTTGTTGAGTTTCGTCAGCGATGTTGGGTTGGCAGCATTCGTAATACCGAGAATATTATCCACAGCATCATAACGATATCTATTTTCCATCACAGTCTGACCGTCCACTGTAAGGTTCATCACCTGCAGACGTTCACGCTGCTTATCATATGTATAGGTTGTCTCCGTGCCATTACCGAGCTTCGTATAGACCGTATGACCCTCCTTGTCGTAACCTATCCTGTCAACAATAACACTCTGACGTCCCTGTTTATTGCTTGTCATGCTCTCAACCTGTCCTGCAGCATTGTAGTGATAGGTTACCACTTCACCATCAGGATAAGTCATCGTCTGCACCCGGTTCCAGCTGTCATACGTAGCACCATAGACATAAGTCCTGATGTCCGCCACACTCGCCATGACTGTACGGACGGTCTTCGTCACCTCACCCTGACGACCATAGTAATAGGCTTCACCGCCCGAAGCATCCTCTACAAGGGCAAGACGACCGGCACGGTTATACTTATCGCCAGCCTTACCATAGGTATAAGTAACACGGTTGAAGAGGTTTTCTGGATAAAGCACCTCATGGAGTCGCTCGAAGTCGTAGGTGTAAGAGATGTAACCCTTGTCAGATATCGACTTCCTAAGTTCTGCCGTGAGCTTCGTCAGGAGGTTGCCCGCCGCATCATAAGTCATATCCGTCTCACCTGCATCAGGATGATTCACCATCAGTTTCCGACCAAGCAAGTCGTAGGCATATTTCGTCTCCTTGCCGTTAGGATGCTGAACCGTCATCACCTGTCCGACAGGGTCATAGCTGTACTTCACCGTGATATCCTCACCACGGGCATGCTGCACCGTCTCACGGTTGCGTCCCTTGGCATCCGTATAGCTCTCTGCATGTCGTCCCAGTGCATCCGTGACTGTTGTCTGGAGCATCGGTTCACCGTCATGACTACCGATACTGTAGGCTGTGCGTGTCACACTGCCGTCAGCAAGCGTAACACTCGTGGTACGGTCGTGTGCATCATACTCCGTCTTTGCCTGCAAATCACCTGTAGCATGGTTGTAAGTTCCTATGTTACCATAGCTCTCCGTCATTGGGTAATAAGCCGCAATATTACGTCCGAAGGCATCGATGACAGCCCTTCCACTGACGATAGAGACCTTTTGATTGCTGCCACCAGACCACACCACACCTGTCTGTTTCGTCTGAACGGCACGCATCAGCGAGTCGGCAAAGGTATAGGTATCTATGTTTCCGTCCTTAGAATAATGGATGGTATGTGCCTTGCGTTCTGCAGGGAAGTACTCAAAGCGGATAGTAAACGGTTGACCACTCTCAATCTCATACGGAGCACGGATTGTCTGCTGACGTCCTAAGGCATCGTAGGTGTATTCCATCTTCTGCCCATTAAGGTCGGTGGTTACAGACGGAGCATTCCAAAGACCATCATAAGCCGTGCTGGAGCTATAGCCGTATGCATCCTTGACACTTGTCACAAGACTATGATAGCGGTCATCATACGTATAAGCATAGAACATACGCTGATGATTGTAGTTCTCCGGCTTCGTCATGCGTGTGATGTTACCATAGCCATCGTAAGTCATGTTATAGACAGAAGGCTTGTCACCGTTATACGTTGTCAAACGGAAGTGTACAACTGCAAATATACAACTTTATTTTGTAAATGGGTCTTTAGATCATGGGAAAACGGGGATGGATAGGGTGTGTTGTGTGCGTAAATGTAACCAAGCGAAAAACATCAAAGCCCCTAATTAAGTTTTAATTATATTTGCTGTCACTTTTAACACTTCGTGTAATGGATTTATAATCAATATATTAAAAGCAAAAAGGGAGTGACAGGAATGACAGCAAAATCGAAAATGGTATGCAAGTGGCTTTTGCGTTTGAGTGGAGAAAGGGGAACTGATAGTTATAAGATACGCCTGTTAGTGGTAAAACGCTCCAGCTCAGGTTCTTGTAAGATTATCCATCTTGACGTATACCACAGAACCATTACAGACTAATCTGAAATATATTTACAGTGATTTAAAGCTGCATGTCCACAAAATCTGGAGTTATGCAAAGCATTCGGACTTGTATGCCTTTCTCTATCAAAGACTTACAAATGCCTTTCTAAAAGGCCCCCTTTTACGCTGCAAAAGGGGGTCTTTCACACCTCAAAAGAGCATCTTTTAGAGTGTAACTAATCAAAGAAAATGAAGAAAGGTCGAAGTCAATGTAAACTAACTGATAATAAGGAAGAAACGGAATGATTTGCGTAAAGTTGCACTATTTGTAAAGGGCAGTAATATGCAGATTTAGGCAGAAGTTCAGTTACCAAAGCGTTACCCGATTATGACTTCGGTAACAATGAAGAAGATACAGGTAACTGAATTATTTTCATTCGTGTGGCTGTTGCTGCGGTCGGCAGTTTTCTGCATAAGTGAGGAACGCTTTAATTCGGGTAACTTTGCCCATAAAAATTAAAGCGTATGAAACAAGAGAAAATGAAGGTGTTGCTCTACCTCAAAAAGAGCGGTCTTGACAAGTCGGGCAAGGCTCCGATTATGGGACGGATAACCATCGGGCGTTCCATCGCACAGTTCAGTTGCAAGCTCTCCTGCAATCCTGACTTGTGGAATCCACGAGAGAGCAGAATGGACGGTAAGAGTCGTGAGGCGGTGGAGATAAACGGTAAATTGGAAAATCTGCTGTTGTCTGTTCAGTCAGCTTATCAATCTCTGCTATCCAAAGGTTGCCCATTTGATGCAGCCGATGTGAAAGAGCTGTTCCAAGGGAGCGTACAGACACGATGCATGCTCATTGAAAGGCTGGATATGCTCATTAAGGAGAAGGAAAGCCATGTTGGTATAGACATCAAGGAAGGAGCCATACACGGCTATCACTCTACCCGAATTCATTTGCAGAAGTTTATTCAACGGAAATACAAGGTAACAGACTTGGCTTTCTCACAGCTCACAGAGAACTTTATCTATGAGTTTGGGCAGTATTTCTTAGGTGAGTGCGGTTTTCAAGAAAGCACATTCTATAATGCAGCCACGCATTTGAAGACGGTATGCAGGTTAGCTTACCGTGAGGGATTGGCTGATGTACTTCTATTTGACAAAGCCAAAATCAGCAAGGGCAACAAGAGACTGCCCAAAGCATTGGACAGGGAAGCATTGGACAAGTTAAAAGTACTCCGCTTTGAGGACTTGGAGGAGGATATGGAAATGGCAAGGGATATTTTCCTCTTCGCCTGTTATACAGGTGCTGCGTATTGCGATTTGATGGAAATTGGCAAGAAGCATCTTTTCCGTGATGACGAGGGAAGTTTATGGTTAAAGTTCAACCGCCACAAGACAGGTGTACTATGCCGTATTAAACTGCTGCCCCAAGCCATAAGGCTGATGGAGAAGCTCCACAGCAATGAAAGGGAAACATTGCTCCCCTATATCAAGTACAAGAACTATCAGACCTGTTTGAAAGCCCTGCGGCTTCGTGCAGGCATATCGTTTCCCTTTACCACGCATACCGCAAGACACACCTTTGCCACGCTTATCACGCTTGAGCAGGGCGTGCCTATTGAGACAGTGAGCAAGATGCTGGGACATTCGAACATAAGCATGACTGAACGCTATACAAAGGTCACATCCCAAAACCTCTTTGAGGAGTTTAATCGTTTCCTTTCTTTCACGGAGGATATGCAGATGAGTATTTAGCAATAGACATATTAAAACTAAAATCATTATGAGAAGTACATTCAAGATACTGTTCTATATCAACAGACAGAAGACAAAAGCAGACGGCAACACCGCCATTCTCTGCCGTATCACCATAGACGGAAAGAGCACCGCCATTACCACAGGAGAAGAGTGTAAAGTCTCCGAGTGGAACACCAAGCAAGGGCTGACAACCAACAGGAAAACCAACCAAAGAATCTGCGAGTTCAGGGAATTGGTAGAGAAAACCTATCGGGACATACTGACGAGGGACGGAGTGGTAAGCGTGGAACTTATTAAGAACCACTTGCAAGGCATTGCCACCAATCCCACTACTCTCCTTACCATGAGCAAGGCGGAACTGCAAGCCGTCAAGGAAAGCGTTGGAAAGTCAAGGGCAG
>ERZ773197.1923-NODE-1923-length-13681-cov-5.574196_pt1 | contig 13681 bp, 8 predicted proteins | sample MGYA00580999_ERZ773197 | MGnify/ENA primary metagenome ERZ773197 (study PRJEB29015, sample SAMEA2738166) | human oral metagenome | biome: human oral; feature: human-associated habitat; material: saliva | place: China | collected 2185 ...
ACACTTGAACTCATAAAAAGTACACCTAATAGAGTTACTAAAATAGTTTCAGAGTCTGATAAAGGTATCTATGATGCGATGAATAAAGGTATAGCTCTTGCTACAGGAGATATTATAGGAATCCTTAACTCTGATGACTTTTATATTTCAACAGATGTAATTACATCTGTTGTGAATGAGATGCAACAAAAGGACTTAGATGCAGTGTATGGAGATTTAGAATATGTAGATGAGGAAGATACTGATAAAGTTGTTCGTTATTGGAAATCTAAATACTATAAAGCAGGATTGTTTAAGAAAGGGTGGCACCCTGCACATCCTACTTTTTTTGTAAAAAAAGAAATATATAATAAATATGGTAACTTTAATCTGAAATATAAAATAGGGGCAGATTACGAAATAATGCTACGTTTTATAGAAAAGAATAAAATAAAAGTAGGGTATATACCTAAAACTTTAGTAAGGATGCGCGTAGGAGGCGCTAGTAATCAAAGTATTAAAAACATTATTAAAGCTAATAAGGAGTGCTATAAAGCTTGGAAAGACAACGGTTTATCTGTTTCTCCTTTCATATTTTTAAGAAAACCTTTTTCTAAACTATTACAATATATTAAATAGAGTTTAAGAAAAAAACAATCATTATAACTTTTCAAAAAACTAATCACTACCTTTGCACCCATTAAACCTAATTATAAACATTCAAAACAAGTTAGCTAATGTCTAAAAACATTTTAAAAAACAGAAGATTCTATCAGAAAAATGTACTAAAAGGAGAAGAATACTTATAAAAAGAGAAAAGAGGTATAGATAATGTATTGTTGCTCCCTATCACAGTGGTCTCTTCTGTATTCTATTATGTGGCTCATACTACTGTTAGTATACCTTTATTTGCAACAGCAGTAGCCATATTTTGTACTTTGTATTATATAATTGTAAGATTGGGGATGAATCTGCGTATGCAAAGGTATTTGGCAAAAACAGTAGAGGACTATCATTTTCGTTGGTATGAGTTATGGCATATACGTTGGAATGACAAAGCTCTTGTTTCAGCTTGGCATAAAAAACTTATAGAGATCGCTAAAGAAGAATCTCTTACGGATACTCAGATAGTACAGATCATAGAAAATCAACGGCTTACAAACCATAAATGGTTTTCATACGCTTGGTTTATAATAGTTATAGGTTTTTCAATACTGCTCTCTATACTCTTTATCTCAATAAGAACAAATTATAAAATAGCAGAACTCCAACAATATAGAAGGAGATATAATTTAGAAAGGACTTATTTGGTTACCGCTAAAAAACAAATTATACTCCGATCATTTTTTATAAAAATAAGCAAGCAATGACAAAAAAAGCACTTATCACAGGAATTACAGGTCAGGATGGCGCATATCTCGCTGAATACCTGCTAAAAAAAGGTTATGAAGTACACGGTATGAAGCGCCGTTCTTCATTGTTTAATACCGATCGTATTGATCACCTTTACCAAGATCCTCATTTAGAGAATAGAAATCTCATTTTGCATTATGGCGACCTTACTGATAGTATGAACATCACCCGCCTTATTCAAGAGGTACAGCCTGATGAGATTTACAATCTTGCTGCAATGAGCCACGTACACGTGAGTTTTCAAACACCTGAATACGTAGGTAATGCTGATGGATTGGGTACACTCCGTATTCTTGAGGCGGTACGTTTATTGGGGCTTACTGATAAAACTCGTATTTATCAGGCTTCTACTTCAGAACTTTATGGTTTAGTACAGCAAGTGCCTCAAAGTGAAAAGACTCCTTTCTATCCGCGTTCGCCTTATGCCGTAGCTAAACTTTATGCTTATTGGATTACGGTGAATTATCGCGAGGCTTATAAAATGCACGCTTCTAATGGTATTTTATTCAACCACGAATCGCCTATACGCGGCGAGACTTTTGTAACCCGAAAGGTAACTCGTGCCCTTAGTAGAGTAGCTTTGGGTATGCAGGAAAGATTCTATATGGGTAACTTAAGTTCGCAACGCGATTGGGGGCATGCTAAAGATTATATCAAGGCGATGTACCTCATTTTGCAGCAAGACACCCCTAGCGATTATGTTATAGCTACAGGTATCACTACTGCTATCCGCGATTTTATCAAGATGGCGGGACAAGAAATCGGTCTGACTATTGACTTTAAAGGTCAAGGGGTAGATGAAAAAGGGTATATAGTTGCAGTAGACAAGGCTATTTTTGCTGAAAAAGTAGGCGAAAAGTACTTAGCAGCTATAGAAGCTAAGATTGCTAACAAAGCTGAAGTAGTATTAGTAGACCCTCAGTACTTCCGTCCTACAGAGGTAGATTTGCTTATTGGTGACCCAACCAAGTCGCAAACAGTTTTAGGTTGGAAACCTGAATATGACCTAAAAGGACTTATAGAAGATATGATGCGTTCTGACCTTAAACTCTTCAAACGCGATGCTTACCTTAAAGAAGGAGGATTTAAAGTAATGAATTATTTTGAGTAAGGATGGAAAAACACGCTAAAATATATGTAGCTGGACATAATGGGTTAGTTGGTTCAGCTATATGGAAAAACCTTTCACAAAAGGGCTATACAAACCTTATTGGCAGAACTAGTTCCGAACTCGACTTGCGCAATACACAAGCGGTAGCTGAGTTTTTTGCCAAAGAGCAACCTGAATATGTATTTTTAGCAGCGGCTAAGGTTGGAGGGATTATGGCAAATAACACCTATCGTGCTGATTTCATTTATGAGAACTTGATGATTCAGAATAATGTAATTCACGAAGCCTATAAAAATAAGGTAAAGAAGCTGCTTTTCTTAGGTAGCACTTGTATTTATCCCAAAGAAGCACCTCAGCCAATGCCTGAAGATTGCTTGCTAACTTCGCCTCTAGAGTATACTAATGAGCCTTATGCTATTGCTAAAATTGCAGGTATAAAGATGTGCGAAAGCTATAACTTACAGTATGGCACTAATTTTATAGCCGTGATGCCTACTAACCTATACGGGCCAAATGATAATTTTCATTTAGAAAATTCACACGTGCTTCCAGCAATGGTTAGAAAAATACATCTGGCAAATGCTTTATTTCAGAATGATTGGGAGGCTATAAAGATAGATCTTAATAGACGTCCGGTAGAAGGGGTAAGTGGAGAAAATAGTCAAGAGGAGATAAAGGCAGTCTTATCAAAATATGGTATTACGGCTGAAGCAGTAACCCTCTGGGGTACAGGTACTCCCTTGCGTGAGTTTTTGTGGAGCGAAGATATGGCTGATGCCTGTGTGTTTGTGATGGAGCGCATCGACTTCAAAGATACTTATCCCGTAGGAGCTAAAGAGGTTCGCAATACGCATATCAATATAGGTACAGGTAAAGACCTTTCTATAAAAGCCCTTTCAGAGCTTATTAAGCAAACTGTAGGCTATAAAGGTATGATTGTATTTGATAGTACTAAGCCTGATGGCACTATGAAAAAACTTACTAACCCTAATAAATTGCATCAGTTAGGATGGCAACATACTATTGAGTTAGAGCAAGGTGTAAAGCTGATGTACGACAATTATTTAAGATAAAAATTCTCCGTAACAAAATTATAAACTGATGAGGCTCACGGCTTCATCAGTTTTTTTTAACATTTTATTTTGGTGGTTTATTATTATTTATATACCTTTGCTACATAAATTAAGAAATTAACCTCATAGTGTTATGTTAAAGAAATTATTTTTTTATGTGCTTTTATTGTGCTCTATTACTGCTTTTTCTCAGGTGAAAGTTGAAGGAACAGTAATTGATGAGATAACTAAAAAGCCTTTACAGGGTGTGAAAGTACGCGTGAACTCCCCTCGCCGTTATGCTGAAACTGATAGCAAAGGTAGGTATGTGTTGCAACTTCCACAGGGCGACTTTCTCCTTTTCTTCTCGCTTAATGGCTATACTACCCGCGAAGAGGTAGTAATGATTGAAAAAGAACGCCGTCAGCTTCTCGACCCCTACGCCCTTTCGCCTGACTATGCTCAAGAAGCAGAGCAGTTAGCGGTTATTTCAGAAAACGAACTTGAAGATGACGAGAGCCAAGCCGATGCTATGTCAGGACTCTTGCAGAGCTCGCAAGATGTCTTTATGCGCCGTGCTGCTTTTGATTTTAGTTCGGTTTTCTTCAAACCACGTGGCTATGATTCTAAAGATGTGAGTGTGCTTATCAATGGTATTCCGATGAACCGGTTAGAAAACGGACGAGCTCAGTGGGCTAACTGGGGCGGACTTAATGATGTTACTCGCAACCAAGAACTCTCTAATGGCATTGCTAAATCTGACTATACCTTTGGCGGACTTGCAGGCGCTACCTACATTCATATACGTCCGTCTCTCAACCGAGCTGGGTTGCGCTTTTCTTCTTCACTAAGCAACCGCAGCTATGTAGGTAGGCTGATGGCTACTTATAGTTCTGGGCTACAGCGCAATGGTTTAGCTTACACCCTTTCGGCTTCTCGTCGTTGGGCAGCTAATGGTAGCTGGGTTGATGGTACTCTTTATAATGCCTATGCTTTCTCCGGAGCGATTGAATACCAACTTAATAATTATCACAACTTCAATTTAGTAGGGCTGTTTTCTCCTATAAAAAGAGGCAAAACGTCCCCTCTTACACGCGAGGCAATCGACCTAATGGGCTATCGTTATAATCCTTATTGGGGCGACCAGCAAGGCGATAAAAGAAACTCTCGCAACCGTATTATCTCCGAACCTATTTTTGTGCTTTCGTATAACTATCAGAAGGACGATACGCGCCTAAATGTAGACTTAGGTTATCAGTTTGGCGAGATAGGCAATACCCGTATCAGCTATGGTAATGCACAGAACCCAGAGCCTAATTACTACAAGAAGATGCCTAGTTATTATCTAAATCAACAACCTTCTGACGAGGCAATGGCAGAGCTCCAAAAGAATTACATCTTGAACAATCCTCAGCTGAATTGGGCTGACCTATACGCTGCCAATCGCAATGCTACCGATGGACGTAGTGCTTTCATCGTAAGCAATGATGTAAACCGCGAGCGTACCTTTACTACTAATGTAAACTTTTCTACCCCTGTGTATGAGAATATTAAGAGTACCTCAGGCTTGGTGTACCGCAGAATAACTTCTGACAACTACGCTTTAGTAGACGACTTATTAGGTGGTAACTACTTTATGAACTACGATTATTTCGAAAGTCAGCCGTATAACAGTCTCGAGGCTGATAGAAAGAAGCAGCAAGGCGACAAGTGGAACTACTCTTATGCGCTTAATAGCAACGTAGTAGAAGCCTTTAGTCAGCTTGAGTTTACCTTCAAAAAAGCAGAAGTTTTCGTGGCGGCTCGTTATCATTATACTGATGTACAACGCGAAGGCAATTTCTATTACCCTGTGTACCCCGATTCGTATGGCAAAGGTGCCCTACAGGTGCAAAAAGGTATGAGCACTAAGGCAGGATTTACGTATGCTCTTACCGGTAGACACTTATTGCAGTTTAATACCGCTTACTTCAATACGCCTCAATCAGTACGCAATATTTTCGTAAACGTACGCAATTCTAACCGACTATTGCCTAATATAAAGAATGAGGTAGCCTATACTGCCGATGCCAACTATATTTTGCGTTTGCCTTACCTCAAATCTCGCCTTACAGGATATATTACCGAGATAGAGAATACCTCAGAAACTAACTTCTTCTACACCGAAACAGTTCTTACTGATGAGATAAGCAACGGTTTTGTAGCCCAAACAATTGATGGCATAAAGAAACGTCATTTTGGTTTAGAATGGGGGGCTGAAGCGCAATTACTTCCTACGCTCAAACTTTCAGCAGCTGTTGCTTTAGGGCAATACACTTATGTTAATAATCCAAAATTATATATTTCGTCTGATGATATTCCTCAGGGAATTGCTTATGATGAGGTGAAATTGAAGAATTACCACGTACCAAGTGGCCCTCAGCAAGCATATTCAGTAGGGTTAGAGTACCGCAGCAATAACTATTGGTGGGTAAGCGCCACTGCCAATCTATTGGCTAAAAACTATGTGTCGCTTTCGGCGCTCAATCGCACCTCACAGTTCTTCATCGACCCCAATACCCGTCAGTCATTTACCAATATCGACTACGATAAGGCTCGCCAACTCCTCAAACAAGAGCGTTTAGACGATGTTTTCTTAGTGAATTTAGTAGGAGGAAAGTCTTGGCGTGTTAAGAAGGTGTATATTAGTGCGATGCTAAGCATTAACAACCTATTCGATACCCAATTCGTATCTGGAGGTTTTGAGCAATCGCGTACCGCTAACTATGGCAAAATGTTGCAAGACAACGCTCACGGAGTACCTTCATTCGGCAACCGCTATTTTGTAGGATACGGCCGTACCTATATGGCAAATTTAGCTATCAGTCTCTAAATAATTAATGTATTAAAAAAATCGAACAATATGAAACTAAATGTATTAAAAAACACAGCTATAGCGTTTATTTCGCTATGTACTGTAATGTCGTGCGTAAAAGACGATGATTACGAATTGCCCGACAACAAGAAAGTGCTACCAGCCTTTGCTGGCAAGGTAGTGAGCTTTTCTGATGTTGCCAGTAGAACTACCGCTTCTATAAAAACTTACAGTGCCGATGAAGCTATCGAAGGGTATGTAATTTCAAGTGATGAAGGAGGTAATTTCTATAAGAAAATCTACATCCAAAACGAAAATAAAACCCAAGCCCTTTCAGTAGCACTCGATAAGAGCGGTATCTACACCGAATTCCCTATTGGCGCTAAGGTGCAACTCCGCCTCAAAGGACTTACTACTCAGCTTAATAATGCCATTACTGAAGTAGGTTATAAGATTTATAAAAACGAAAAATCAGGTCGCGAGAGTGTAGGTTCTATGGCCGAAGCTATTTACAAAACCCATCTATACGATATGGGTGGAGAGCGTAAAACCCTTGCTTCGCTTGCTAAAGAAGTTACCTCTATAGAAACGGTTAAAAACGATGCTCACGTAGGACAGCTTATCACCCTCAAAGGCGTACATTTCCCTAATGAAGTAGTTGGCAAAACGATGTACGACAAAAACAAAGATTTAGGCGGAGCTACTAACTACAAACTTACCGATGCCAATGGTAAGACTATAGACTTCAGAACCAGCAGCTATGCTAAGTTCAAAGACGAAAAAGTCCCTGCAGGAACTCTTGATGTTACAGGGGTACTATCTAAATTCAATACCTCTTGGCAGTTTATGGTAAGCAATTATGCTGATATCAAAGTAGTAAGTAGTGCTACCACCACCTCTACCCAAACAAGTACTCAAACAGCTACCGTAGTAGCTCTCGATGCTGCTACTGCAACCGTAGCCGACTATGTAGTGGGCAAACGCGTTAAGTTACACGGCGTAATAACCGTTAAGAGCAGCCGTACTTACATTACATTTAAAGACGGTACCGAAATACAAGTCTATGCTCCTCGCGAAGTTACAATCTCTCAAGCAGCTAAAGACAAATTGTTGATGGCAGGCTATGAAATAGCCGTAACTGGAGTATTTACCGATTTCGCACTCAAAAACGGCACTGTGGTAAAAGAAATTGTATATAGCAAGGAGAGCGATATAGAGTTTATCAAAGCACCTGCTACAGTCCCTCAGATTACCACCCTCGATGCAGCCACAGCAACCGTAGCTGATTTTGATGCTAACAAAGATAAAAGAGTACTCCTAAAAGGTACGCTTACACCAGAAGGAAAAAATACCTATATACACCTTTCAGATAACACAAAAATACAAGTGTTTATAGTGACTAGTGTATTTAAGAAACTTTCAACTGAAGTGAAAAATAAACTTAAAACAGCGGGACAAAAAATAGAAGTAAAGGGTACTTTTGACGTTCATAATGGCAGTAAACAGATAAAATGCGAAGATGCTAATGATTTAGTATTCAAGAATTAGAGCTTTTACTTTTACTTTATAGTTTTTATTAAAAGAGGCTACCCTTTTTCGGATAGCCTCTTTTTTGTTCCTTTACTTCAGATATACGAAGGATACAGGAAGACCGAAGGATCACTAGACGATTACCGAATAATCACCAAAAAATAAACATCTAAAAATCCTTCTCAAACCTCCCAGCCTTCCCAATCCTCTCAAACTTCCCAACCCTCCCAGCCCTCCCAGAAAAAACAACAATAATTCCAACCTTTTAAAAAACATTTCGTTTATATAAACGAAAATTAAGATTAACAAAACCAATGAAAAAAATTATCCTATCACTGCTATTAGCAGCCACCGCCAGTGCCTTTGCGCAATCTTCTTTCAAAGGCACCCTTGTAAGCACTGACCAAAAACCAATAAGTGCTGCCAATATCATTCTTATTACCCTCCCCGATTCTACTCTTGTCAAAGGGGCTATCTCCGATGCTAAAGGCGTTTTTGAATTGCCTAACACGGCAGAGAATAAGAAAATCATTATTAAAATCACCCATTTGGAGTACGAGCCAAAGACACTTACCCCCTCACAATCGCAGTTGGGAATTATAGAGCTCACTCCGGCTACCAATCAGTTGGGAGAGGTAGTGCTAACTGCCCGCCGACCAATCATCGAACAGAAAGGCACGCGCATCAGCACCAATGTAGCACAATCGTCTTTGCAAAAGATGCCCCGTGCCGAGATGCTCATCAACTTCCTACCTGGGGTAAGCACCTCGTATACCGGCGGAGGCTTTGAGGTCTTTGGCAAGGGCAACCCAATCTTCTATATCAACAACCGCCGTGTGCGCAACCTCGATGAGGTCTATCACCTTGCCCCCAAAGACATCGAAAGCATAGAGCTTGAAACCCAACCGGGTGCCGAGCACGACAATACCGTAGGAGCCGTGATATATATTAAATTGAAGAAAAAACAAGGTGATGGACTTAGTGGTTCTGTCGAAAATGAAGAATATTTCTTAAAAAAAGGAGCTATGATAACCAATTGGCTCAACTTCAACTATCGTAAAGGCAGAACAGACTTCTTTGCAATTATAGGCAATTTCAACAACTTCAATAAGAAAAATGCTGACCTCTATCAAGATTTGCAAGTGCATACTCAAAGTAATGAGTGGCGCGTGACGAGTGATGAAACCAACGAAAGCAATGCCAAAGGGATTAACGTTAAAATAGGGATAGCACACGAGATTTCAGACAAACACTCAATAGGTATGAGTGTGAAAAGGAGTATAGAACCTTGGGTAGGGCATAGGTTTAGCACCCAAGAGACTGCCACTTTCAAAAATAACTTGCTTACAGCTAAAGGGCTCAATAAATATGACCGTTTTAACCGAAATAAGGACTTGGGTGTGAATGCTTATTATGAAGGCAAACTTACCTCTAAGCTAAAACTACAAACCGATGTAGATTATATAGGGCAACGCTCAGACAACACTTCTAATATCGCTGAGCACAACCTCCTTACTTCATCGTTGCGCCACGTGCGTACTCATCAAGATGCTGCTTCTGACTGGTGGGGACTCAAGACTACCTTCTTACAACAGTTAAGCAAAGGAACTCTCAATTACGGGGCTGAACTCGGCAATTTGCACCGTACCGAATACTACCAAGACAATGTGCTTACCACTTCTGATATCAAGAATACTGAGAGTCGTTCAGCGGGATTTGTTAGTTTCTCATATCCTTTCGGGAAAGTAAGCCTAAAGCTCGGCACACGCTACGAGTACGCCGATTTTGGGTATTACGAAAACGGACAGAAAAGCAATGTAAAGAGCCAAACCTACCGCGATTGGTTGCCTAATGTATCAGTAGCTTTCCCTTGGGATAAAACCCAACTCACCTTTAGCTATACCCGCAAGATACGTCGTCCTGCATTCTATGAACTCAGCGATTATAGTGCCTATAGTGCCCCTTTCTTATACAATAGAGGGAACCCCCTTGTGGTCCCTCAGCTTACTGATGAGTGGAATGCGCTGGCTACCTACGGACCTCTTTCGGCTGCGGTAACATATAGTCATTTTCACAAGGCTATCCACGATGATTATGGGTTTTCGGCTACTGACCCCAATGTGATAGAGAAAACCCTTCGCAACTATGATGATTATAATACACTTAGATGTGTGCTAAACGCTCAAACTCAGATAGGCAAGTGGATGCCTAAACTTACGCTTACGTATCTCAAACCTTTTGTAAGCGGAGTACTACCTACTAATGAGCCTTCTTTTTCAGTAGAAATGATGAACCAAATAGCACTAAGCGACAATTGGATGGTATTAGCCCTACTCAACTACGCCAGCAGGGGCACTGTTAGAGAGTATTATATGAGCGAACCGCGCAGTGGGGTGCACTTAGTTGTAGCACGTATGTTTTTCAACCAATCACTTACCGTATATGGAGGCGTAATGGATGCTTTCAACCAGCTGAACAACCACACCGAGTTTCGCAATCCTTATGTAGTGAGTCGTGCTACTAACAACTACAGCAACTACAGTATCAAAATAGGGATAAGCTATAATTTCAATGCTACCCAAAGCAAGTATAAAGGGCAAAACGCTTCGGAAGAAGAAAGAAGCCGTATGTAGCAACATTATTAAACAACAAAAGGGCTTTGACAGTATTATCTGCCAAAGCCTCTTTTTGTTGTCAGAAAATCTACAAATCTTACGTGTTATTTCTTAAGGAAAATCAACTTAAAAGCAGTGCTAATAAGCGAGATACGCAGATTAGCTGTAATGCTTTAGTTTGCGTAGGGTATAACCTTTATTTGTCCACTCTCATATTCGGCTAAAAATACCTCAGCAGGGGTGCTGTAGCCTGCCTTTTGTAGTTCTTCGAGGGACAAAAGTAAAAATAATTAGGGAATTAGCAAAGCAATTAAAGTCTATTTTTTCTTGCGAAAAAGTGCCTTAAAAGCAGTAATTATAAGAGAACCTATCATTAGGAAAGCACCAAAACCTCGTCCTCTGTATTCGTATCGCTTGCGTATCTGTGCTGAAACTGAGGTCTCTTCGGGGGTTGGAGGCGCAAAAGGTATCTTAAAAAGTACCTCTTTTTCGCCCAAAGTGACCTCTGAAGATACTTTTGAGGGTACGCGTTCTGGCAAATCGTAGGTTTTAGGGTCTTCGCCAAAGCCTCCGTAAGCAAGATAATAGGTGTACTGGTCGCCCGCAAAGCGTATATACACAGCGTAAGTATAACTCTTCACGCTTACTTTGCTGATGATAAGGGGTGATTTGCCACTATCGTCAATGAGGAGTTCTGCTTTGTGCAAATAAACAGGCTCGAAAGCTAACGTATTGACCAACTGTGGCATCAGTTTGCCTTGATAAAGCGTCTTGGGGCGGTCGCAGTGGGGGTTGAGGAGGGTAAGCCCCTCGCACATAGTGAGCTGTACCTGTCGCTCGCCTTTGAATATAGGCGATACCTCTATCTGCAATTCGTTTACTTTTAGGCTATTAGGTAATAAAAAACTGAGGTGGGAGGTCTGCCGTTTGGCATCGGAGCGGTAGTTGAAATTGATGGACTGCCAAGTGAGGGTGCTATCGCCCCACACAAAAGGCACCTCGATAGTGTCGCGCTCGGAAATGCCGAAAATACGAATGTCCTTCCCTCTTGGGGTGAAGGAATCGCCGTGAATATCGGGTAAATAGCGGTCAAAAGCGGCAGCAGGCAAGACCAGTCGCTGCCAAGAGTTGGGCTGCACGCCTTTGAGCTCTTGCCTAAGCGCATAGCCCGAAAACTGCCCCCAAAGCGGCGCAACCGCTAAAAGCATTATGGTCTGTAATAAAGCTTTCATTTGCAAAAATAATTATTGGCAAACTGATAAAAAAGCTTGGGTGGCGCCTTGTTTTTCTGTTATGTAGCGGCTGTTGATGGCTCCGATAGCAGCGCGCTTGTCCGGTGAATTTATTAGGCTATCCATAGCTGTGGCAAACTGCTCGGGGGTGCTGATAGAAAGCACTCCGCCTAAAGCTACTAACTCTTTGGCTTCGTTGAACTTGCTGTAATTCTTGCCAATGAGAACCGGAATGCCAAAGACAGCTGGCTCTAAAACATTGTGCAAGCCAGTGTTGCCCATACCACCGCCTACATAGGCTATATCGGCATAGCTGTATACCTTAGTGAGAATGCCAATGGTGTCGATGATAAGCACCTCGTAATCAGCTAAGTTAAGCGTGTCTTTCTCGGAGAAAAGCGCTACTTTTCTGTCTAACTTCTGTTTGTTGTGCTTTAAAACGGCTATCTCATCAGGATGGATATTATGGGGCGCTATAATGAACTTCACCCTACCCTTACAGCTATTGAGATACTGCAAATACACCTCTTCGTCGGCAGGCCAAGAACTGCCAAACACCACACAGAGGGCATCGCCTTTGAACTGCTCTACAAAATCGAGGTGGTTATCGCGGGTTACAATCTCTGCTACACGGTCGAAGCGAGTATCGCCCCCTACCGTAACATTGGTAAAGCCTAAGCCGTTCAGCAGTTGCTTAGACTGGTCGTTTTGGACAAAAAAGTGAGTGAAGCAGTGCAAACAACGGCGCATAAAGCCTCCATAAGGCTTAAAAAAGGCTTGACTGGGTCGGAATATGCCCGAAAGGAGGTAAGTTGGCACATTTGCCTTATGAAGTTGCGACAAATAGTGCCACCAAAACTCGTATTTGACAAAAACAGCCATAGTAGGTTGCACCATTTGCACGAAACGGCGGGCATTAGCAGGGGTATCTAAGGGTAAATAGACTACGATATCGGCATCGGGGGTGTTTTTGCGCACCTCATAGCCCGAAGGCGAAAAGAAGGTAACTAGCACCTTATAGCCCTGTTTTCGGAGGGCTTTGATAACAGGCAGTCCCTGCTCAAACTCGCCCAAAGAGGCGGTATGTACCCATACGTAGCGGGCTTGGGGGTCGATGTGGGTGCTGAGGGTCGTCCATACGGATTTGCGTCCGCTGACGAACAGACGTATTTTTTTGCTGAAAAGCGCCACAATAGGGAGGATTGCCCTAACGAGGTATATGGATAATGTGTACATTAATTTTAGTGAATTGCTGATGGTGGCAAAGGTAATAAGTTTTTCGGTGCAAAAGTAGTAATAATTATATATTAATGCAAATTACGCATTAGAGGGGGAAAATTGCATTATTCGCAATAATTCGCTCATTTTGTTATCGATTTGATAACGATGATTCTTCGCTCTTCCTATACTTAATCTATACTTAGTGTATACTTAATCTATACTGAAGATATTATTGAAAGATATTTAATAAAAAGTGTTAATATTAGTGGTGGGAAGGCTGGGAGGGTTGGGACAGGTGGGACGGGTGGGACAGGCGTAATGGGCGTGTCTTAATTAAAATTTTGCCGATTGAGAAAAAAATACTACCTTTGCTGAAACTGAAAAATATATAGTACAGAGAAAATGAATACAGGGCAACAACTTCTATAAAATGAAATATAAAACAACTATATTTATTCTTTTAAGTATTATACTAGTAGGAGTTTTTATACTTGTGAGGTATGGTCTATTCGTTGTGTATTGGTTAACAACTCCTAATGCTTTAGAACGAACAGATGTAGAAAAACAACTTATAGAGCATTTTGAAACAAGGAGCAAATTAGATGCTATTGAGTTAAAGCCAAGATTTAAATATTACATAATTTACTTGCAATATAAGTGTTACAATTATGTAA
>ERZ773197.1924-NODE-1924-length-13677-cov-9.285567_pt1 | contig 13677 bp, 12 predicted proteins | sample MGYA00580999_ERZ773197 | MGnify/ENA primary metagenome ERZ773197 (study PRJEB29015, sample SAMEA2738166) | human oral metagenome | biome: human oral; feature: human-associated habitat; material: saliva | place: China | collected 2185 ...
TTTTCTATTGTATATTTCTCTCTATTATCTTTATATTTTTCATATAAGTTTTGCTTTAATTGATTATAATTCTTTATCTCTTCTTTATGTTTTAATAAATAATTTTTAAATAAAATATAATTATTATATCGTACTCCATTTCTCTCTATTATATGTATAAAATGAGTTGTTTCGTTATTTTTATTTATTTTTTTAAACAAAAATTCACATTTTTCACCATTATCATCCCTATACTGATATCCACTTTCTTTTAAAATATTAAGATATTTTGCTTCATTATTAAGTTTTTCAACAATTACAGCTATATCTATTATTGGCTTTGCAACTAATCCTGGGATTGATGTACTCCCTATATGTTCAATTCCTTTAATATATTCTCCAATTAATTGATTTAACCTATCCTTTTCTTTTTCAAATTCTTCTTGCCATCTATAATCATATTTTTCTAATTTGACTTTTCCTTTTAAAACGCCTAACATATTAACCTCCTCTTATTTATATACCCTACTGCCTTTTATCTATTAATTTGATTATACTTAATTTAAAGTATTTAAGCAAAATTTGTATTGATATTTTGTTTTACTTTTTAGTTTTTATCTATATAATTATAAAAATGGAGGAAATTAATTTGATGTGTTTGAATAATGATTTAGTTATATTTGATTGTAAAGATTATAAAAATAATTTTGATATTGTTGAGTTTGATTTGAATAAGAGCTTTAATACTGGTAATTATGCTATAGCAATTGATTTTAGAAATGATTTAAAATACTCTATAAAGTGTATTAAGAAACTGATTTCATTGAAAAAATCTAATATTGTTTTTTGTACTGATTTTAAGGATTATAAAGTTAAATATGTTATTTCTAATTATAATGATTCAATTTTGGATGCTTTAAAAGCTATTGAAATCAGTAATTTGAAAGAGAAGTATACTTTTATTTATGATAGTGTATTTAAGCAATTGGATGATATTTGGAGTAAAAAGAATTATTGTAATTTTTGTAATAACAAATGTATTGCTACTCGAATGCATAAAAATATTGATCAATTAGATGGTTGTTGCTATTCTTTTAAAATGAATAATAAATTATTTTCAACCAAACTCATTAAAGATAAATGTAAATGTAAGTTTTTAGGTGATGATAAGCGTTGCACTACTCAAAATATTTCTTGTAAGCTTTTTACTTGTCAGTATTTAAAGAAATCTGAAAACTTTGATATAAAATTAAATGATTTTTTGCTTGTGATGGCATTCTTTAATTCAAAACAGAGATTGATTTTAAAATATAACTATTTTTATTCAAAAGAAAAAATTATTGATAAATTACTGGAAAAATCTAAAATGCCTTTAGCTTTATACTATTATTATGATTATTATAGAATTTAGGCCAAAAAATAAACCCGTTGTTTAGTTTGTATTCCGGGTTTATTTTTTGTTATTCTTTTACTTTTAATTTTTCTATTAGTGGCATTAACTCTTGATTTACTTTATTTACTTCTTCTGAATTTCCTTCTATTGCTAAAACCTTCATTTTTGGATTAGTGTAATCATCTATTTCAAATTTTACATTTTCTTTTTGATATGTGTATCTTGTTCTTATTAATTCTTTATCTACTTTAAGATTTAAAAATTCCATTAACGTTTTAGCAAAGGCTTTGTTTTCATTGTTTAAGTTTAGAATATCTGTTTCTTTACGTATTTTTAATTCTTGGTTTGTTTCATTATTTTCTTTAAAGTCTAGATATTCTGTTATTGTATGTTTTAAGTTGTCTTCTTCAATTGTTATTCTTGCCATTATGTATGTATCATTTTTATATAATGTTCTTTTTTGTGTTGTTTCACTTATTTTTATGAAATTATTTGATTCACAATATTGTATAAATTCTTTTATGCTTGTTACTTTATAACTATATTCGTATTCACTTTTCATATTTTCTACAACTGAATTATTTATTTAATTCTTCTAAGAACATTTTGTTCAACATTTGTGGATTTGCTTTTCCTTTTGTTTGTTTCATTGCTTGTCCTACTAAAAATCCTAATGCTCTGTCTTTTCCGGCTTTATAGTCTTCGATTGATTGTGGATTGTTTGCTAGTACTTCTAATACTACATTTTTAATTTCTGATTCATCTGAAATTTGAATCCATCCATGTTCTTTGATAATTTCTTTTGGTGTTTTGTTTTCATCAAACATTATTTCTAGAACATCTTTTCCAATCTTTGTGCTTATTGTTCCATTGTCTATTATTTCTACGAGTTCGGCTAGATTTTCTGCACTGAATGGTATTTTTTCTGATGGCAATTCTCGTTCATTTTGAATTCTTGCTATATCTGATGTTAGCCAGTTACATACTGATTTATAGTTTCCACAGATTTTTCCAGCTTGTTCAAACAAGTCTGATATTGCTTTTTCTGAGACTAGTGCTTTGGCATCTTTTTCTGATAGGCCTAGTTCTTGCATGTATCTTTCTTTTCTGCTTTCTGGCATTTCTGGAAGATTATTTTTTATGTTATCAATATATTCTTTTGATAATTTAATTGCTGCTAAATCTGGCTCTGGAAAATATCTATAATCTTGTGCATCTTCTTTTTCCCTCATAGAAAATGTTCTGCCTGATACATCATCCCATCTCATTGTTTCTTGATATACAGTTTCGCCTGATTCATTTGCTCTAATCTGATCTTTGATTTCAAAATCTATTGCTCTTTGAATTGATTTAAATGAGTTCATATTTTTCATTTCATGTCTTTTTCCAAATGGTTCATTTGGTTTATGCACTGAAACGTTTACATCTGCTCTATATGATCCTTCTTCCATTTTACAATCTGATACTTCTATATATTGTAATATTGATTTTAATTTTTTCAAATATCTATCTGCTTCGCCTGATGATCTAATATCTGGTTCTGATACAATTTCAATTAACGGAACTCCTGCTCTATTTAGGTCTACTAAGGCTCCACCTGCAAATTCATTATGGTTTAACTTTCCTGAGTCTTCTTCTATATGTATTCTTAAAATTCTTATTTTCTTTGGATTTCCATTATCATCTTCTATTTCAATATAGCCATTATTGCATAGTGGTTTATCAAACTGTGAAATTTGATATGATTTTGGTAGGTCTGGGTAAAAATAATTTTTTCTATCATTTTTACTATCCATTGAAATTGAACAATTTAATGCTAGACCCGCTTTTACTGCATATTCAACAACTTTTTCATTCAATACTGGCAAAGTTCCTGGTAATCCCATGCATATTGGACATACTTGTGTGTTTGGAGCTGAGCCGAACTCTGTTGAACAATTACAGAATATTTTTGTTTTTGTTGATAATTCTGCGTGTACTTCTAATCCAACTACTGCTTCATAGTCATTGTTTGACATTTTGTTCTCCTTTATTTTTTAAATTCTGGTTTATAATTTTCTCTAAATTTAATTTGTTGTTCTATAGCATATGCGGCATTTAAGATTTTTTCTTCTTGGAATCTGTTTCCTATTAATTGTATTCCTATTGGCATGTTATTACTGTCTACTCCACATGGAATTGATATTGCTGGTACTGATGCAATATTAATTGATACTGTACAAATATCTGCTAAATACATTTCTAGTGGGTTGTTTGTTTTTGATCCTATATCAAATGCTGTTGTTGGTGCTACTGGTGTTAATAATACATCATATTTTTTGAAACATTCATCAAATTTATTTTTTACATATGTTCTTACTTTTTGTGCTTTCTTATAAAATGCATCATAGTATCCTGATGATAATACATAAGTTCCTAGGATTATTCTTCTTTTTACTTCTTTTCCAAATCCTTCTGTTCTTGATTTTACGAATAATTCTTTTAAATCTTTATAATCTTTTGCTCTATATCCATATCTGATTCCGTCAAATCTGCCTAAGTTTGAACTTGCTTCTGCACAAGCTATTATATAGTATGCTGCTAATGATGATTCTGATACATCTAGTGAGCATTCTTCTACTATTGCACCTAATTTTTTGTATTCTTCGATTGAGTTTTCTAATGATTTTTTTACTTCTGGATTTATTCCTTCTCCAAAAAACTCTTTTGGGACTCCTATTTTCATTCCTTGGACTGAATTTTTAAGATTTTTTGTGTAATCAATTTTTTCTCTTTTTACAGATGTTGAATCATTTTCATCATGTCCTGCTATTATATTTAATAATAATGCTGAATCTTCTACATCTTTTGTCATTGGTCCTATTTGATCTAGAGATGATGCAAATGCTACTAATCCTGATCTACTTACTAATCCATAAGTTGGCTTTAACCCAACAATTCCACAAAATGATGCTGGTTCTCTAATTGATCCACCTGTATCTGATCCTAGTGCCCATGGTACTAAGTTAGCAGCAACTGCTGCTGCACTCCCTCCTGATGAGCCTCCTGGTACTTTATTTAAGTTCCATGGATTTCTTGTTATTTTGATTGCTGAATTTTCTGTTGAACTTCCCATTGCAAATTCATCCATGTTTAGCTTTCCTAATATTGGCATGTTTTTTTCTTTTATTTTTGTAATTACAGTTGCGTCATATGGTGATACAAAATTTTCTAACATTTTTGAAGAACATGTTGTTTTTATTCCATTTGTACAGATATTGTCTTTGATTCCTATTGGAATGCCTGCTTCTGGATTTTTTGATTCTGTAATTGCTTCTTCTAAACGTGTGCTTACAAATGCATTTACTTCTGGCTCTTTTTCATTGACTCTATCTGCATATGCTTTTGTTATTTCTTCAATTGTTATTTCTTTGTTTTTTACTTTTTCCATTAATTCGTGAACTGTTAAGTCAGTTAATTCCATTAATGTTCCTCCTCTATTTTAAAGTACCTTTGGTATCTTAAACATATTTCTATCTACTTCTGGTCCGTTTTCCATCATTTGTTCTATATTGTCAAATTGTTTTACTTCATCTTTTCTAAATACATTATAGTCTTCTGTCGCTCCGATTGTTTCATCTAGTTTTCTTACATCTATTTTATCAATTGTTTCTGTATAATTTAAAATGTCTTCTAGATTTTTTAAATATTCGTCAATTTCATTTTCTTTTATTTCTAAATCTGATAATTTTGCTATGTGTAATAGTTCTTCTTTGCTTATCTTCATTAAGGTTTCCCTCCTTTTTCATATTTCATATTATACACTTGATATGCTTATTTTTCAAGGGTTATGGATTGTCTTTGTGTAATTATTTTGGCATCAAAAATGGCCTAGATGTACTAGACCATTTGCTTTTATCAATCTTATGGAGTTAATCGTTCTGGACCACGGAATAAAAACATTGCTTCTTTCAAACTTGGTAATTCTAATAGATTCATTATTATTCTATCAACTCCTATTCCAAATCCCCCATGTGGTGGGCAACCATATTTAAAAAATTCTAAATAAAACTCCACATCTTTTTCTAATCCTTTTTCTTTAGCTTGTTCTTTTAATATTTCATATCTGTGTTCTCTTTGTGCACCTGTTGTAATCTCTACACCTTTCCATATTAAGTCATAGCCTTGTGGTACTCCATTTTTTCTTAGATGATAGAATGCTCTTTTCCTTTTTCCGAAATCTGTTACAAATATGAATTCATGATTATATTTATCTTTTGCTAATTTCGCTAATAATTTTTCCGCCTCTGTTGTTAAATCATCTTGTTCTTCTTCAGGACATTGATAATTATATCTTTTATTTAATTCTTCATAAACATCTTTTAACTTCATTCTTGGAAATGGTAAACTTGGTACAATTACATCTACATCAAAATATTCTTTAATTTCTTTTTCATATTTTGCTTTAACCTTATTTAAGGCAAAATTTATCATTTCTTCTTCCATAATCATAACATCTTCATATGTATCAATGTTTGAGAATTCTAAATCAAATCCTGTAAATTCCGTTGCATGCTTTCTTGAGTGTGATTTCTCTGCTCTAAAAACAGGCCCACATTCAAAAATTCTTCCAAGCCCTGAGGCAATTGCCATTTGTTTATAAAATTGAGGGCTTTGTGCCAAATATGCTTTTGAATTGAAATATTTAACTTCAAATACTTCTGATCCACTTTCGCTTGCTACTCCAATTAATTTTGGTGAGTGTATTTCTATAAATTCTCTTTCTATTAAAAACTCTCTACACGCATTAACAAATAGTGTTTGTATTTTTAACATTATTTGATTTTTATCTGTTCGTAAATCAAGCCATCTATAATCTAATCTTGTATCTATAATTGTTTTTTCATCAATTGGATTTGCTTCTGCATAACTTGTTACTTCAACTTTATTTACTTGTACTTCTTTTCCTCCAAGTTTTACACTATCATTTTCAATCAATTCCCCCTCAACAATAACTGTTGCTCCTGGAATTAATTTAGAGAAAACTTCGCCCACTTCTGGAAATTTAATTTTATCAATAAATAATTGAATTTTTCCAGAAAAATCTTTCAATATTACAAATTGCATTGATTTTTTATCTCTAATTGTTTCAATTATTCCATGAAATTTAACTTGTCCTTTTTGTAATTTTGTTATTTGAGATATCATATTTTTTCTCCTTTTGTAATATCTTTTATAATTCTTTAGTTTTATATGTTATATAACCTTCATAATTATAACTCTGATCTATACCTTTCATGTATACTTCATGATTATTAATTTCGTCTGTTAATGCTAAATTTAATATATTCTTTATTTCAGTATCCTTTATTGGGCTTCTTTCCATTGCTAGTAAGTAATCTTCTTTATCTACCTTTTCCCAATCAATTACTTTTTTTATTTCATTTTTTAAAATATGATCAAGCCATATTCTTGTACTTCTCCCGTTTCCTTCTCTGAATGGATGTGCTATATTCATTTCAACGTATTTCTCAATAATCTCATTAAAATTAGATTGTGGCATTTTATCTATATTATTTAATGATTCTTTTAGATACATTAATGGCGCAAATCTAAAATTTCCTTTTGAGATATTTACATCTCGTATTTGTCCTGCAAAGTTGTATACTTCATCAAATAAATACTTATGAATAAATTGCAGTGTTGAAAATTTGCCTGCTGGTAGTTCTACTAACATGTTTTTTTCAAATAATTCTTTTGCTTTTTTCTTACTTATTTTTTCTTCTTCAATAGCTAACTCTACTGGATTAGTAATTCCCAATTTATTTTCAAGCATAGTTACATTCTCCATTCATTATTTGCTTTTTGTTGATTTTCTAGTTGTTTTCTTCTTTGTTGTAGCTTTCTTGGTTGCTGTCTTTTTTGTTGATTTTTTCTTTGTTGTTGTCTTTAATTCATCATCATTTTCTGATGGTGACCATGTTTCTCCGATTTTTGGCGCATTCCAAGAAATATATTTGCATGATGTTTCATCATTGTGATTGTTGCTGCAGATATAGTAGTTACGGCCTCTTTTTGTTTTGCGAATATAAACGTCTGCTCCACATACTGGGCATGGATTTGCAGCTTTTTCTACAAACGGTTTAACATTTTTACATTCTGGATATCCACTGCATGCTAGAAATTTTCCATAACGTCCGTATTTTATCGCCATTGGCTTTCCACATTTTTCACACATAATGTCAGTTAATTCATCTTTTAATTCAACATGTTCAAGCTCTTCATCTACTTTTACTAATTCTTTTGAAAATGGTGTATAAAAATCTTTTATAACTTTTTTCCATTTTTCTTTTCCTTCTGCTACTGCATCTAGTTCGTTTTCTATTCCAGCTGTAAATTCAACATTTACAACATCTTTGAAATTCTCTACCAATAATTTGTTTACAATTTTTCCAAGATCTGTTGGGACTAATTGTTTCTTTTCACGCTTAATATATCGTCTATCAACAATTGTTGAAATTATTGTTGCATATGTACTTGGGCGTCCAATACCGTTTTCTTCAAGTGCTTTTACAATACTTGCTTCTGTAAATCGAGCTGGTGGCTCTGTGAAGCTTTGCTTTGTGTCTATTCTATCTTTTTTCAATTCTTCATTTTCGACTAATTCTGGAATTGATTCTTCCCTATCTTCGTTTGAATTGTCGTCAGTATCTTCTACATACAATGTCATGAATCCTTTAAATTTTAAAGTTTGTCCATTTGCTTTAAAATTATATGTTTTGTTTAATACTGTTGAATCAATATTTACTGCTACTGTGTCATAGATTGCTTCTGACATTTGGCTTGCTAAAAATCTATTATAGATTAGTCTATATAGTTTGTATTGATCTGGTGTTAAGTTTTCTTTGATTTCTTCTGGACTTAAATCAATATTTGTTGGTCTAATACCTTCATGACCGTCTTGCGCGTCGCTTTTTGTTCTATAATATCTATTTTCATAATATTTATCTCCGTATTTAGCTGTTATTACTGATTTAGCTACTGCTCTTGCCTCTTCTGAGATTCTTGTTGAATCTGTTCTCATATATGTTATTAAACCAATTGTTCCTTTACCTATTACTTTTACACCTTCATATAGTCCTTGTGCTACTTGCATTGTTTTACGCAATTGGAATCCTAATTTCCTTGCTGATTCTTGTTGCATTGTTGATGTTGTAAATGGTGGTGCAGGTGTTTTCTTTCTTCTACCTTTTTTAATGTTTGTTACTATATATTTTGATTTTTCAATATCTTTTAAAATTTCATCTACTTCTGGTTTTGAATGTAATTCAATCTTTTTGTTATTAATTGTTGTTAAATGTCCTTGAAACAATTTTCCTTTTTTGTCGAAGATTGCATAGATATTCCAATATTCTTCTGGAATAAATTTCTCTATTGCTTCTTCTCTCTCACATATCAATCTTACTGCTACTGATTGAACTCGTCCTGCTGATAATCCTCTTTTTACTTTTTTCCAAAGTAATGGACTTATTTGGTATCCAACAATTCTATCTAATACACGTCTTGCTTGTTGAGCATCTGTTATATCTAAATCTATCTTTCTTGGATTTTTTATTGATTCTTTTATACATTTTTCTGTTATTTCATTGAATGTTACTCTGCATAAAGAGTCAGTTGGTATCCCTAAAATGTATGCTAAATGCCATGCAATTGCTTCTCCTTCACGATCAGGGTCAGTTGCTAAAAAGATTTGTTTTGCTTGTTTTGCTTCTTTTTTTAATTCATTTATTAGAGGAGCTTTTCCACGAATATTTATATATTGTGGTTCAAAGTCATTTTCGATATCTACTCCTAATTTTGATTTTGGCAAGTCTCTTACATGTCCTACTGATGCCACTACTTTATAAGTTTTCCCTAAAAACTTTGATATTGTATGTGCTTTTGATGGTGACTCGACTATTACTAATTTATCTGCCATTTTGCTTCCTCTCTTATTTCATGATTGTTTCATAAATTTTGTCTTCTACATTTTCTATTGCTAATTTTCTTGAATTTTCTGACATTTGTCTTAATTTGTTTTTATCTTCTATTAATTCAATTATTGTTTTGTCTAATATATCAGTATTTAAATCTTTGTCAAGTATTACTTTTGCTGCATTTGCTTTTTCTATTGCTCTTGCATTATATTCTTGATGATTTTCTGCTGCAAATGGAAATGGTACTAATATCGCTGGCTTTCCTACATTTTCAATCTCTATTATTGTCATTGCTCCACTTCTTGATACTACTAAATCTGATATGTTCATTATTTCTTCCATATTATATATGTATGGTAGTATTTTTGAATTTTTTATATTTTCTATATCTTTTCCTTTTTCTGCTAAATATTCTTTTATTTCTTCAAAATTCTTTTTTCCTGGAGCCCAAATTATTTGATAATTATTTTCTTTTATTACTAAATCTTCTACAGCTGTATTGATACTTTTTGCTCCTTGACTTCCTCCGAATACTAAGATAATTGGTAATTTAGGATTTAATCCTAATTCTTTGATTTTTTCATCTTTTTGTTCTGTTGTTAAATTTAAACATTTTGTATTGCTTGGTGTTCCTGTTACTACTGTATTTACTTTCGGATTTAATTTTAATTTTGCTTCTTTAAATCCTAACATTACATATTTTGCTTTTTTTGACATTAATTTGGTTGCTATTCCTGGTAATACATTACTTTCATGTATTATATATGGAATTTTTAATTTTTGTGCTGCACGACATACTGATAATGTAATATATCCACCTGTTCCAATTACTAAATCTGGTTTAAATTCTTTTAAGATTGTTTTTGCTTCACTTATTGAATGAATTGTTTTTATCAATCTTTTTAAATTCTCTATTGTTGGCTTTCTATATACTCCATAAGCTCCAATATGTTTTATCCCATAACCGGCTTTAGGAACTAGATCATTTTCTAGTCCCCTATCTGTTCCTATAAATATTATTTCTGAATCAGGTTGTTCTGATTTTATTTTGTTTGCTATTGCTATTCCTGGATTTATATGTCCACCTGTTCCTGCAGCTGCAATGACTACTTTCATTGATTTGCTCCTTCTTGAACTTGTTTTTGTTCTTTCTCTTCTTTTCTTGCGTCTCTTGAAATTGCTAATAATACACCAACTGATGATAATAATATTACTAATGATGTACTTCCATAACTTAAGAATGGTAATGATATACCTGTATTTGGCATTGTATTTGTTACAACTCCTATATTTAAAAATGCTTGTACAACTACAATGCTTGTTAATCCTGTTGCTACCAATTTGCTAAATTTGTCTTTTACATTTGCTGCTATTGCATATCCTCTTACTGCGAAAATTACAAATAATGCTATTACTGCTATTGCTCCTACTAAGCCTAATTCTTCTACTATTATTGCAAATATAAAATCATTATGTGCTTCTGGTATATATAAATATTTTTGTTTGCTTTTTCCTAAGCCTACTCCTAGAATCCCTCCTGATGCTAGTGCATATAAGCTTTGTACTGTTTGATATGATATCCTTGTTGGATTATCACCTTCCCATGTATTTAACCATGCTGTTATTCTATCATTTCTGAAGCTTTTAGTTGATTTGTTTTTTAATACCATTAATATCGCATATCCTATTAATCCCATAACTCCATATAGTTTTAATTGATCAAACATTTTGATTCTACTTACTATTGTTATTATCAACATTACTATTGTCATTATTAATCCTGCACTTAAGTGATTTTGAAAACCTACCAATATTGCTACTGGTATTCCTATTAATACCATTGGTATTCCTAAATAATATCCTGCTTCTGAAAAATTTATCCTTTTATCACAGTAATATCCTGCGAATGAAAATACTAATCCTATTTTTGTTAACTCAGATGGTTGAAATCTTATTGGTCCTATTTTTGCCCAACGTGTTGCCCCTTTCGCACCTGTACCAATTCCTGGAATCATTACTAATGCTAATATTACTATTGATATTACATATATTATTCTATAATATTTTTGAAATACTTTTACATCTAATTTTCTAGATATAATAATCATAAATATTACTCCAACTACTGCTGTAAATGCTTCTCTTTTAAAAAAATAATATGAATTATTATAATTTATTAATGCTGATGGTGCACTTGCTGATAATACCATTACTAATCCAAATAATGTTAATATTATTGTAATTGATAATAACAAATAGTCTTGTGGCATTTTTTCTTTTTTAAAGTTTAATATTTTTCCATTAGTTTTTTCTTTGTTTATCTTTTTTTCCAAAAATAACCTTTTCTCCTTTTGTTATATTATTAATATTCCTATACCACATGCTATTAATGTTATTGCACAAAATACTATGACTACTGTCGTTTCTTTCCATCCACATAATTCAAAATGATGATGAATTGGTGACATTTTAAATAATCTTTTTTTAGTTTTTTTATAATATGCTACTTGTAAAATTACTGATAATGTTTCTAATACTGGAATTATTGCTATCACTATTAATAATAATGGTAATTTTAAGTATAGTGAAATTCCAGCAATTGCTCCTCCTAATAATAGTGAGCCTGTATCTCCCATAAATACATGTGCTGGGTATATATTAAATAATAAAAATCCTAAACTGGTTCCCATTATTATTGATCCAAAAATTGTTGTTTCTTTAATATTCCACATTATTGAAATTATTGTTAATGTTGCTATTATTATTGTTGTTACACCTGTTGATAATCCATCTATTCCGGTCTGTTAAATTTACTGCATTTGTTGTTGCTAATATTACTAATACTGCAAATACTATATAAAGCCATATTGGTAATGTTATGTATTTGTCTATTATTGGTACATATATATCTGTACCATTATGAAATACGGTTATTAATAATATTACATATGCTATTGATATTATTAATAATCCAGCCATTTTGGCTTTTGGACTTAATCCATCTGTGTTTTTCATAACTACTTTTTTATAATCATCTATAAATCCTATTAAACCAAATCCTAATGTTACAAATATCATTGGTAGTAGTCTTGTTGCTATTTCTGTCTGATCTCTTGCATAATCAAAAAACAAAAATGCACTTAATAATATGGTTGAAATTATCATTATAATTCCTCCCATTGTTGGTGTTCCTGCTTTTCCTAAATGTGATTTTGGACCATCATCTCTTTCAGATTGTCCTGCTTTTAGTTTTCTTAATACTGGTATTACTAAAAATGCGATTACTATGCTTGTAAAAAAAGAAAGTAGTAATATCTTTATATGGAAACTCATTTAATTATTTTCCCCCTTTAGAGGCATCTGTTGCCTTTTCATCGCTTTTCTTGTTTTCTAGTATTTGTGCAATTATTTCTTTTACTATTTCTCTTTCATCATATGGATATTTCACATGATTTATTTCTTGATATGTTTCATGTCCTTTTCCTGCTAATACTATTAAATCATTCTTTTTGGCCATCTTTATTGCTTTTCTTATTGCTTCTGTTCTATCTACTATTACTTCGTATTTTCCTTTTGTTTTTTTGATTCCTGTTTCAATTTCATCTACAATTAATTTTGGATTTTCTGTTCTTGGATTATCTGATGTAATTATTGTATAATCTGCTATTCTTCCTGATATTTCTCCCATTATTGCTCTTTTGCTTGTGTCTCTGTCTCCACCACATCCAAATACTGATATTACTTTTCCTCTTGTATATTCTTTTACTGATTGTAAAATACTTTCTAGACTTTTTGGTGAATGTGCATAATCTATCATTATTGTTAATCCTAGTTTGTTGTCTACAAGTTCGTTTCTTCCAGGTACTCTTATTGTTTCTAATGCTTCTTTTATTTTTTCAATATCACATCCTAATTTTATTACTATTGCTAATGCAGCTAATGTATTATATACACTGAATCTTCCTGGTATTCCTGTTCTGATTCTTTCATTTTTATTATTTATTCTTACTTTAAAATCTACATATGAATTTGTTATTGTAATATCTTTTGCTAATATATCACATGTATTATCTATTCCATATGTTTGGATGTTTCCATTTCCTATTATGTCTGGTACTAATCTTGTTTTTAAATCATCTGCATTTACATATCCACATTTGCTCATTTCAAATAATCTAACTTTTGATTTAAAATAATCTTCCATGTTTGGATGTTCATTTTTGCTTATATGATCTTCTGATAAATTTGTAAATACTCCTATGTCAAAATCACTTCCATCTACTCTATGTAATTTTAAGCTTTGTGATGATACTTCCATTACTACTACATCACATTTTTCATTTGCCATTT
>ERZ773197.1926-NODE-1926-length-13658-cov-66.598765_pt1 | contig 13658 bp, 9 predicted proteins | sample MGYA00580999_ERZ773197 | MGnify/ENA primary metagenome ERZ773197 (study PRJEB29015, sample SAMEA2738166) | human oral metagenome | biome: human oral; feature: human-associated habitat; material: saliva | place: China | collected 2185 ...
GCGCAACATGTATCGGTTGTGGTGCTTGTGTTGCTGCATGTAAGAATGGTTCTGCAATGCTCTTCGTATCATCTAAGGTTAGTCAGTTGGCTCTCTTGCCACAGGGTAAGCCTGAGGCTGCAAAGCGTGCAAAGGCTATGGTAGCTAAGATGGATGAGGTTGGTTTCGGTAACTGTACCAACACTCGTGCTTGCGAGGCAGTATGTCCTAAGAACGAGAAGATTGCCAACATTGCTCGTTTGAATCGTGAGTTCATCAAGGCTAAGTTTGCTGATTAATTCGAAGTAATCGTTAGTAAATCACTAACGCAAACATAATTAAGAGGATATGTCGGGGCTTCCTGGACATATCCTCTTTCGTTATATAATAGGATTGAAACAGCTCTGAAACCATCAGATGACGCACTTCCAATGCATTGTAATGCGCTGTACAAAGAGTTGTAACAATGCTGTACAATGAGTTGTAACGTTATTGTACAATGAATTGTCACGCATATTACAATGAATTGTAACGTACGATACAATCGAGTATCACGCACATGATAATCGAGTATCACACGTATGATACTCCAGTATCATAAGGATGATACTGAGTGAGATAAGCCCACAACGTGGCGTATATAGTACTTATGCTGATTTTTACTCCTGCCTAGCTTATGTGCATCATAATGAAATCAAACCAGCGAGTTGGTAATATTGTATGCAAGAAGACGAGGGGTTTCGCACCAAAACCAATGAGATATCGTGCCTTTGGGTGACGTGCATTTGTGGCACGACTGATAACCTTTGCAATTACTTCAGGGCTGCTCATCATGTTACCACTATACAGCTTACGCAGACCTTCAGCCGCCTTCTTCGCCTGTTCCTCGTATGCTCCTCCCTTTGAGCTCTCCTCTAAGTGGTCGGCAGCAATGAAGCCCCAAGGCGTCTTGATACCACCTGGTTCGATGATTGTAACGTTGATTCCGAATCCTTTTGTCTCCATTCTCAAAGCATCGCTGAATGCTTCAAGGGCATACTTAGTCGCATGATACCATGCACCGAAATAGAGAGTCAGACGCCCGCCCATCGAACTGATGTTGATGATAGTACCGCTATGTTGTTTACGCATGAAGGGCAAAACCTTCTTCGTTAACATAGCTGCACCAAAGACATTAACGTCGAATTGATTGCGTGTCTCCGCTATGCTAACATCCTCAATGGCTCCAAACGAGCCATAGCCAGCATTGTTGACCAATACGTCAATGCGCCCTTCAGCTGCAATAATAGCCTTTACAGCCTTGTCAACACTCTCTTCTATGGTTACATCCATCTGCAATGTCTTCACACCGAACTGCTTTAGTGCATCCATCTTCTCAACTCTTCGTGCTGCACCATATACTATATGTCCTTGCCTCGCAAGCATCTCTGCCGTCTGATAACCTATACCACTACTTGCTCCAGTGAGGATGATTACTTTCTTTTCCATTGCTTAATTCTTGCTCTGTTAATTATTTGCTACCTAAGTGCGGTGCAAAGGTAAGTATTTAATCTAGTATCACATAAGGCACATCAGAGTATGTATTGTCAATGAGCAGGACTGGTAAGGATTGGGTACAAAATAAACCATAGGGTTTTATCTGATGATGTCCAATATTGCTACTGATGCTTACCAGCTTAACATCTATTTATGCTTAAAAGCCTGTAACTATGCCCTATATCAATTTTTTTTGCTAATTTTGCGCACAGAGATACATATTAAGTTATTTAAGTGCGATAGATATTCATGACAGATAAGAACAATACATCCAACCAGTCTTCATTGACAGCTGAGGCTCCTTTGAAAGCTAGTTACACAGATTACGAGGTTATTCCTTCACATGGATATAGCCTAATTGTGAAATGTCGTAAGGGCGAACAGACAGTCATCCTCAAAGGTTTAAAGGAAGAGAATAGTAAGCGAACGCTACTAAGAAATGCCTTGAAGCGTGAGTTCAAACAATGTCAACGATTGAACCACACGGGTATTGTGCGTTATCAAGGACTTGTGGATGTTGACGGCTATGGGCTTTGTATAGAGGAGGAGTTTGTAGAAGGTCGCACATTGCAGGCTTATCTTAAAGAACAACACACTGACGATGAGAAGATAGCTATTGTAAATCAGATAGCAGATGCGCTCCGATATGCTCATAACCAGGGTATCGCTCATCGCAACCTCAAGCCTTCTAATATTCTTATCACTGCTCAAGGCAATTACGTGAAGTTGATTGATTTCAGTGTATTGTCGCTTGATGACGTTAAAGCAACCGCTGACACAACTCGCTTCATGGCGCCAGAACTGAAAGACGAAACCATGACTGCCGACGGAACAGCTGATATCTATTCGCTCGGAACGATAATGAAAGTGATGGGGCTAACGCTTGCTTATAGTGATGTCATTAAGCGTTGTTGTGCCTTCAAGCGCAGTGATCGTTATGCAAACATCGATGAGTTCCTAGCCGATCTCAATCATGAAGGGTCGTCATTCACCATGCCTACAATAGGTAAAGGCACCGTTATGGTGGCTGTGATTGCGGTGCTTGTGATAGTTCTGGGCATTCTGACATATAATTATGGTGGTGCTTTGCTCAATCAAATGGGCAAGATAGATGTCTCATCTGTCTTTAAGTCGGATGAGGAGACAGCTCCCGAAGATAGCGTAAAGGTCACTACTCCTAACGAGCAGACCAACGATAGCACCCATAATGCGGCTCCAATGACAGGGAAACTCGCTTTCCTCAACACAATGAAACCCGCTCTCTATCACGATTTGGATAACATCTTTGATAAGAACTCATCCGATCAAGCAAAGTTATCGAAGGCAATCAAGAGTTATTATCGTGGACTTATTCAAGCCAATGATACACTCGACTCTGAGCAAAGAGCTGAACTCGACCGTGTATTCGGTGACTATGTAAAACAAAAGAAAGCTGCTTTGAAATAAGATATAAACGCTATTTCCACAGTGATAGAAATAACAACAGGGCAAGTTCTATGTATTCCTTCAATCCATCATGGTTGTAAGAAAGCATAGAACCTGCCCTTGTTTTTATTCTTGTCAATGGTTATTAAAAGAGAAGAACAGAATGAAGCAAATCTATTACGCACTACTCGCACTATTCCTTTCCACCACTTCTATATATGCACAGAAGCCTGCTACGGATCGTCGCTTGGCTGCTGGTCAATCCATGGAGAGGCAAGGTTTGGTGAATATTAAGCACGTTGTACCCTCAATAAAGGTCGCTTTAATGTATGCACGCACCGATAACTTCTGTAATCGACAGCTCTATCACGATCTTCGTGATGCTTATGTCCTCCCTCGTTGTGCGGAGGCTCTGCGTAAGGCACAAGCTGAATTGAAGCGTCGCAGACCTGATTTGAGTTTATGTATATTTGATGCTACACGCCCAATGAGCGTTCAGCAGACGATGTGGGATGCCGTGAAGAACACATCCAAATACTTCTATGTGTCTAACCCAGCGCATGGTGGAGGTATGCACAACTATGGAATGGCAGTGGATATTAGTATTTGTAAGGCTTCATGGAACGATGCCACATGGCGTGAGGGGGCTGCACGTTGCCATATAGACACAATCCCTATGGGAGCAAAGGTTGATCACATGGGTGCTGCAAGTCATATAGATAAGGAACAAGGATTACTTGATCGGGGTATTATCTCACGTGAGGCACTTGCCAACCGACGGTTACTTCGAGAGGTTATGACCGCTGCTGGCTTCATGCCACTGCGCACTGAATGGTGGCACTTCAACCTTTGTACGAGGGAATGGGCGAAGAGTAACTTGAGAGTGGTTAGGTAGAGATGCCTCACCCCCAGCCCCTCTCCGAATGGAGAGGGGAGTAGATAGTATCATTGGCTATTGTTAGATAATTAGGAAATGTAGCATAAGAAAGAACGAAAGATGGCAATACAACAAGGAGAGTTTCCACTTCCGAGATACGTGCGAGAAACCCTCAATAAGCATAACATACCATTTCCTTCTTCACTCGGAGATGGTACTGGCGTGAGACTCTTAGCTCTTCAAGCGCATAACTATCCTGACATTGATATGCCCTTCTTGCTTAATCAGCTTACAGGATGGCTGAAGGCGCACACCAAGTTGCCCTCATGGGCTGCGCAAGAGGATATTATCTATCCGCCACATCTATCTATGGAGCAGTGCTCAAGTGAGCAGACTGCATTGTATAAAGCTAACTTATTAGAGGAACTGAGTGCCTCTCATGCTACTTCTTCATCTACTCACTTTGTTGATCTCACGGGTGGTTTTGGTGTCGACTTCTCATTTATAGCACGCAACTTCGCCCATTCCACCTACGTAGAACAGCAAGAACAGCTATGCAAAGTGGCACAACATAACTTCAAGGTGTTAGGTTTGAGTCACGTAGAAGTGGTCAATACAGATAGTACGGAATACCTCCATCAAATGCAACCAGTCAATGTTATCTTCCTCGATCCAGCACGTCGTAACGAGCAAGGGGGCAAGACTGTACTGATAGAAGATTGTTCTCCTGATGTGTTGACACTAGAGAAGGAACTCCTAGAGAAGGCAGATATTATCGTTCTGAAGCTCTCGCCAATGCTTGATTGGCACCGAGCTGTAAACGAACTAAACGTTATTGGCAACGTTGTACGTGAGGTTCACATCCTTTCTGTGCGCAATGAATGTAAGGAGTTATTGATTGTTTTACAGAAAGAAGAGCCCCAGTCAGACACTACAATGGGCTCAACACCTAAACTCCGCATTGTTTGCATGAATGATGGTGAGGTCGTTTCCTATTATGAAGAAGATACTGCAGGCATCTTACCGAGCATTCTTTCAACCGCACCTACAGCTGGTCAATATCTCTATGAGCCTAATGCTTCACTGATGAAAGCAGGTTGCTTTGCCCTAATCAGTCGTCGTTATGAGGTTTCCGCACTAAGTGTAAATTCTCATTTATTTGTCTCCAATAGCCTTATTGAGCACTTCCCTGGTCGCAGTTTCCGCCTTATAGCTGTCTCATCATTCAATAAGAAGGAGTTACGTCGCACCTTATCAGCTATCAAGAAAGCTAATCTTGCCGTGCGCAACTTCCCTATGAGCGTTGCAGACTTGCGTAAGAAACTCAAGATAAAAGAAGGAGGAACAGATTATCTCTTCGCTACTACCGATGCAAATAACAATCATCTCTTACTCTTATGTGCGAAGGTGTGAATGATAAACAACGATAATCTCCTCGTAAAAAAGTATTTATCATTATTCATCAAAATAAACCAATAAGAACTATGAACAGGTTATTTAAAATGGTCGTCGCCACGACATTGATAGGAATCTCTATGTCGGCGAATGCCATCGATCGCCAAAGTCTTAAACAGTATGCCGCTTCTTTAAAAGGACTAAAGAAGGAGGAACTAAAGAATGCACTGCACACCCTGATGGACAAAAAGACTGTCTTGAAGTATGGCAGTGGTAACAAAGGTACATGGTGGGGCTTTTGGTACACCGATCGTGACCCTCAAACCAAGGAATGCTACAACCGTTATAGCGATAAGAAGTTCTATTTCGCCGAACACAACGGAGCAGCTATTGCAGGCATGAACATCGAACACTCGTTCCCAAAGAGTTGGTGGGGAGGTGCTCAGAACAATGCTTATTGCGATCTATATAACCTCTATCCATCTGACTCAAAGGCTAACAGCGACAAGAGCAACTATCCGATGGGTGTAGTAGTAAATGTTACTAAGCCTGCTGGAGAAGGCTATGATAAGGTTGGAACAGGCTATGCAGATGGACAACTCATCAAGATGTGGGAGCCAGGCAATCGTTTCAAAGGCGAGTTTGCACGCAGTTATCTGTACATGGCAACCACTTATCAGCACCTAAAATGGGTGAAGACGGGACTGCAAAGCCTTGAGAATAACAGCTGGCCAACGCTTAGAGAGTGGACTTATAAGCTCTACCTCAAGTGGAGCAAGCAAGATCGTGTAGACCAACAAGAGATTGATCGCAACAATGCAGCAGCCAAGATACAGAATAACCGTAACCTCTTTATCGACTATCCAAACCTCGCTGAATATGTTTGGGGTGATAGTGTGGATGTTGCTTTCAACCCCGATCTATCTATAACGACGGCTTCTGACGATGCACGTTATACTGGTGCAATCGTCACACCAACTAATCCAAGTGAAGAGCCAGGTACTCCTGGGGGTGGAGAAGACGATCAAGTAACTTCTAAAGAGAATAAGACTTTTGTGAAAGCTACGGTAGTTCCCGCTGTTAATACGCAGTTCCTTCTTGTTGTAAAGGTAGGTGAGAACCTCTTTGCTGGTCAGACTGTTCAGGGCAAAAAGGGCTACGGTTATCTAAATGGATCAGTAGTAACAACTAAGAAAGAGATTGTCTTTACTTCCGATGAAAACCTATTCTTTACATTAGAACAGGCTGCGGGTGGTTACTACATCAAGGACGCTGCGGGTCGTTACTTCTATCAGGATGGTACGCATAAGAACTTTAATGTAGTCAATTCAACCGATAAGGCAACTATATGGACAGTCACTCCAAATGCTGACGGAACATTTGTTATCACAAGTTCTGATGGTCACGTCGTACAGTATTCAACGCAATATAAGTCGTTTGGAGCATATAAACCAGCAAGCTCTGGGAACCTTTCTCCAATGCTATATGTATATGATGCAACAGCAGGAATATCAACTCTTAATGTCGTTAAGAGTGATGATGAAAACGTTTATAACCTACAAGGAGCGCGTATGCCAAAGAGCGTTCAGCTTGCACCAGGTATCTATATCCGTGGTGGAAAGAAGTTTGTTGTAAGATAGAGCGTCGGTTTTAATACCCCGTTCTATGCGTATATAAAAAGAGAGAAAGGCGTCTTCTCCATTTAACAAGGGCGTTTCCTTGCATGGAGAAGAGCCTTTCTTCAATCTCAAGAGAGCCTCTCTTGAAAAACCATCCAGCCATCCCTTGAGGGGAAAGTGGCTACTGGATGCTATGATATAGTATGTTGATACAACCGAGCCAATCGACTTATCGTCTTGCCATGAAGTATGTTGTACCAGCTTGAGCCTGCTGAACTTCTAACAAACCAGATGCATCTGGCGTTACATCAACAGTCAAACCATTATTCAAGAAAGCCTTAACAGAACCATTACCATTAAACTGGATCACCTTTTGTTCTTTGCCTTCTGCATTCATATACCATGTGTTCTCTTGCTTATTGTACGTGAAGTAATAGACCTGACCATCGGGTTTTGTGATCTCATAACCATTCTCCAAGTACTTAACAGCGTACATTAAGCCATCGTCACCCTTGATGTTTCGAACCTTACCAACGCGATTGGCAACAGGGTTATCACCAGTCCAGAACTCAATAGAGTTAAGTACTAACGTATCTGCCATACCGCAGAATGCGTATGCAGGAGATATTACTAAGAAGATAATCTCATTGATGAACTTAGACTTAGTGGCGTGTTTATTCCACTGCGCAAGCTTGTTGAACAAGGCAAATGAACCTACACAAGAACTCATGAGGGTTGCTGCTACTAGCAAGCTAACCACTGTTTTAATACTTTTTGTCGTCATACTTTTTGTTTTAAAGTGAATAATAATAATGTTGTTAATTAATTTGTTGTTTCTTATTAGTCGTTTCCAATCACGCTACAAAGTTTCGATACTTCTGCTTCAAAGTTCGTTTTATCGATGGCTTTGGCTTTAAGTGCAGAGCGATAGTTGTATATTGTCTGTGGAGAATAGAACAGTAAGTCGGCTATCTCGGCACTTTCTTTCACACCAAGGCGTATGAGTGCCATGATACGTTGGTCTGTTGTTAACTCGTTGGAATGGGTGTTTTTTATCTGACAGTCCGCTTTTAGTAATGCGTTTAGCTCCTTTGTGAATGTTGGATAGAGGTCTAGAAACGCCTTGTCAAAGCGTGAAAGGAATGTAGCTGCATCCTCTTCGGACAGCCGACCAGATGAGAGTTGACTCAAGAGTTCGCTTGTTTGGTTGGCTTTTATCTTCCTTTTCACCAGCGTCTGTTGCTGTTTTAGTCTTGTAATGTACTTTGCACAAAGGTCAATATATAGCTTTGCCAATCCTTCCCGTTTGCGGTTTGTGTCTATTAATAGGGCATTTAGCTTATGTAACTGTGTGTTTAAGCCTTTCTGTCGAGTGTTAAGTTCCGACAAACTATCATTGTTCTTTTGTAATTCTCGCTGTTGTAAACGCAGTCGTTTGGTCTGTTTTACAATATACGTGATGGCTACGAGTAGGAAAATTAGGAGTAATGAGATGGCAATGATAGCAATCATCTGCACTCGATTACGCGTGTTTAATGTCTGTTGATAGCTGTTGACAATGACTGGTAACTTATTAGATATCTCTATAATACGTAGTCTGTTGTTATAGAAACGAGCATCTTCAAGTGACTTTTGAATATACTCCTGTGCTCGATCAATTCGGTTTTTATCATGCTCAAAGATGTACATGGCAAGCGTTTGTAAGGCGTAATTCTCCATCGTACAGTTCTCTGCATCAGCGATACTAGACAATAGGAGATACTTTTCTTGCTGATCCGTTCCCCCTTCATTGGCGTAGTTACCAGACAAGGCAAAGCATGCCATAGCATAAAAGCGTGAGTCAGTGGGCAAGAGGCTAGCTGCTTTTAGATAATGAGAACGTGCTTTCTTGGGATCGTTAAGTACAAACACGCAATATTCCCCATAGTAGTATTCGTAAGTTCTTGCGGTTTCATCGCAATAATCCATTGCTTTAATCAATGCCTGCTTAGCCTTCTCACGATGGATGGGAGCGTATTTCTGGTCATTACAAAAGTCTGCCCAATAGGTGTGAATACGAAAGATAGAGAAGTAAAAGTCGAACTTTTGTGTTCTATCCAGCGCTTTTGTATCCACTAAACTTATGGTTTCTATAGCCTCACTGTATAATCCGCCGATAGAAAGAAGCTCCGCTTTATGAATGACATTGCTGTTATAATAATATGTATTCGCTGTTTCCTTTGCTAAGTCAATGCCTTTGTCGAGGTAAGTCATTGCTGAATCAAATTGGAAAACATAGTATTCTTGATAAAGCAAGTCGTATGTCTGCAATCGTTTTAAGGTCTTTTCTTCTGTGAGAAGTCCTTTTTTTATTCGGTTAATAGTCTCATTTTTCCTTTTAATATGAGCTGTTTGATGACTCAAGAGAAGGTCTAGCTGCTCTTGTAAATGTTGTGTGTCATTGTCAGCAAAGAGACCTGTTGGCAATGCTAGTAAGGATATGTATAAAAGTAATTTGCGCATCTTTTAATCTCTTCTGACTGCAAAGATAATACTTTACTATCAATTAAGAGATATCTACTTAATATAATTATTATCTTCATGCAAAGACTTGATTGTTAATGTCTTAAACGATAATACTTGTCGAAATTGTCTACTTATCAACTACTCAAAGAACCTTTTATTCACTTTTTTAGCTATCTTTGCAAGTAAAGATAATTAAAAATTAAAATCCAATTAATACTTTTAACAAAACAATGAAGAGATTCAATATTGCCCTTATGGGGCTTTTGATGGGTATGGCAAACCTTGCTTCTGCGCAGACGGTTACGTCTCCTAATGGTAAGATTGCTGTTAAGTTCTCACTTACAGGAAATGGTGTGCCAACTTATGAGATGACTTACAAAGGTAAGGAAGTCGTTAAACCGTCTCATCTTGGTCTAGAACTAGCAAAGGACAAGCACGCTAGTAAGGGGATGGATGAGACTAGTTTGATGGATGGTTTTCAGACAACTAGCACAAAGACAACCACCTTTGACGAGACATGGAAACCTGTTTGGGGAGAAACTTCAACGATTCGTAACCATTATAACGAGCTTGAGGTAGACCTTAACCAACCTAGTAGTAAGCGTGACATCATCATTCGTTTCCGTGTTTATGACGATGGAATGGGCTTGCGTTATGAGTTCCCACAACAGAAAGAGTTAAATTACTTCGTTATAAAAGAGGAACACACGCAATTCGCAATGGCTGGTGATCACACTGCATGGTGGCTCCCTGGAGACTATGACACACAAGAGCAAGAGACGCAGGAGAGCAAGCTCTCTGAGATACGCTCACGTTTCCATGATGCTGTGAATTGGAGTAACTCTTCTGTAGGAGTGTTCTCTGAAACGGGCGTTCAGACCTCTTTACAGATGAAGTCAAACGATGGTCTCTACATTAATATACATGAGGCTGCATGTGAGAACTACGCTACGATGCACCTTAACTTGGATGATAAGAACATGGTGTTTGAGTCTTGGTTGACTCCAGATGCAACTGGTTTGAAAGGCTTCATGCAGACACCTTGCACAACACCTTGGCGTACGGTCATGGTGAGCGATGATGCTCGTGATATGTTAGCAAGTAACTTGATTCTCAATCTCAATGAACCATGTAAGATTGAAGATACCTCTTGGATTCATCCAACTAAGTATTGTGGTGTATGGTGGGAAATGATTGCTGGTGGTAAGTCATGGGCTTACACTGATGATTTCAACTCTGTTAAGCTCGGTCAAACAGACTATGCTCATGCCAAACCAAACGGTCATCACCCTGCAAACACAGCCAACGTGAAGAAGTATATAGACTTTGCTGCAGCGAACGGATTGGACCAAGTGTTGGTAGAAGGCTGGAACATCGGTTGGGAAGACTGGTTCGGACACTGGAAACAAGATGTGTTTGACTTCGTAACTCCCTATCCAGACTTTGATATCAAGGCTCTTAACGAGTACGCCCATTCGAAGGGTGTGAAGCTGATGATGCACCATGAGACCTCTTCAAGTGCTCTTAACTATGAGAGACACCTAGAGGATGCGCTCAACCTGATGAATAAGTACGGTTATGATGCAGTAAAGACTGGATATGTCGGAGACATCATTCCACGTGGTGACCATCACTATTCTCAGTCAATGAACAACCACTACATGCATGTAATTAAGGAGGCTGCAAAGCACCATATCATGGTGAATGCACATGAGGCAACGCGTCCTACAGGTCTTTGTCGTACTTATCCAAACATGGTGGGCAATGAGTCTGCACGCGGAACAGAGTACGAAGCATTCGGAGGAAGCGACCCTAACCATACTGTTATATTGCCTTTCACACGCTTACAGGGCGGTCCTATGGATTACACTCCTGGTATCTTAGAGACTCAACTGTCTACTTGGTGCAGCAACAAGAGCTGGGTTCACACCACACTCGTTGGTCAGCTCGCTCTTTACCTAACCATGTATAGTCCATTGCAGATGGCTGCCGACCTTCCAGAGAACTATCAGAAGTACAACGATGCATTCCAGTTTATTAAGGATGTAGCCGTTGACTGGGACGATAGTCGTTATCTTGAGGCAGAACCTGCACGCTATATTACAGTTGCAAGAAAGGCTAAAGGCACCAATAACTGGTTCATCGGAGGTAAGACGGGACTTGCTGCTCATACGAGCAACATCAAGTTAGACTTCCTAGATAAGGGTCGCAAATATGAAGCAACCATCTATGCTGATGCTAAGGAAGCCGATTATGAGAAGAATCCAAAGGCGTATACTATCACAAAGCGTAACGTTAAGAAGGGGGATGTTCTTAAGTTACAAGAGGCTCGCGGAGGTGGTTTTGCCATCAGTATCAAGGCTCTTTAAGGAGGGTGAATACACATTGAAGTGTAGCTAAATAATAGCAAGTCGCATGACTTATGCAGTTTTCTTGGGACTGACTTCATGCTGACATAAGTGTTGCGACTTGCCTTTTTCTCCCCTTTCTGATAGACTAATTCTCATAAAAAAGCAAACTTTTTAACCCAAACATACTAAATACTCGAATGCTACGTATATATATTAATGAGAGATTTTAAGCCCAAATTAATCGTGATGAGAATGAGAAGAATCTTTATCTTAGGTGCATTCTTATGTGTTACCTCGCTTATGAAAGCACAGTTGTATGCGCCTACACTAGATGACCTTGATAAGGTTCTTGCTGCTTCTGAACAGTATGATAAGCAGTTTGAACATAATATTGAGAAGGTAAAAAAGCAATTTCATGCTGCCAAAACAAAGCAGAAAAGATACGAATTGACCGATAAACTCTTCAACTTATACATCTCTTATTCTGTTGACTCAGCCATTGTCTACGCTGAAAAGAAGCTACAACTGGCTAAGCAGATGAACAATAAAAGAGATATAGGGGACGCTAAACTCAATCTTGCCTACCTATTTATAAAAGGTGGACAACTCAAGGATGCAAGTGACTTAGTTGAATCTATTCAACGAGATGAGCTTGTGCCGAGTCTTTCCTTTTACTATTTTTCAACACGAAAGACGCTCTATGACAACCTTGCCGATGCTGCATTAACTCCATGGCAACGCAAACAATACACCCAACTAGCTGAAGTTTGCAACGATTCTATCATCGCGCATAGCAAGAAAGTGGATATTTGGTCACGTGCAGAGAAGCTCGTTAACCATCATCAAGACGAACAGGCGAAGCAGATACTACTTGAGGCTTATGCCAAGTTAAAGCCTTACGACAGGCAGATGGGCTTTGTTGCCTACTCATTAGCAGAGATATACAGACGCCAGAAGGAGGTTGATGAGCAAAAGAAGTTCCTCATTGCAGCCGCAATCTCCGATATTCACAACTCCGTTAAGGAATATCTTGCGTTACAGGAATTGGCTACCCTTCTCTTTGAAGAGGGCGATAACAAGCGCGCCTACGCCTATATGGGGCGAGCTTTGGACGATGCCGTCTTCTGTAATGCACGTCAACGTACAATCGCAATGGCTGATGTTTGGCCTGTTATTCAGAAGTCGCACGAGCGTGAGAGCGCCTCTCGAACACTTTGGTTAACAATAGGATTGATACTTATCAGTCTGTTGTCTGTATTCCTCATTGTGATGATATTCTATATTAATCGTCGCCTCAAAGAGTTGAAAGAAACACGTAAGCTCCTCTCAACAACTAATGAGCAACTCAAGGAATCGAACCATATTAAGGACGAATACATCACTCGATTCCTTAGCCAATGTTCAATGTATATTGATAAACTCGACACTTATCGCAAGCATATCTATCGACTTTTCTCTGCTGGCAAACGTGCAGAACTGATGGAAACACTCAAGTCACAAGAGTTTGTAGATCGAGAGTTAGAGTCCTTCTATGCTAACTTTGATGAGACGTTCTTAGGGCTTTTCCCAGACTTTGTAGAAGACTTTAATGCCTTACTAAAGCCTGATGAACAAATCATACCGAAGCAATCAAGACGTCTATCAACCGACTTACGTATCTTCGCACTCATACGTCTTGGTGTGAAGGAAAACGAGTTAATCTGTTCGTTCCTGCGTTGTTCTAAGGCTACTGTTTATGCTTATCGCTCGCGTGTGCGCCTTAAATCATTATGTCCTGATAAGTTTGATGAACAGGTGATGAAGCTTTAATCGTTTGAACGATGTAATTCGGTAAATATCAAATAGCCACACAGACGATAATTCACTATCAATCAAAAGTTTTATTAAGATTGTTTGGTAGGTTTAAAAGAAAGCCCTACCTTTGCCGCCGTGAAACAATTAGCAATGACATATCAAGTGAACGAAGTACTG
>ERZ773197.1928-NODE-1928-length-13655-cov-7.719779_pt1 | contig 13655 bp, 12 predicted proteins | sample MGYA00580999_ERZ773197 | MGnify/ENA primary metagenome ERZ773197 (study PRJEB29015, sample SAMEA2738166) | human oral metagenome | biome: human oral; feature: human-associated habitat; material: saliva | place: China | collected 2185 ...
CACGGAACGTTCAATCCCACCGATGATACCTTTTGCTAAAATAATGTAATTCACCGCCACAAACAGGAATGTGTAAAGCATGATTTCCCATGGACTGTTGCTGATGTGTAAATCGTAGAAATCTTTGGCCACTTCTTTTGTAATTGGGGTACTGATATCAAGGGTATTATTCATCAGGCTGATGATATAAGACATTACCCAACCACCAAGCACCATATAATAGGCCATGATACCAAATGCGCCAAGAAGCCCCATATAACCGATAATTTTCCAATATTTGGAGATGTTTTTACCTTTATCTTGGATTTTTTACCTTTTGCTTCTTTTTTTCTTTCTTCTTTTTTGTTATTTGTTGTTTGATTATTTTGATTATTGTTATCTTGATTATTACTGTTATTTATTGCCTCAAAATCATTTTGATTAATATTATTATTTGTATTATTATCTATATAATTATTATTTTTTTGTTGTGAATTTATATTATTTTGATTTGATTGATTATTTTGATATTCTTGTCCATTATTTAAATGATTTCTATTTAAAATTTTATCAATTGTTATTGCTAATTCTGTTTTCTTACTTGCTACAGTTTCATTTATATTATCTGAAATTGTCTTTTTCTTTTCTTTATTAATTTGTTCATCAATATATCTATTTTTTCTATTTAATTCTTCTGATTTTGTTTTGTTTTCTAATTTTTGATTATTTTCTGTTTTTCCTAATATTTCATTAATTGCAATATTTTGTTGTTGAACGTTTAATCTTGTTTGTTTTACAACATTTATTACAACATCTTGTATTTTTTTATCTGTTAAATCTTCTTTTTGGGTAATATTCTGTTTTGCCATCTCTTTTATTATCAATATATGAATACTATTTGAATTAATATTTATTGCATTTATTTCATTTAATGTTTCTTTTATTGTTTCTGCAGCTAAATCTTTTTCTATTTCTCTTGCTTTAGTATTTTGAGATTGAGTTCTCTTTTGTTTAAAGTATTCTGGAACTTCATCCATTGCTTTATCTGCTTTATTATTTAATAATTCTCTATATTCTGATCTTACTTGAGCTCTTTCTTTAATATTATTTGATTGTTCAGTAATTTTTTGTTTATATTTTTTTATCTCTTTTTTGCTTTTTTTAATTTCTTTTTCATAACTCTTTTTAGCTTTTTTCCAATTAGTCTTATTATATAGTTCAAATGTCATAAATGACGTGTTTGGATCTGTAATATCTTGCATTATTGTAAATGGTGTTCCTACTACTCTTAATGTTCTAAATAATGCTATTTTTGATGAAGTTACTACATCTGCTTTAAATTTTCCAAAATTATTTTTTAAGTATCCATTTATGATTTTTCTTGATTTATCACTTGATTCAGTATTTCTTCTAATATCTCGTCTTAATTCTAAAATGTCTGATAATCTTTCTTTTGCCTCTGCATTATTTTTTAATATTGTTTTATTAACAATACCCCCTATTTTATTATCTATTACATCTCTTATCATTACATTATTTGGATCATTTAAATCTCTTGTATCTTTAAGTCCTAATCTTTGTCCTGTTCTTTTTATTCCTCTTGCTACTCTATATGTACTAGCTATTCCAAAACCTGTCCATCCTATTGCGAATTTTCTTGCTTTTTCTGCTGCCATATTTATTGTTTCCCATTTTACGAAATTTTTTAAACCTCTATCATCATTTTTTGGAGTTCCTCCTAATGATCCTGATTTTGAATCAAATCTAAATAATTTCATTAATGTTGATGTTAGCTTTAACATTGATCTTAATAAATACCATAATAATATAAAACCTATAATACTTTTTAATGATTCTTCAAAAAATAATCTTATGAAAATTGCATAAAATATTGCATGTACGCTTTGTTCAAATACATTTATTGTTAAATCATAAAACCATTTTTGATATGATTTACTTGCTGTTTTTCCTGCTGATTCATATGCAGCTTTTATTGTTATAAATGGTCCTGTTATTATTAATATCATTATTAACAAAAATCTTTTTAAATATACAAAAAAATATTTTATTGTTAATATTGTAACTAATATATATAATAATGTTGCTGGAAATGATATGCTAAATCTAATGTCTAATGCTCTTTGTAATAATATTACATTAAGATTTTGTAATCTATTTTCATCTTTTAAACTTGCTATTCCTTCTGCAGTTTTTACTACTTCAGAATTTATTGCTATTACTACATATATTATCATATGCATTACTATTAATATTGCTAATGATTTTAACCATCCTATTAACATTTGTTGATATCTTGCTTTTTTTGATGGATCTGTTCCTGTTATATATATATCTATTAACATTCTTATTGCTAAATATAGTAATATTATTACCATTACCATTATTGATATATTTCTAAACATTACATACCATATTTTTACTTTATCTCTTATTTGAATTATTAATGCTTTTGAATTTTTTGATTGTACTTCTTTTACAGAATCAGAATCTTCAAAAAAGTTAATATCTATTATTGGTTCTCTTCCAAAAATTATATCATCTATTGTTATTAGTTTTTTTGCTTCTTCATTATTTGAATCATCTTTTTTGATTTGTAATGATTTTTTTTGATTTTCTGATGTTTCTTGACTATTTGATGTTTCTTTACTATTTGATGTTTCTTGATTTTCTGAATCACCTGTTTCTCCTAATTGTAATTCTTCTGTTAGTTGTGATTCTATGTTATTTTGATTTGTGTCTGGATTTAATATTGCATATGTTTGTTTTGCGGAAATTATAATTAAAGCTATTATAGCTATTATTATTTTTGTTAAATTGTTTATTAGCTTTTTCATAATTTCTCCTTTTCTTTTTATTATTTAAAAAATTTTACTACTGTTAAAAATATATTATATGCTATATTCGTAAAACCTATTAATACAATTTTTATAATCATAAATATCATGCCTATTAACAAATCTATAAAATCTCCTATTTTTTTAAAGAAATTTCTTATTGGTGATGTTTCACCTTCATATGTTATTTCTCCTGGCAATCCTTGAAATCTAAATTTATTCTTATCCCAATTTGCTCTTTCATCTATTTCTTCACCATCTGCAGTATATCCAGTTCCTGATCCTGATTCTTGTCCATATGTTCCTGAACTATTTGGTGGCATTTTATTTGATGTAAAATATTCTCCCATACACACGCATGTATGGCCAGCTCCTACAGTAACTAATATATCTCCAATTTGTAATCTTCTTGTTGCTAATATATCTATTGATGTTCCTATTAATCCTTGAACTTTTTCAAATCCTAAACTTAATAAGTCTTTTGGCATTTCACTAGTATACATAGTTGGTACATTTTTAGGAATATTTGCTTTTGCAAATGTTGCTCTTATTGCATTTGACACAAATGCTGAACAATCTGTATTACATGGTGTATTTAATGCTGATGGATCATAATTTACCTTTCTTATTTCTTGTTCTAATGTTTCTCTCTCTCCATCTCCTTCTTGTTGTGCATATTGTGCATATCCTACATTTTCATTATTTGCAACATCTCCCATATAAAATGCTATTGTTCTAGCAACTTTGGAATCTGGATATCTAAAAACTTGATATTTTCTTCTATCTGTTATTGCGCTTATAGAAACTTCTTTTCCTGTTTGGTCTCCCCTTTTTCCACCTCCTCTTTTTCCATTTTCACCTACATGTGCTGCAACTTGATATACATTTCCTGGAACTTTTTTTAAAGTTTTTGGAATATAATATGTTTCTCCAAAATCTGATGCTGATGTGTCTGAAGCTACTTGGCTCTGTTGTGTACCAGTTGCTGTAGATTGGCTTTGTTGTTGAGTTGACGATGATTGATCTGTTGCTTTAATTGCATATGTATAATTTATTATTGTTATTATTATAAACAGAATAATTACAATCTTTTTTGTTTTATTCATTTATATCTCCTGAATATCAAATAAAAATAGTTCATTTGATGTACCTCTTTGTAATTTTATTTGATCTGTCATTATATGATTTTCTTTTATAATATCTTGTAATGTTTTATCTAAATATACTTTTCCTTTGTAATTTGAATATATACATATTCCTGTTTCTTTTTCTCCATATGATGGTGATTCATAATTATATTTAATTTCAAATCCTTCTAACGGAAATGAAATATATAGTGAATCTTTATCAATTCTTTTTATATAAAAATCAGGATATATTTCTATTGCTTTTTTATAAAATTCATTATAATTTTTATTTTCTAATAATTTATTTACTGCTTGTACAAATTCTTTATTTTTATTTTCATCATATGTTTTTTTTCTTGTTACAGTTATTTCTTCATTATAATAAAAAGCAATGTATTGATCTGATTCAAATCCTTGAATTGCTATATCATTTGATGTTGTTTCAATATTATGATATGGGAATTTTTCTATTGGCATTCCTGGATATATTCCTTGGAATACTTCTTTTTGATATTCTTTTGTAAACGTTATTGATGCTACTTGATTTCCAATCATTTTAATTTTATAACCATTATTGTTATAATAATCCACATTTTGAGCACTATTTGTGATTTTTCCAATACTTATTGATGTTCTTCTATTCCAATTATTATTTAATAAATCTATTAATTCTTGTGATTTTATTACTGGATTTATTAATTCTTTTTCATCTAATGGCTTTGATATTTGTGTTAATCCTATAATATTTTTAAAATAATATGGATCATTATTTACTATATATTTTATTATTCCGTCTTGATTAAATTTACACCTGATTATCATATTTTTCTTATTGTCTATTATTCTTGTTGATTGTTTTTTTAATATCGGATTTATTTTTGTTAAAACATATTGAAAATATTGTTCATTTGAAGTTTCATCTTCTACTGATGATTCTCCAAAATTTACATATACATCATTTTTATAATTTCTTTCACTTGATTTTTCAATTTTTATTAATTCTGTTCCTGTTAATGCTAATTCTTGTTTTAATTGTTTTGAATTTATTCCTATTGGAATCCTAAATATTTGTCTTATTATCATTAATAAAAAAATTATCACTATTATAATAATTATTATTTTTTTTAAATGTTTTGTTTTCATTTTAACCTCATCAAATATCTTTCATATTTATTCCTACTTTTTCTAGGTCTTTATCTATTTCAGAGTTTGATTTTATTTGTAATGCTTGTTTTGCAAATTTGAATGATTTTCCTATAAAGTAAAATGCAACAAATGTTAATATTGGAACTTTTAACATTATTTCGTCAAATGATCCAAATATTATTACATATATCATATATTGAAATGGTTGCATTAATAGTGATGTTGAAAATTCTATAAACCATGTTCTTAGTGATTGTCCTCTATCATCTGCTATCCTATCAATTGGATATGTTACACATATTAATGGTGCTATCATTAGTAATATATAAGTTTTTCCCATTCTTCCCATATATAATGCGAAAAATTTTATTTGATAATATATTATTCCATATATTGTTAACATATAAAAAATTTTTGATAATAATGATTGCCCATTATGTGCCCATATATTACTCATTATCTTTGATTCAACATCTAGTAATTGATCACCTGCTATTTTGTCAATTATTGAGTTTGCTAAATTTGCTATTGCTACTATTCCTACAAATAAATATTGTAGTGTAAATACTAAGAATACTGCTGATACCCATCCAATTAACATGTCTTTTAATTGTGCTGATTTCATTGATGTTGTTCCTAGTAACATTCTTGTTGCTATATATAACAATATTATTACTAATATCATTAAGCTCAAATTTCTAATTGTTACATACCAAAGTGCTATTTGTTCTTTTATTTCCTTTAGTACATCTGCATATTTTCCGTTTGATTCTTTAGTATCAAATATATCTATATCAAATATTGGATATTTATTTGCTACAACTTTTCCTATTGAAAATACATTTAAATCTTGAGGATTAGAACTTGGCAATTTTTCTGTTGCCATTAATGTTAATATTAATGATACAAAAAATGCTGGTACTGTTAGAAAGTTTATTAATAAATTTAACACTCCTTCACTTAATGATGGTCCTGATTTTATTTCATCTGTTTGAATTGCAGATTTTCCATCTGTTGTTCCTGTTCTTGATGATGTTGTTCCATCTTCTTGTAATGAATCAAAATTACTTGTTGTGTTTTTTTGATTTTTATTATTACGTTTCATTATATCTCTAATATTTTCTGTTGTTTTTTTCTTTTTTCCAGTTTCTTCAGTTGTTCCTGCATTTTCTGCTGTTCCTGTTGCTTCTGTTGTTGTTCCTGTTGCTGCTCCGAGAATCAGGTGTTGTTATTTGTCCTGACGCAAAAGAAGCAGGTATGAATACTTGCATTATTAATATAATTACTAATGTTATTGCAATCATTTTGTTTTTCATATCTACTCCTTGTTTGTCTTATTTATTTTTTTCTCTTATATTATTTATATTTGTTTCGATGAATTCAAATTCCTTTTTAGTTGGTCTTATCTCAATTATTGCTGTTTGATCTCCAACTTTAAATAAGCCTTCACCTCTAGCACAAGTTGTTAAGAAATTTGCCTCTCCTTCACTTAATTTAAATATTTCTTGTATGTATTTAATTTCAGATTTATCTTGCGCTAAAAATAATTTTGTATCTGATGATGTTAATACTGCTTGTACTTCTGATTTTTCATAAAAATCTTGGAATCTCTGTGATACAACTGCTAATGATACATTTCTTTTTCTTGCACGTCTTGCCATTTTATTTAAAAAGTCTACTGCTTCTGGGAATGGTAATAACATCCAAGCTTCATCTACTAGTACTCTTTTCTTTCCTGCTTTTGTTTTATCCTCACTATTTCTTTTTACATATTTTTCCCAAATCCATGATAACAATATTTGTTGTGCTAATGGTCTTGCAAATCTTTCTTCTAGTTGTGATATATCTATATTTATAAATTGTGTTCCATCTAATAAGTCAAATGTTGATTGTCCGTCAAAATATGACATTGGACCATTATATTCTCTTACATATTGTCTCATTACTTTGACTAAATAACTATAATGGAATCTATAATCTTCATTTTTATTTGCTCTTGCATTATTCACAATTCTTTTATACCATGTTGTCATTGTTGGCATTGTTTTTTTCTTTCTTCCTAAAAACTCAGCCCTTTGTGCACTTCTTTGGTCTACTGCATATAAACTATTTACATTATTATTTATTCCTATTGATGAATATTCTTCTGCTACTGCTTCTGAAATAATTTGTTTTGTGATTTCATTTACATCTGTTGATTTAGTACTTCCTCTTGCCATTGTTAAAATTACTTGTGTTACATCTTCAACTTTATTTTCAACATTTAGTACAATTTGTTCTTTTCCTGTTATTTCATCTCTTACAATTTCTGGTTCAATATCAAATGGGTTTATTATTGTATTTGAGTTTGGTGATATTACTACACTGATTCCTCCTAGAGCTTCTGCTACAACTCCATATTCGCCTTCTGCATCTAATGCTAATGTTTCAATTCCCATTAATACTGCTGATCTTGCTATTAATGTTTTTATTGCAACACCTTTACCTGCTCCAGATTTACCGAATATTACCATGTTGTAATTACTTAATTTATTACTAAAATTGTCATATAATATTGGTAATCCTGTTTGTCTATTAAATCCTAATGGTATTCCGTTTTCATGTCCAACATCTGAATTTATAAATGGAAATACTGTTGCCATTGATCTTCTATCAAATGTATGTTTTTTTCCTAATTTATTATCATTAAATGGTAAATTAGTTTGAAATGCTTGTTCTTGTTGTGCCCATGCTGCTTTAATCTCTACAAGTGTTTTTGACATTTCTGATGTTAATAATTCTGTTCTTCTGTCTAATTCTTCCATGTCATATGCAAATATTGTGCAGATTATTGATGATTCATATAGTTTGTCCATTCCTGCTGCTATTGCATCTCTTAGTTCTTCTGCTTCAAGTCTTTTTTGTGCTAATTGACTTTCTCTGTTAATATTTCCTCTATGTTGGGCAACTAATCTTTCTGATTCAAGTGTATTGATAACTTTATTTAATTCATTTTGTGATCTTGCTTCACTTATTGGATTAATAAATACTGATACATTTATATCTCCAAATGTATACATATTCCTTAAGAATTCTGGAAATGTACACATTCTTGGAAGTACTGATATTATCATTGTTCTAGCATATTTATTTATATTTGAAAATATTTCTAAATGGTTTGTGCTTGATGCATTTATTCCTGCTGGTGCAATTAAGTCTTTAATATCTTTTACATTTTCTAATATTGGTCCTTTTGTTTCTGTTGTTTCTGTTGTTTTTATTTGTAGAGTATTTATATCATTATTACCCATTAATAAATTTCCTCCCTCACTTGTTATTTAACACCTGTGATTTTTCTTACCTTTGGCTGTGCATCTATTACTTCTGATGTGTCTATTTTTGCATTTCTAATCTCTGCTATTGTTTTATCATATAGTTCTTTGCTTAAATCATCTTTGTATTCTTGCATTATCATTTCTGCTTTTTTTCTGATTTCTGCTGCTTTGGCTTGACGTTGTGCTTTTAGTTGATCATCTGCTTTATTTATACTGTTTGTTGCTAATTTTAATGCTTCTTTTTCAATTTGTTGTCTTATTTCTTCTTTTCTTATTTCTAATACATCTTTTGCTGTTGAATACAATCTATCATATTGTGCATCTAATGCATTTTTTAAAGAATATGAATCTGATGCTTCTCTATTATATGCAACATATAATAATTCTGCTAATTCTTCTGAATTTAATATTTTTCCTGTTACTTCTGCCGACGTTAATGCATTTACTATTGTTTGTGCTCTTGTGAATAATTCTGAAAATACAATATCATTTAATTCTGTGTTAGAATATTTTTTTGTATTTCCTAATTCAGCTGTATAAAATGATAATACTATATATGTTTTTTGTTGTAACATATATTGATTTTCATTCATCTTTTCTGTATAGTCTTCAATTGATTCGCTATATTCTACTATATTCATTTTTCTTCTTTTTTCAAATGTTAATTGTTCTACTAATTGTTGATTTCCTTTTTGACGTGCTAATTGAATTTGTGTATCTAATTTTGTTATTTCATCAACAATTCCTTGAGTTCTTTTTGAATACATTTTTAATAAATCACTTATATCTAATCTTCTAGTTTGTACATATAATTGGATTGGTGTTCTTATTGTATTTAAAAATGCTATAAACCCTAATTCTACTGCTGTTTTTTCGTCATTTGATAACAAATCATAATTTATTCCTTTACATTCAATTACCATTACATATTGTTCTTTGTTTTTTCTAATAATCATATTGTCTGTAATTGAATCAAATTCCATAAATTTATATATTGAATCAATTTCTTTTCCATCTCTTGTTATTAAATTAGTTTTTTGATCTTTTGAATTATTTATATTATTTCCAATTACTTTTTCTGCTCTATTTTCTTGATCTTGTTTTTCTTTTTGTCGCATTCGAAAAATAAAACCTACTATTATTAAAAATAATATTCCTATTATTCCTATTATTCCTATCATTATCAAGTTTAAAAATTCTATTTGGCTAAGTGAGTTCACTGTTTATTTCCTCCTTGGTTAACATTTGTTTTATTTCCTAGGATATATTCTAAATTTATTTTTGTATTATTTGTGTATGTTGGTTCTTTTCTAGGTATTGCATATGTGTAAACTTTTTTACTTTTTCTAAATTTTATATATTTTAAAATTAGTTCATCTAGTGTGTCTCCTGCTAAATATCTTCCAACTTTTCCTGCTGTTGATGGGAATTTTATTGTTGATATTAAGAATCCTAATATTCCTAATGTTGCTACTATTATTAATCCTATTCCTCCTTTTCCTAATATCGACATAATTATATATAATGGTGTTCCTATTATTGCCCCTGCTGCTGTAAATATTAATGATTTTGTTGTAAAGATTAATAAAAATCTTCCTTCACCTTTTAATTTATTATTAGGTATTGGATAACTTCCCATACTATTTTCTCCTTTGTTTTATTATATTCCTTCAGCAACAGTAATAATCATTTTTGTAATTGAAACTGCTCCTACTAATAAAAATATTGCTATTACATACCATATTAACTTTTCTTTTACATTTGCTTTTTGATCTGCTCCTGATTGCATGTATTTTAACCCTAAAATCATTCCTACTATTAATGCGACTCCTAGTCCTATGATATAAAATAATTGTCCTATTCCTGATAAATCTTTTGCTATATCTGATGTATTCAATTTTGATTTTGATTCGCCTTGTTCTATAAATGATTTTGCTTTTGATACAATTGTATCTGGATCTGTGTCAGCATATACTTTTGTTTTATTTCCTAAAATTGTGAACATTATCATTACTAATGTAAATATGGTTATTAATTTTATCAAAAATTTATTATTAATCATAATCTCCCCTTGATTGTAAAATACTATGTTTATTATAGCAAATTTATACTATATTTATCAATAAAAAACAGAAAAAAGTCATAATATTATGTTTATTAATATTATGACTCTTTTCTATCCATTTATTGTTGATGTTGCTACTGATATTATTGTTTTTAATATTGTAACAATTGAAAATATTATTGTTGCTCCAATTGCTATTGGAACTAGTTCTTTTTTAAAATCTGCTTCTGCTTTTGCGCTTTGTGCTTTTGTAGCAAAATCTACTCCTTTTAATATTACTACAATTATTGCTGCTATTGCTATCAATAATTGGGCGATTGAAAATATCTTTTTTATTATTTCTGTTACAGAGCTTGAATTATTTACATTATATATATTATTCATTTCATCCAAATTTATATCTGCTACTTTTATAATTTTCTCATTATTTTTAATATTATCTATTGCTTGTACTTTTGATGATATGAAAGATAGTAATATAATACTAATAATTATACTTATGATTATGTTTCTTAATATTTTCATATAACTCTCCTCAAACTTAATGCTCATATTATATCAATCATTTTTAATTGTTTCAATATAAAAACAAAAAGATTGCATATAAGCAATCTTTTTATTAGTAATTAATTATTTTTCCATTGTTGATGCACCGATACTATTAATAACACCTATTATTGATCCTGCTGCAAAAATAAGAACTGCACCTACTACATATATTATAGCTGAATTCTTAATACCTGCTTTTCCTTCTGGTGCTGATGTTGCATATTTAATTCCTAAGAAAATCAATAATATAACTGCTGCTGCATAGCAAATTATTTGAACAATTCCAAGTATTTTATTTGCTACTTTTCTTACAGTGTCTGCTCCAGTAAAATTTGTATCACCTGTTAAGTTATGTAATGGATCATTTCCAGTTCCTAATACCATTGATAGACATGATAATATTGTAGCAACTATTAAAAATATAGTTATTATTTTTTCAATTCTCTTTATTGTTGTCTTTTTCATTAACAATCTCCTCCTATTAAGACATATATCATATATAACTTTATTATAACATATTTTAAATTTTTGTCAATTATTATAAAATAAATTAATTTACAAATTTTGTAGGTTTGTCAAACATATATCACACTTTCTTAATACAACTATTGTTGAGATACCTATTATGCTATTATTGAACTTTCATTTCTTATATATTCTTTATATTTATCATTTGGACTAAGCCATTTTAGTGGCCTCATCGGAAAATTATTATATTCTTTTATATAATATTTAGCTCTATTTACTAAATCTTCAAAGCTATAGAATATTTTATTATGATAAAATCTTTCTTGATCTTTTTTATGACTTCTTTCTACTTTTCCGTTATGTCTTGGTGTATATGGCTTTATTAATTTATGTTTTATATTCAATTCTTTTAACTTCTGTTCAAACACTGTTTTTGGCCTATTGGGGTCATTTTTATATTGTAATCTTTTTGTGAATTCAAATCCATTATCTGTTTGTATTTCTTCTATTTTATACTTAAACTTTTTTACTATTATTTCTACAAATTTACTTGATTCATATGTACTATGCTCTTTCGCAAACCATATTAATCTTTGTCTTGTGTATTCATCTATTGCTGTATATTGATAATATCTTTCATTTCTTTCTATCAATTCTTTTGTCATACATGCTTTTGGTACATATTTTACATCTACTTGTACTCTTTCTCCTGGATATCTCATTGGTTGATATAATTTTGGCTCATATTTTTTCTTCTTTGATGGTACTTTATTATATATTCCCAATTTTATTAACATTCTATATAAACTTGTTATACTTCTTTTATATCCTGCTTGCATTAATTTAACCCATAATACTACTAATCCGGTGTCTTTATTTTTCCTCTTATAATTCCTTATTAATTTTATTTCTGACTCTGTATGGGCATTTGGACTTGTATGTGGACGTCTTGACTTATTTGCTAATGATGCTATTGTTCCATCATATTTGTTTATCCATCTATATATTGTTTTTCTATACTTTTTATATACTATTGACGCTGCTGTGACTCCATTTCTTAATGCATATTTAACTATTGATTGCTTATACTTTAATTCTTGTGTTATACTATTCATATGGAATACCTCTTTATATGATATTGTTTTTTGTTCAAATCAATTTTATCATAACTGGTATTCCTTTTATTATTATTTTTTATATCTTTTTTATTATTGTGACATATCTATTGTAAACCTATATAAAAAACTTTCTTGAATATTTTTAACATTTATACGTTTATTTTCACTATTTGTAAAAATTGATTTAATTGGTTTAGTTTGTCTTAATTCCTAAGTAATTACTTATCAGAATTTTTAAAATATTTGTTTAGTATCAATTCATAAGCTTTTTTTACGTCCTTTTCATCTGTTATATCAATACCTGTATTCTTTATTTCATTAAACATGATATTTTTGGTATCTCTTATTTCATCTAAAGATTTTCCTGTAAAATCTTTTTCATTTTCATATTCAATTAATACTCCTAAACTTTCAACATCTTGAAAGGCATATTCTACTTTATCATTGCTATATACTGTTAATTTATATTTTACTTTTATAAGTTCTTCAAATTCTAAGTGTTCAAATAATTTTTTAGCTTTTTCTAAATCGTCACAATCCAAATTTATTTTTTCTTCCGATATAATATCTCCATTTTCATCAATTTCTTTATTTTTATATGTAATTTTTTTTATTTCTTTGTTTTCTAATTTTAAATTTCTTAATAATACTGAGTTTCTTAAAATATTTTGAATATTTTCTTTATTTAATGACTTCAATTTTAATGTCATATACAAGTCATCAATTTCACTTTCTCTAATTTTTTTAAATCCTTGCATTTCTAATTTTTCTATAGCACTTTGCATCTTTTCATTTAATCTTACTGTTATTTCAATTTGCTTCATATTATAATCACTCCTATGTAAATGATTATATAGCAAAAAGGAGAATTTTTAAAGTAAAAATTCTCCTTTTTTTATGCAAGTATGTGTCAACTAAATGTAGGCAAATTTTTTATCTATCGGATAATCCTTTAATATTATTGCCAAATTTACTTTATTTTTTCAAAGTTCACTTAATAAAGCAAATTAAATAATTGATTTTAATTCGCTTAT
>ERZ773197.1929-NODE-1929-length-13653-cov-9.143624_pt1 | contig 13653 bp, 12 predicted proteins | sample MGYA00580999_ERZ773197 | MGnify/ENA primary metagenome ERZ773197 (study PRJEB29015, sample SAMEA2738166) | human oral metagenome | biome: human oral; feature: human-associated habitat; material: saliva | place: China | collected 2185 ...
TTATTATTGTTACTTGGATCTTCTGGCTTTGGATTATTGTTTCCTGGTTGTTCTGGTGTTGGTTTATTATTGTTACTTGGATCTTCTGGCTTTGGATTATTGTTTCCTGGTTGTTCTGGTGTTGGTTTATTATTGTTACTTGGATCTTCTGGCTTTGGATTATTGTTTCCTGGTTGTTCTGATGTTGGTGTTACTGTTACTTCTACACGTACTTTTGTTTTTCCATCATTGCTTATTCCACTTAATGTTGTTACACCTGCTTGTAATCCTCTAATTGTTCCATTTGATATTTCAACAATTCCTGTTGGATTTGTATTCCATGTAAAATCTGCTGGATTATAGTTATCTAATGATAATTGATAATCTTTTCCTTGTTCTATTGATAATGTGTATTTTTTTTCTGATGTTTGATTACCTGTTTTTCCTAAATTAAATGGATACATTGTTGCTTCATATACAGGTTGATTTTTTCCATCTGTTGCTCTTACCCATACTGTTACAATTCTTTCTTTTCCATCATTATTGCTTGGAATTGTAAATGTTCCATCTGAATTTTGCCAATTTGAATCATTATATGTTGGAATATAACTTTTTAATTTTGCATCTGTTATTTTATCATATTCTTCCATTTCACTTAATTTTGCATTATATGGTTCCATTGCTTTATTATATGCTGCTTTTGCTTCGTCCCATGCTGCTTTTGCTTGATTTACTGCTACTTCTGACGCTTGTGGATCTGAATGTAATTTTGCATATTGATCATATTTTGCTTTATCTTCAGCCATTGCTGCTTCTACTACAGACTTTAGTTGATTTTTTTCTGATACTAATTGATCTTTTTTTGCATTTGATTCATCTATAAATGCTGCATAATTTTTATAATTTTCTGATGGTGTTTCTACTAATTGATATGCTAATTGATAATTTTGCATATTTTTTATTGTTATATTTTGTGGTCTATTTGTTTTTACATTTAATGGCATTTCAATATGTCCATTTGGATCTAAACCTACATTATTTGCAAAAACTATTGTTTGTGCCATTGTCATAGCCAAGATTACGGCAATAGCCATTATTTTTTTTATACTTTTATTCATAATGTACTCCTTAATTCTATACATTTTTTATACATTTAAGTATATCATAACAATTTCACAAAGTCAACATAATTATCTTTATTGTCTGTTTTTATACTTATTTTGTACGTTTTTTGTATTATACAGTTATTTTTTTTGTTTAGCAATATCATTAAGATTACATTTTAAATTTTACCATTATTTTAGTTTTATTCAAACATGTCGAATAATGCCATTTCTAAAGCATTTGATAAATCGATTCCTTCTTCTTCAGCTCTTCTTGCATATTGTTTTAATATTCTAACTTTTTTTGTTACTCTTTTTTTATCCCATCTTTTTTCTAATGCTGTTGTATCTACTGTAACATATGATTTAAATCTGCTTTTATATTCCCAGTCATCAAGCTCTTTTTCAAATTCTTCATCGTATTTTATATCTTCTATTTTACTTGCTTTTGGTATTTGAGATTTATTTTCAATACAATCTAGTATTAATGTTGTTATTAAATCTTGTGCCATATAAATTACATTATTTAAGTTCTCTCCACACGTTGTTGCATAATTGAAGTCTGGCAAAAATGCAGAATATCCTCCATCTTCTTTTTCTTCATAAAAAATTACTGGATATGTTGCAATCATTTCTTTTTTTCCTTTCTTAATTAATTTAATATTTTATTAAAACCAAAAAATACGTTAGCAAAAGCTCCCGTATTTTTTTAATTGATTGCTGTCGCCTTATCTCGTATTTTAAGACATAAAGATATTCAAACAACATTAAATACTTATACTTCTGTATTCAATAAATTTAAAGAAGACTAACTATCAAAAATAAATAAATATTTTGATAACATTTAATATTTTTACGACAATTTTACGACAATTTTTTTGCATATTTGCATAAAAGTACATTAAAATACATTAAATCAAAAAACTTCAAAAGCATTGATATATCAATAAAATATAATAAAATAAAGGACTCTAGAAAATGACCTAAAGTCCTTATATTGTGGTTGGGCTAGCTAGATTCGAACTAGCGCATGTTAGAGTCAAAGTCTAATGCCTTACCGCTTGGCTATAGCCCAATATATTAAATTTTATAAATGGGGTGGAATAAGGGATTCGAACCCTTGATCTCCAGTGCCACAAACTGGCGCGTTAACCAGCTACGCTAAATCCACCATGATGTTTACATGTACTTATAAGTACTGTTTTAGTATATATTATTTATATTGTATTGTCAATATTTTCTTGAAAATTTTGCAAAAAAATAAATTAAATTTAGGGGTATTTTCACCCCTAAATTTAATATTTTATTTTTCTTTTTCTCTTGCCCATACAATTAACCTTTTTTGTACATCATCTGTACATGTTTGTAATGAAATTTCTCTTTTTCCTTGTGTATCTCTATTTGCATAATCAAAATCGTCTGGACCTGTTTCATACATATTATATATAATATATTCTAATCTTGTTCCTGAATTATCTGTAATGAAAATTGAATCTCCATTAGATAATTTGTGTAAATTTGAGAAAAATAACTTATTTCTATAATTATGTCCCATTATTACATTATTACCTATTTCATTTAATCCTGGACCATATGCTAAACATACTGATAATTCCATTGCTGATGCTGAGGCTCTTGCTAATACAGGATAACTTACTTGTATCTTAGGAATTTCTATTTTTCCAACTACTGTATAGCCCTTATATGTTGTTGTTGAAATTTTTGATTTTTTTCCTGATTTTCCTGTTGTTTGTAATTCTGCTGGTTTTAATGCATCTAAATTAAACAATCCTGATTTTGCTGCTTGGTCTTCATCTTGCGTTACTGCTGGAGCTGGATTTTGATTATTCTTTGCTACTTTTTGATCAAATTCTTCTGTTACAGTTTTTGCTTCATTTTCTGTTGTATAATTCTTATATGCTTCATATCCATAAAATCCTAATACACCAATTATTGCTATTACTACTATTACTAATACAATTGTTAAAACATTATTATACTTTTTATCTACCATTTTTTTATACAATTACTTATTAATTGTATACTCCTTTCTTTAAATTTTTAAAGATTTTCTGAAAGTTTAATTCCACCTAAAATATGAAAATGTAAATGTTTTACTGTTTGACATCCATCTTCACCTGTATTTGTAACAAGTCTAAATCCTTGTTCTTCAAGATTCTGCTCTTTTACAATTTTTTTAATTACTCTATGAATCTTTGCTAATAAACTTTCATCATTTAGCTCAAGTATATTTCTAATGTGCTTCTTTGGTATAACTATGATATGTACTGGCGCTTGTGGATTTATATCTTTAAACGCTAATATATCATCATCTTCATAAACTTTGCTTGATGGTATTTCATTATTTATTATTTTGCAAAAAATACAATCTTCCATAATATTATAACCTACCTTATATAGTTTTATTATAGCACAGCTTTTTTTATTATTCAAGTATTGCTTTTATTCTTCTTACACCACTACTACTTGCTTCTTCTTTTTTGATTTTGAAATGTCCTAATTCACTTGTATGTTTTACATGTGGGCCTCCGCATAATTCTTTTGAAACATCTCCTATTGAATATACTGTTACTTCATCTGGATATTTTTCAATAAACATACATTCTGCACCTGATTTTATTGCATCTTCTTTTTTCATTGTTTCTACTGTTACTTTATAATCTGATTTTATCCATTCGTTTACCAAATCTTCTAATTTTTTCTTTTCTTCTTCTGTTAACTTGTGATCACATGTAAAATCAAATCTCATTCTTTCTGGTGTAATGTTTGATCCTTTTTGGTGACAATCTGGACTTACTACTACTTTTAGTGCTGCATTTAATAAGTGTGTTGCTGTATGATATTTTACTTCGATTTCACTGTTTCCTGCTAAGCCACCTTTAAACTTTTGTTCACTTCCTTGTTGTGATTTTTTTTGATGTTCTTTGAATAGGTCATCTAAGCCTTTATCATCATATTTAAAATTATTTTCTAATGCTAGGTCTTTTGTTACTTCTGGTGGGAATCCATACGTTTCATATAAATTAAATATTTCTTTGCTATCTAATGTATCTTTATTTGCATTTTTTAATCTGTTTATTAATTTATTGAATTCACGTTCTCCATTTACTAATGTTTTCATGAATTTATCTTTTTCTTCTAGCATTACATTTTGAATTTCATCTATGTTTTTTAATAATTCTGGATACATTTCTTTTAGATTTTCTGCATTTAATTTTATTAGTGTTGATAATTCTGATTGGTCTATTCCTAATTTGTTCATGTGACGTACCATTCTACGAATTAATTTTCTTAGTACATATCCTCTGTCTAGATTACTTGGTCTTGCTCCATCTGATATTAGCATCATTGTTGCTCTTAAATGTTCTGCTATAATTCTTTCACTTGTTTCGTTTGGCTTTGTGGTTAATTCTGCTAATTTTTCCATTATTGGAACAAATAATTCTGTTTCAAATGGTGATGTTTTTCCTTGTAGTAAGAAGTTTATTCTTTCTAATCCCATTCCTGTATCAACATTGTGTTGTTTTAATTTAGTTAAGCTTCCATCTTCATGTTTATAAAATTCCATGAATACGTTGTTCCATATTTCAACATATTTTCCACAATCACATGATGGATCACAGTGATCTGAACATGGTTCTTTTCCTGTATCATAAAACATTTCTGTATCTGAACCACATGGGCCTGTTTCTCCTGCTATCCACCAGTTGTCTTCTAAGAAATAAATTCTTTCTCTTGGAATTCCTGCTTCTTCCCATAGTTTTGCTGTTTCTTCGTCTCTTGGGCAGTCTTCATTTCCTTTGAATACTGTTACTGAAATTTTGTCTACTGGTATTTCTAATTCTTTTGTTAGAAATTCATAACTCATTTTTACTGCTTCTTCTTTGAAGTAATCTCCTAATGACCAATTTCCTAACATTTCGAAGAATGTTAAATGGCGATTGTCTCCTACTTCGTCAATGTCGTTTGTTCTTAGGCATTTTTGATAATCTGTTAATCTATGTCCTTCTGGATGTTTTTCTCCTAATAAATATGGTACTAATGGTTGCATTCCTGCTGTTGTAAATAATACTGATGGATCGTTTTCTGGTATTAGTGATGCACTTGGTATTACTTTGTGTCCATGTGATTTAAAGTAATTTAAATATTTATTTCTTATATCTATTGCTTTCATTCTATTTTCTTCTTTCATTTTATTGTTATACTAGAGTTCCTATTAATTCTAGTTTTTCTAGTTTTTCTATCTTTACTTTTAAAAGTTTATCTGTTAAGTCTTTGTCTGTCTTAACTTTTACTGCTAAGTAGTTTCCTGTATAGCCTTTGAAATATCCTTTTTCCGCTTCTTCAAATAGTACTGTTACTGTTTTATTTATATATGTTTCATTATATTTTATTTCATTTTTGTCTGATAGTTCTAGTAATATTTTACTTCTTTCGTCTTTGATTTTTGAGTCTATTTGATTTTTGAATTTTGTTGCGGCTGTTCCTCTTTTTGGAGAATATTTGAATATGTGCATTTTGTACATTTTTATTTCTTTTAAAAATTCATAAGTTTGATTGAATTCTTCTTCTGTTTCTCCTGGAAATCCTACTATTATGTCTGTTGTGAAGATTACATCTTTATATACTGCTCTTAATATTTTACAAATTGCCCTAAAATCTTCTGTTGTGTATCTTCTATTCATTCTTTTTAATGTTTCGTTACATCCACTTTGCAATGATAAATGGAAATGATGACAAATTTTTTCTAATTTTGATAATCTTTCTACAAATTCTTCTGTTATTAATTTAGGTTCTATTGACCCTAATCTTATTCTTTTTATTCCATCTATTTTGTTTAATTGTTCTAATAATTCTATTAATCTGAATCCTCCACTTAATAAATCATCATTTGGTGTGTATTTTTTATATTTACCTGTATATGAATATTGTTTTCTATATTCTTTTGATTTTTCGTCTGTGAAGTCTTTTCCATATGATGCTAAATGAATTCCTGTTAATACAACTTCTTTTATTCCTTGTTTTGCAATATTTTGTATTTCTTCAATTATTTTTGCTGGATTTCTACTTCTTATATGTCCTCTTGCATATGGTATTATGCAATAAGCACAAAATCTATCACATCCATCTTGAATTTTTACTACTGCTCTATTTAATTCTGTCATTGTTGTTGATTCAAAATCTTGATATTCGTTTTCATTCATAATATCTGAAATTAAAATTTCTTTATTTTTTTCTTTTAAATATTGTTCTATTATTTCTACTATTTTGTTTTTCTCTTTGCTACCTATTATTAAATCTACTTCTTCTATTTTTGCAATATCATTTTTTGCTACTTGTGCATAACAACCACATGCTACTATTATTGCTTCTGGATTTAATTCTTTTGCTTGTCTCATCATTTGGCGTGATTTTCGCTCTGCTATATTTGTTACACTACATGTATTTATTATATATATGTCTGCTTTTTCTTCTTTATCATTTGTTATTTCATATCCTTTTTTTATAAAGGCTTGGCCCATTGCACTTGATTCATATGTATTTGTTTTGCATCCTAAAGTAAAAAAGTGGACTTTCATATTAAACCCTTTCTTTTATTTTTATATATACATCATACCAACTATAACATCTTGTTATGTTTTTATTTTCTTTTAATCCTCTATTATATTTTGCATCAAAACAATATACTGGCAAGACTTTTGATATTTGCTCAACATTTGATGCTTTGTCTTCTATCATCATATCTAATTTTAATTTTTTGCAAACTTTTAATTTGTCTTCACAGCTAAAATATATTTCATCATATTTTATTTTATTATCTTTTAGCCAATTTCTTACTCCTTCTTGCATTTCTTTTTCTGACATTTCTGTATATCCTTTTTCAACACATCTTGCTGTTACTATAAATATTTTATTTCCTTCTTCTGCCAATTTATTTGTTATTTCGCTTGCATAATCTCTTGGTTTTTGTTTCATATATTCTGAATATGTATCAAACCACCATTTAGAATCTTGTTCTTTTGTTACACCATATATTTCTGAAGTATCATATCCTTTGTCATTTATTATATTTTTATTATATTTTTCATACATGTATTTTGATGCTGATTCGCATTGCCATGTTTCCATGTTTGTTAATACTCCATCTATATCTATTCCTATATTCATTAATTTTCTCCTAATCTTTTACTTTATATTTTGTCTATAAAACTTTGATCTACGTTATCTGCAGCTTTTTTTGTTAAATTTCCCCATTTTACCATTTCATTTAATACTTTTAATTGACGTTGCTTACATAGTGTTTTATTTACTTTTGGTGAATAGACACTTGGTGCATTAGGAATTCCTGCTAACATTGTTGCTTGTGCTAAATTCATATTTTCTGGTTGAATTCCTAAATATCCTTGGCATGCTTCTCTTATTCCATAATATCCATTTCCAAAATATATTGAATTTATATATAATTCTAGTATTTGGTCTTTTGAATATAATTTTTCAAATTTATTTGCTAAATAAATTTCTCCTAATTTTCTATTTATTACATTTTTTTCTCTTGTGAAATATAGATTTTTTACTGTTTGCTGTGTTATTGTGCTTCCACCTTCTGATAATCTTTTGCTTTTTATGTTTGATAGTGTTGCTCTTAATAGTGCTAATATATCTATTGCTCCATGTTCTTTGAACCTATGATCTTCAACATCTATTACTGCATTTATATAATCTTTGGGTAATTTTTCTAATTTTATATAATCTGGATCTTCTTTTAAGTTTTCTACTACTTCTGATATTGGTTTTTCTGTTGTTATTTTTTTATAATAAAAATATCCATATCCTGCTACAATTAATGCTATTATGAGAATTATTATTACTATATATTTTATTATTTTTTTCATTTAATTTCTCCTATAATTTAGCTATTATAACTATTTTATTATACATTATTTTTTAAAATTAATAAAGATGTTTAAATAAAGAGTTTTTTATTTTTATTTATTGTATAAAAATAAAGTCTAAAGATGTTATTTCTTTAGACTTTAAAATTTTATATATGCTTGTGGTTGGGGTAATGTGATTCGAACACATGCATCGACGGGTCAGAGCCGTCTGCCTTACCGCTTGGCTATACCCCAATATGTTTTAGTTATACCATATGTTAAATTTTTTTTCAATGTTTATTTTGATTTTTATTAATTCTATTTATTTTAAAAGCAGATTTATTTTTAACTTGTTAGAGTTTTGATAAATCTGCTTTTTTTATTTATTTTATTTTTCTTTCACCATCATAGAATATTATTTGTTCTTTTACTATTATTGGTCTCATTGGTGCTATTTCTTTATAATTTTCCACAATTTCTTTTTCTTCTTTTGTTAGTGAACCTTTATCTAATTTTAGATTTTGGTAACACCATATTAAATGACGCTGTTCTGCTGTATATCTTGGATCATTTATATTATTAAAATGATATTCTAAAATGAAGTCATTATCATCTATATTTATTGTTATGTTGCTCCATTTTTTTCCTGATATTGCATAGAGTTTTTGTATTTTTTGATAGAAATATGATAATGATTGATTATATTGTTCTTCATTTATTCCATATTTTCTAACTACTTCATAACAATTTATTGCATTTCGTTTTAATATACTTTTTGGATAATAGTAAAAAAACATTTCTCCTTTATTTGGAAAATTTACACTTGCATATACATGTACACTACTCCATTTTTCTGGGATTAGCTTTACTAATGAATTTAGTAATTGTCTATATAATTCTTTGAATTCATTTTGCAAAGTTTTTACCTCCATGTGAAATTTATTCTCTAATTAAAAGGCTTTCACCTGTCATTTCTTTTGGTTTTTGTTCTTCCATTATGTCTAAGATTGTTGGTGCTAAATCACATAATCTTCCGCTTTTTAGTTTTACATTATCCATTCCTACTAATATTAATGGTACTAAATTTGTTGTATGTGAGGTTAATGGTTCTCCTGTTTTATAATCTATCATTTGTTCAGCATTTCCATGATCTGCTGTTATTAATAGTGTTCCATTATGATTTTGTATTGCTTCTACTACTTTTCCAATACATTTATCTACTGCTTCTACTGCTTTTATTGCTGCATCAATATTACCTGTATGTCCTACCATATCTGTATTTGCAAAATTCAATATGATGCTGTCATATTTTTCTGAATTTATTGCTTCTACTACTTTTTCTGTTACTTCATATGCACTCATTTCTGGCTTTAAATCATATGTTGCAACTTTTGGTGATTTTACTAATATTCTATCTTCTCCTGGATATGGTTCTTCTCTTCCACCATTAAAGAAAAATGTTACATGTGCATATTTTTCTGTTTCTGCTATTCTTAATTGTTTTTTTCCTAATTTGCTTACTACTTCTCCAAATGTATTTACTAATACCTCTGATTTGAATGCTACTTTTACATTTGGCATTGTATCATCATATTCTGTCATACATACAAAGTCTATGTCTAATTTTTTTGTTTTGAATCCATCAAATTTATCATCTACTATTGCTCTTGTTATTTGTCTTGCTCTATCTGGTCTAAAGTTGAAGAATATTACTGAATCTCCATCTTCAATTTTTGCTAATGGTTGATTATTTACATCTGTAATTACTGTTGGTACTACAAATTCATCAAATATTTCTTTTTGATATGATTCTTCTATTGCTTGAATTGGATCTTTTGCCAAAATGCCTTCTCCATTTACAATTGCATCATATGCTTTTTGTACTCTATCCCATCTTTTATCTCTGTCCATTGCATAATATCTACCTGATAAAGTGGCTATTTTTCCTACACCTTTTTCTTTGATTTTTTCTTCTAATTGTTGTATATATCCTTCTGCTGATGCTGGTAATGTATCTCTTCCATCTAAAAATGCATGTATAAATACATTATTATCTAGTCCTTTTCTTTTTGCTAATTCTAATAATCCATATAAATGTCTTTGATGTGCATGTACTCCACCATCTGATACTAATCCCATTATATGTAATTTTGAATTATGTTTTTTTACATTTTCAATTGCTTCATTAAATTCTGGAATGCTAAAGAAGTCTCCATCTTCAATTGACTTTGTAATTTTTGTTAATTTTTGATATACGATTCTTCCTGCACCAATGTTTGTGTGTCCTACTTCTGAATTTCCCATTTGTCCTTCTGGTAGTCCTACTGCTGCACCACTTGCACTTATATTTGCTACTGGGCAAGTTTTCATTAATTTATCTAGATTTGGTTTTTTAGCTAAATTTACTGCATTTCCTTCATCATTGTGATTTTCTCCAAAACCGTCTAAAATCATTAACATTGTTAATTTTTTACTCATTTTTCTTTTCCTTCTAATTCCTATTTATTAAAATTTACTATTTCTGCAAATGAATCTGCTTTTAATGATGCTCCTCCTACTAATCCTCCATCAATATCTGGCATTGAAAATAATTCTTTTGCATTTGATCCTTTTACACTTCCACCATATAATATTGATATGTCGTCTGTGTTAAATAATTCTTTTACTTTATTTCTTATTGATTTTATTGTATTTTGTGCATCTTCTGATGTTGCTGTTTTTCCAGTTCCTATAGCCCAAATTGGTTCATATGCAATTACTATATTTTCTAAATCTTTTGCTTCTAATCCTTCTAATCCTTTTTCAATTTGGTTTGTTATTACTGAAATTGTTTTCCCATCTTCTTTTTGTTCTAATGTTTCACCTACACACATGATTGGTTTTAATTCATATTCTAATGCTTTTTTTATTTTTTTATTTACTGTTTCATCTGTTTCATTAAAATATTGTCTTCTTTCTGAATGTCCAATTATAACATATTTACAATTTATACTTTTTAGCATTGGAGCTGATATTTCTCCTGTATATGCTCCTTTATCTTCATAATGCATGTTTTGTACACCTACATTTATATTTGTATCTTGTGACATATTATTTGCATAGAAAAAATCTGTAAATGGTACACATATGATTACTTCATTTTTAGTATCTTTTACTAATGATTCTAATTCTTCAATAAAACCAATTGCTTCATTTGGAAGCATATTCATTTTCCAATTTCCTGCTATAATGTTTCTTCTCATAATATTCCCCCATATTTTTTATTTATTTTCAATACTTTCAATTCCTGGTAATTTTTTTCCTTCAATAAATTCTAGTGATGCTCCGCCACCTGTTGAAATGTGTGTCATTTTGTCTGCTAATCCTGCTTTTGTTACAGCTGCTCCTGAATCTCCTCCGCCTATTATTGTTACTGCATCTTTTAGATTTGCTAATTTGTTTGCAATTGCATTTGTTCCTATTGCAAATTGATCAAATTCAAATAATCCTACTGGTCCATTCCATAATACTGTTTTTGCTGTATCTAATTCTTTTTCATACATTTTTATTGTTTCTGGTCCTATATCATATCCTTCCCATCCATCTGGGATTTCTTTATATGATACTATTTTACTTTCTGTTGTTGGTGAGAATTCCTTTCCTACTTTTGTATCAACAGGTAATAACATTTTTACACCTTTGTCTTTCGCTTTTTTTACTAATTCTCTTGCTAAGTCTAATTTATCTTCTTCACATATTGAATTTCCTACTGAATATCCTTCTGCTTTAAAGAATGTATATGCCATTGCTCCACCTATTAATAATGTGTCTACTTTATCTAATAATGCATTTATTACACCTATTTTGTCAGATACCTTTTTTCCTCCTAGAATTCCTACAAATGGTCTTACTGGATTATTTAAAGCATCTCCTAAAACTTTTAATTCTTTTTCTATTAAAAATCCGCATGCTGATGGTATGAATTTTGCTACTCCTGCTGTTGATGAGTGTGCTCTATGACATGTTCCAAATGCATCATTTACATATAAATCTGCTAAACTTGCAAATTCTTTTGATAATGTTTCATCATTTTTCTCTTCTCTTGGATCAAATCTAACGTTTTCTAATAAAACTACTTCTCCTGGTTTTATTTCTGATGCTAATTTTTTTGCATCTTCACCAACTACATCTTTTGCTAATTTTACTTCTAAACCTAATTGTTTTGATAATTCTTTTGCTACTGGCGCTAATGAAAATTCTGGTTTTACTTCTCCCTTTGGTCTTCCTAAATGTGAGCATAAAATTACTGCTGCATTGTTTTCTAATAAGTATTTTATTGTTTCTAATGATGCCATTATTCTTGAATTATCTGTGATTTTTAATTCTGCATCTAGTGGTACATTGAAGTCACATCTTACTAATACTTTTTTTCCATTTACATCTAAATCTCTAACTGTTACTTTATTCATTTTTATACCTCTTATGTTTTTATGATTATATTACAAAAAGGGTGGTTCTTTTTAGAACCGCCCTTTTATAATTATTTTGCTAATTCTGCAAAATATTTGATTGTTCTAACCATTTGACATGTATATGAATTTTCATTGTCATACCATGATACTACTTGTACTGTAAATTCTCCGTTTCCGTTATCTAATACCATTGTTTGTGTAGCATCAAATAATGATCCATATTTCATACCAACTACATCTGATGATACGATTTCTTCTTCTGTGTATCCAAATGATTCATTTGAAGCTGCTTTCATTGCTGCATTAATTGTTTCTTTTGTGATATTTTCACCTTTTACAACTGCTGTTAAAATAGTTGTTGATCCTGTTGCTACTGGAACTCTTTGTGCTGCTCCAATTAATTTTCCATTTAATTCTGGAATTACTAATCCGATTGCTTTTGCTGCACCTGATGATGCTGGTACAATATTAATTGCTGCTGCTCTTGATCTTCTTAAATCACCTTTTCTATGTGGTCCATCTAATAACATTTGATCACCTGTATAAGCATGTATTGTGCTCATTATTCCTGATTGAATTGGTGCTAATTCATTCAATGCTTTTGCCATTGGTGCTAAGCAGTTTGTTGTGCATGATGCTGCTGAAATAATTGTATCATCTGCTGTTAATACATTGTGATTTACATTGAACACAACTGTTGGTAAATCTTTTCCAGCTGGTGCTGATATAACAACTCTTTTTGCTCCTGCATTAATGTGTGCTTGTGCCTTATCTTTTGATGTATAAAATCCTGTACATTCTAATACAACATCTACATCTAATTCACCCCATGGTAAATTGTTTGCATCTTTTTCTGCATAGATTCTAATTGTTTTTCCATCCACAGTAATTGAATTTTCTCCTGCTTCTACTGTTTCTGCTTTATCATATCTTTTTTGTGCTGAATCATATTTTAATAAATATGCTAACATTTTTGGGCTTGTTAGATCGTTGATTGCTACAACTTCATATCCTTCTGCTCCAAACATTTGTCTAAATGCTAATCTTCCTATTCTTCCAAATCCATTAATTGCTACTTTTACTGACATAATTTTTCCTCCTCATCATGTTTTTATTAATTATATCGTGTTTATTGTATTATATTAGATATCAAATTTCAATGTTTTTTATGATATTATTTTGATTATTGCATATATTTTAAATGCTTATTTTACTTTATTTTCA
>ERZ773197.1932-NODE-1932-length-13645-cov-20.618911_pt1 | contig 13645 bp, 10 predicted proteins | sample MGYA00580999_ERZ773197 | MGnify/ENA primary metagenome ERZ773197 (study PRJEB29015, sample SAMEA2738166) | human oral metagenome | biome: human oral; feature: human-associated habitat; material: saliva | place: China | collected 2185 ...
AGGTCTTGTATGGCAAAGAGAAAAAGCCTTTGCTGAATATTTGTGACAAGAAGTTGAGTTGCTCATTGGAGTGTCGTATCAAACAAACATTCTTTTCTGGGCTTGGTGGTTTACTCATTGGTCTTGCTGCTGGAGCTTTGGTTGTTACATTTGTAATAGCAACAGCAGGAGCTGGTGCTGCTGTGGTTGGTGCTGCAGCAGCCATTGCAACAACGGCTACAAATGTAGCTTTTGTAACCTCAATGGCATTGCTTGTTGGAGGAATAGCATCCTGCGGGGCGGCTACAACTTACAAATACTTAGCTAACGAATGTGATAGTTCTCTTGAAGGAGAGTGGAGTTTGTTTCATCGAAAGGTCTATCTGGAGAAAAGTAATGCTCTTTTGGAACGTTCGATACTTACTTGTTCCAAAGGTGGTATTGTCTCATTGGTTATGGATCATGCAAAGGCTGTAGAACTTGCAAAGATGATTAGTAAAACCAATAATGAAATAAGAAATAAGAATTTTTGGTCAAAGACTGAGCAAGGCTTCATAGGTAATGGTGCAAATGCTTTGCTTGCAGGTTTTGAGGGGCAGGCAAGTGGATCTGTTGCAGCTGTAATTATCGGATCAGGACTATCAATTTATTCTTATTGTACCAATGATGTTGACAAGTATCGTGATAGTAATGTTCAGAAACAAAATAATTATGCAAAAATAGCACTTGAGACGGATGATGATCAAGCATCAATATCAACGAATCATGATGTCTTTACTAAATCAGATGGAGTCGCCGTTACCTCTGTTGGCGCTGGAGGTGTAGTAGCTTCTGGGGTTGAAACCGTATTAAATGTAATAATAGGTAATAAGGAATTGTCACGAGAGGCAATGAAACAGACCGATAAAGCTCTTGAACAAGTATTAAAAGGAAACCAGCAGGCAGCGAATGAGGCTCGTAAGGAAGCAGGTAAGATATTGGGGAAACAAAAGGGGGTTAACCTTAATTCCTTTAAACAGATTTTCACTGGTAGGACTCGTGTGTTTAAGTATAATGTTCATAATGGGGCTTTCATTGGCGCAGGTTTGGCTATAGGTGTTTTAAGTGCTATATGGAATAATCATATAGAATGGGAAGATAATAAGGAAGAGAACCTGTTATATAAAAGTATGATTGATAAAATTAAGAAAGCAAGGAAAAATAATAAAACGAAAATCTCAATCTTAGCAAATAGTTTATAAATATGAGAATAACAGAATATACGCATTTTATCCCATGGGTATTTATCGGGAGTCTGATAGGTACACTTCTTATAGTTCCTATGATGCCCAAGATAGTTGATGCATTATACTATAAAAATAAATATAACAACGAAGCAGTGAACTTCTATAAAACGTATATGGATAAATGTTATACGATTAAGGTTACAATGCCACCTGAAGAATCACAGTTATATCTAAATAATATTGATGATGCAAAGTATCCTTTAAGTGAAATTTTTGATACAACTTATAATTCAAGTAATTTTTTTTATAACCCAAGTGCTGATTACACTTCTTTCTATTGTAAGGAGTATAAAAAGTATATGAATATTATAGCATTCAAGGATGTTAATGGAAGTTATGTAGAGAAAGAACTTTACCTTACAGTCAATCGTGACGATATGAATAACCCCGAGTATGGAACAAAGGATAATCCAGTACCTGTACTGAAAGCTGTAGGTGTTAGTGAACCGATATGGTTTAGTGGAAAGGATACAGATTCTATCTTTATGGATAAATTCTATCGGAACAATGTCATTAACTATTTGAAGTATAAGATGCCAAAGGAGGAGTTTAAAAGACGATTCAAGAGTAAAGAGTAAGGTTATTCTGCAATGAGTAAGAATTGGTTTAGTAAGTAGGAGGGTGAAAGTGCAAGCATATCAGTTATGAGAAATATCTTTAAATATATTCCAATGGTCACCTTAGATCAAATCTTAGGTACCGTTGTTGGTTTCCCTTTGCTGTGTTTCCTTATCAATATATTTAGGTCTTCCGATATATAGAGTAATAACTAAAACTCTCATATAATAAGGCATACGGGGGGGGAAGGGAGGTTAAGGCTATGCTACGGAGTTGCAGATGGCACAAAGAGTGACGAAGGTGTAGCGTACAGATTCCTGATTATTTCTGAGATAACTGCTTTGGGTATAGAGTTTCTAATAAAACTGGCAAACTACCACTGTCGCTCCCCACACCGACGGAGTCTCCGTAACTACCGTTGCTTTGTTTCATAACCCTCCATACTCTCCATTGCACTGTGTGATATTTCGTCAGAAACCTAAGTTTAGGCGGCTCATTATCACACTAAAATTCTGAAGACCCTCCTTTTTCCATCTACCTTATAGAGGTATAGCAATCGTCACTCTCCTTCGGCCAGTAAATGCCAGTTTGGAGAAGAAGATTGGGGTGAGAACTCATCTCCTCTTCTGGTGCGTTTCGATTTTGCTGTCATTACTGTCATTAGGATTCATCATCTAACTAACTTATTTACAGTACGATTGCACGAAATGTTAAAACTGACAGCAACTAAAAAGAAAACTTATAATAGAGTAATCTACAAACTTTAGAGACATTATCAAACATTAACTCAGAAGGATATTAATAAACTATAAGCCTTATTAGGCCAATTAGCGCTAATAAGGCTTATATAACAAACTGTCATAAAAGAGACTATTAACTATGAAAGAGATGCTCTATATCTTGCTGTTTCATGATAGCAATCACAGGCTCACCAGAAGGAGTGTAGTTGACATTACTGCACGCAAAGAGTTCGTTGACAAGATTATCCATCTCAAGGCCACTCAACACCTGACCTTGTGGAATAGCCGCATTACGAGCGAGACTTAATGCTAAGGCCTGGTCTATTTCTTCCTTAGCATTTGCTCCACTCTCCATTGCTGAGGCCACCATATCACTAATAAGTGTCACAACATTTAACCCTTCGATACCAGCAGGGACACCATTAACAGCATAACTCCCTCCACCAAGACTATCAAGTTGGAAACCCATCTCAGCCATCTCTGGTAAGATCTGGTCGAGAACAACTTGGTCGGACACAGAGAACTGAACCATCTCAGGGAACAATACCTTCTGGGAATGTACTTTATGTTCGGACAATCGACGTAAATACTCCTCATAAAGGATACGGATATGTGCACGATGCTGGTCGATAATCATCAGTCCAGACTTTACAGCTGTCATGATATAACATCCCTTATACTGATAATGCAATGGTGCCTTGTCTTCTATCAAAGACTCTTCAACAGGCTGTGTGACAGCAGAAGGAATAATAGAACCCTCCTCCACAGCATTGGTTCCAGTACCCAAGCTACTGGTAATCATCTCATCTTCATTCTGTTCAAAGAGCTTAGACTGACGAATCTCACCACCAGGACCTAAGTTTGTATAGAGTTCTTCCCATCCATCAGGAGCCGGAGTCTTTACAGAAGAAGACTGCTTGAAAGGATTATAATTAGGATTAAAGTCAATCTTTGGTGCAGCCGTACCAGTATTAGGATTAAACACAGGAATATCAGGTTTCCCCTCTGTATCAAAGTCAATAGCAGGGATATCATTAAAACGTCCTACCGCTTCCTTAACAGCTGCAAGCAAAATCTGCCAAATAGCTTGCTCGTTCTCGAACTTAATCTCAGTCTTGGTAGGATGAATATTCACATCAATATTCTCAGCAGGCACATCGAAATAAAGGAAATAAGGAACCTGCTCGCCTTGAGGAATGAGTCGGTCGAAAGCCGTAAGAACAGCCTTATGGAAATAAGGATGTTTCATATAGCGCTCATTGACGAAGAAATACTGATGTGGAGCCTTCTTCCTTGCTGCCTCTGGTTTACCTACAAAGCCGTGGATATGACAAAGAGTTGTATCAACATCTATCGGTAACAGATCTTGATTGAGTCGTTTACCAAACACCTCAACAATACGTTGACGATAGCTACAAGAACGAAGGTTAAAAAGTTCTGTCCCATTACTGTGAAGCGTAAAAGATATCTGTGGATAGACCAATACGATACGCTCAAAGGCTGTGATGATATTATTAAGTTCAGTAGTATTCGATTTCAAGAACTTACGACGAGCTGGCACGTTGAAGAAGAGGTTTTCTACCAAGAAATTACTTCCCACAGGACAAGAACAAGGTTCCTGCCCAGTAAAACGACTTCCTGCAATAGAGAGATGTGTACCCAAATCCTCACTCGCCATACGTGTCTTCAACTCTACCTGAGCCACTGCGGCAATAGAAGCCAATGCCTCCCCACGAAACCCCATCGTACGAAGAGAGAAGAGGTCGTCAGCCTTACGTATCTTAGACGTGGCATGCCGTTCAAAAGAAAGGCGTGCATCCGTCTCCGACATACCTTTCCCATCATCGATAACCTGAATAGAAGTGCGACCAGCATCAACGACCAACACATCAATATGCGTTGCTCCGGCATCAATGGCATTCTCCACCAACTCCTTAATAACAGAAGCTGGACGCTGGATAACCTCACCAGCAGCAATCTGATTGGCTACACTGTCTGGGAGAAGTTGTATAATATCACTCATGAATAATCCTATAAAGCTATAAATAAAAATAAGATAAAAAGGGCGATAACACCTGCCGAAAGAATCAACGATACCCACATAGCCGTAAAGCGATTACGTCGATGACGCAATACCTGTGGCTTCAAGGAGTCGCCTAACTTGCGCTGTAACTCCTCTCGATACTGACGTTCGGATACCTCCTTCCCATCCACCTCACAGCGTGCACGCTGCTCTATATCGTTTAGCAATTCTTTTCGCTCGTCAACAAACATATATTCATGATGGAAACGACGCGGACGTGATGATTGAAAGAAAAGCATTTTATTATGAACTTTAAGTAAGACTTCGTCATTCTATATGTTGACGAGGAGGCAAAGACACTCTCGCATTACGTACGGTAGCACTTGTTTTACGCGCTGCACGACGGAAGATATCATTCTTATCCTTAGGACGAACCTCATCAAAAAGCTCAAAGTGTGGTAGTTTCAGCTTGTCGGGAGGAATCTGTGTCATCGGACTAATGACACCATTCGCTTTTGGCATCCATATCTTCTGAAGTCTTCGCTCAGGTGAGATAAACATCCGTAACGTATCTGTTTCGGTATAATCATGTCCTATCAGCGTACTATCTTTATCCGTATGATAATAGATAACTTCCACATTACCCCAAGCGTCTACACGCCGAACAACACCTTTCACAAAGTCTGCCCGCATATCCTTAGAGGATATCTGGTTGAAATATTTACCTCCTGGTAGTTTTTCTATGGAGAAAGCATTACCATAGACAAAGGCCTGGCGGATGGTTGAGTCGTTCATATATGCCTTAATAGAATCACCCACTAACTGACGTGTTCCACTCCATACGATTGGATAATCATACATCGTTAGACAAGAATCCTTGGTATTAGCTACCATAAAGCCACATACAGCTTGCACATCGGTACGATAAGCACGAACATTATTCACACCATAGATCTCACGATACATTTGTGGTGTGTTCATGTGAAAACCCTTCATACTGATTGTATCCGCATGAACAAAGAGGGTGTCACCCTGAGAGAAATCCTTAGCAACAGGACCAGGACTACCTCCGAAAGCGATCGCAGCAGAGTCGGTATAATGTAGGTAATCGCCATAGAAAGCATGCTTACCTTTATAATCAATATAATAGACATTACCTTCGCCCGTTCCTTCATGTGTGTTACTATTATAACTAAGGTCGCGACCAGTGACAGTGCGTTGCTTCAGTTTATCAACAATCTTTACATTGCCATGCCCTTCACTGTACCCAGTTTTAGCATTATATGTCACCTCATCGCCAGTAATAACACGTTGCGCCTTACGATCATCAATCTTTACATTGCCACGTGCATTACTGTGTCCAGTCTTTTCATTATAGAAAACGTCTTGACCAATGATGGTACGATTGTTTGCTTTATCAACAATCTTCACATTCCCATGGCCTTCTGCATCACCCGTCGTACTATTATAAATAATGTTATCACCCTCAACATCCTGCTTAGGAGAAGTGATTGTTGAGCGGCCATTTAGTTCCATGTGGTCGGTCTTACTATTGTAAGTACCATCAGTCGTATGCACGACCTCACCTTTAGCCGTCTTTATAACAGACTTACCGATAACGTGGACAAGTCCCGTCTCCGTGTTACCATGTGCTTCCGGGGTAGTAATACGATACTTCGGAGTGTACATCACAACATTACCAAAGAAGTTTGCATCATGTGTCTCCGTATTATAATCACCCTGATCAGCAACAACAGTGTTCCCATTATAGACCAGCGTACCACGTCCACCAAAGTAATTGGCCACCTTTGAAGCAGTGTTATAGTCCAAACTGTCACAACGAAGCGACCGCCCAGGCTCTCTAACAACCACCTTACCACGTGCATGTACCATCTGTCCAAAGCCATCATAATGTAAGCGTTGGCAATCAAGCATCACACCACCAGGTCGAGTGATATGCACACGACTGAAAGCCTTAAACCAATTTGCCTTCTCATTGAAATAAGCACTATCACACTTAAGCGTCATTCCCTTATAACGGAAACTTACTCCACCCTTAGCAATCATAACGTCAGGCATCTCCATTTGATTATGACGCAAATTATCAGCATGGTCAATATAGAACTTATCTCCCTTTTTCTCCGTCACTTTCTGTGCCCAGAGTGATTGAGTTTGCCATAGGCCAAACAGGCATAGAATCATAATTAACAAGATTCTATGCCCGCAAAATGTATCTTTATACTTGCTGTTTATTGTCATTTAAGCCAACCTTCGTATTGGAAATTACAACTCTTATACCGAGGATTAATCCGCACGTATGTCTCTTTTACTTTCTTCACAACCCAATCGTGCAGAATTTCCTTTCTGCGTTTTGCCGTGACGATATCACGCATTGCTTGGAAGTCTTCTGTGATTGTTGCTCTATGCTCTGGTATACGTTCCTTCAACTTCACGATTGCACAAACGACTTTACCACGTGCATTGGTCATCTGGAAAGGTACAGAAATCTCCCCAACCTTCATCGTATCAACAACACGAGCCACCTCTGTCGGAAGATCCTTCATCTTAAAACGTGATGTACGAGTATTCTCTTGAGAGTTAACCATCAATCCATGGTTGTTCTTCGTGTCCTTATCATCAGAGAGATAAGCCGTTGCATCCTCAAACGTAAACTTACCCTTTTGGATATCCTTACCTATCGAATCTAATCGCTCCTTAGCAGCATCGATAGAAGCAATTGACACATTCGGCTTCAAAAGGATATGACGAACGTTCACCTTATCACCTCGACGGTCTATCAGCTGAATGATATGGTAACCAAACTCGCTCTCCACAACCTTTGACACCTTCTTTGGATCCGTCAGATTAAAAGCTGCAGCAGCAAACGCTGGATCAAGTACACCACGTCCCATATAGCCTAACTCACCACCTTGACGAGCAGAACCTGGGTCTTCCGAATAAAGACGAGCCAAGGTAGCAAAAGAAGTCTCACCCTTTGTCACTCGGTCTGTATAGTCACGTAGTAAGTTCTTAATACGATTAACCTCCTCAGGCTCAACCTTTGGAGTCTGTGTAAGGATTTCTACCTCAACCGTTGTTGGAATCATAGGAATACTATCAACGGGGAGTTTCTTAAAGTACTCGCGTACTTCAGCAGGCGAAACCTTCACATCACTTACGAGCTTCTCTTGCATTTTCTGTACAAGCAGACGGTTTTTATAGTCGTCATGTAGGTCCTGTCGGATCTGCGTCATACTCTTGTTTTGAAACTGCTCAAGCTTCTCCTTAGAACCTATCTGTGGCAAAGAAATCCAATAGTTAATCTGTTGATCAACACCCTGTGCAATCTCCGACTCAGAGACTTCAACACTATCGATAGCCGCTTGGTGAAGGAATAATTTCTGAACTGCAATCTGTTCAGGCAGAATACACTCAGGATCACCATCCCACTTCACTCCTTCAGCCTCACTCTGAAGCTTCATTATCTCTACTTCTGACTTCAAGATAGGTTCATCACCTACTACCCAGATGACCTCGTCAACAACACTATTCGGTTTGTCTACCACTGCTGTATCGGCCTTCATTGAGTCTGACAGAGCAATAGGTTGACCGCTGGGACGGAATGCACCAGCATGCAGCCCCATTGCCGTGAGAACTGTTCCTACGAGTAGGACAATTGTTTTTCCTTTATTTATCTTCATTGAAATGCTGTATTATCTTAATGCTTATTGACTGTTGAAAGAACATTCTTATCAACAACTACCTTATATCTCTTGCGCAATGACTCTACCCACGCCTTCTCAAGTTCCTCTTGATAATTTGATACAACGAGGTCACGCACATCATCCATGCTCTCTGGTGCTTTTATCTTCTTACCATAAACGGCGTCTATAGGATATCCAGCAACAGGTTTCACAGTTGTCTTCTCACCAAAGACGTCACGATCTACCAATGCATTATCGCCCTTTCGAAAGATCCCCTTTTCTACACGGATACGAATTGTGTTATCTGCATTGAACTTATCACGTAGCTTCTCTGCCCATTGATTGAAAGACACATCCTTAACGCATGCCTTCACAGCTTCCACATCTTCCTTCTTCTTTACATGATAGGCTATACCCTTAAAACGTGGCTCTGTCCATTTATATTGTTTCTTATGCTTAAGGAAATAAGCTTCCAACGCCTTCTCATCCTTGGCCGCTTTATCCCAAACGGTACGATTACTCATCTCTATCATCAGTAGACCGTCATAATACTCACGGATAAGATTCTTGAGATTTACATCTTCCTTCTCTAACGAAGAAAGCTTCTTTGCAAGAATTTCTTCTTGTGTAGCTCCCTTCCCTTCACTCTCCACAAGTGAATCAAGCTTCTGTTCGATTATTTGGTCACGCAATCCCTGCATCTCAATATAACGCATGATATCAGGATGTAGCGTCTCATAGCTTGGGAACTCCTCGCGACCTATCATCTTGATGATGTGATAACCAAAAGGAGAAAGAACAGGAGCACTTATCTCTCCTGGCTTCAAAGCAAACAGCGCCTTCTCAAACTCTGGCACAGTCTGACCTTTCTGAAGATGTAGTAACTCACCACCATTCTTGGCAGAATTAACATCTGTAGAATATTTCTTTGCCAGTTCTGCAAAATCAGCACCACCACGAATGGCTGTATAGATAGAGTCAGCCAACTGCTTCACAGTCTCAGCCTCTTCCTTATCAGCACTCTGTAACATCCCGATAAGGATATGTGCACAATGCCACATACCTCCATTAGCTTCTACTTGCTGCTTTGCTTCACGATACAATTTATGTCCTTCAGCCTCAACATCAGCATCTGTAATAAAGGTTGGGCGCACCTGCTGGTCACGATAACTTAAAAACTCTTTCTTAAAAGAGCTGAGTGTGTCAAGGTGTGCATCAAGCGCAGCCTGTACCTTCAGTTTGTAATTGATAAAGAGATTAACATACTCATCTACACTCTTCTTATCAATCACTCCATCAGCATTATTCTTATTATATGAATACTCAAATTCCGAACGGCTCACAGGCTTGCCGTTGATAGTCATTATTGTTGGGTCAGTTTGTCCGTATGCCATTGTCGTGGAGAGCAATACTACTGACAAAATCGCTTTGAATTTCATTGTTATTATTTTAACGCAGGGACCCTCTCCCCCGAAAGATAGGGAAGAGGGTGAATATTTTTCGTCTTTTACTATTACTCTGGACGTGAATAGTTCGGTGCCTCACTGGTAATGGTAATGTCATGAGGATGACTCTCCATCACACCAGCATTAGTGATACGTGTGAACTTTGCGTTATGTAAGTCTGCTATAGATGCTGCACCACAATAACCCATACCTGAACGAAGACCACCGACAAGCTGATAGATAACTTCTTGGACAGTTCCCTTATAAGGAACACGACCAGCGATACCCTCTGGAACGAGCTTCTTCACATCCCCAACATCATTCTGGAAATAACGGTCACGTGAGCCATTCTTCTGTTCCATTGCCTCCAATGAACCCATACCACGATAACTCTTAAACTTACGTCCATTAAAGATAATGGTGTCACCAGGTGACTCTTCCGTACCAGCAACCAATGATCCTACCATCACACTGCTACCACCTGCTGCCAATGCCTTAACGACATCGCCGGAATAACGCAATCCGCCATCTGCAATCAATGGTACTCCCGTTCCCTCTAAAGCCTTATAAACATCATAAATAGCACTCAACTGTGGTACACCAACACCTGCTACGACACGTGTTGTACAGATAGAACCTGGTCCTATACCAACTTTAACGGCATCAGCTCCATTGTCTACCAAGAACTTTGCAGCCTCACCTGTTGCTATATTACCTACTACAACATCAAGGTTAGGGAAAGCAGCCTTCACGTCATGCAACTTTCCGATAACACCAGCAGAGTGACCATGTGCTGTATCAATTACGATTGCATCTACACCTGCAGCTACAAGTGCTTGTGCGCGCTCCATCGTATCAGCTGTGACACCGACACCTGCAGCAACACGCAGACGTCCCTTCTCGTCTTTGCAAGCCATTGGCTTATCCTTAGCCTTTGTGATATCCTTATAGGTAATCAGACCAATAAGGCGGTTGTCACGATCGACAACAGGCAATTTCTCAATCTTATTTTCTTGAAGAATATGTGCTGCTGCTGTGAGATCAGTCTTTTGATGTGTCGTAACAAGATTCTCTTTCGTCATCACGTCATCAATAAGTTTATCCAAATGACGCTCGAAACGGAGGTCGCGATTGGTAACAATACCCACAAGATGGTTATCCTCATCAACGACAGGGATACCACCAATATGGTAGTCTGCCATCATCTGAAGTGCATCCTTCACCGTACGACCCTTACGAATAGTCACAGGATCATAAATCATACCATTCTCTGCACGTTTCACAATAGCCACATGACGAGCCTGGTCTTCAATGCTCATATTCTTGTGAATCACACCGATACCTCCCTCACGTGCTATCGCAATCGCCATAGAACTCTCCGTAACGGTGTCCATCGCTGCTGTGACGAAAGGTACGTTAAGATCTATGTTACGTGAAAACTTGGTTTTCAACACCACCTCTTTGGGCAGTACTTCTGAATAAGCCGGAATTAAAAGGACGTCATCGTAGGTTAAGCCGTCCATCGTGATTTTGTCTGCAACAAATGATGACATAATTGTATTTTAGAAATTTATTGCATGCAAATTTAGCAATTAAATATCAAACAGACTGGTTTTTTCCGTTTTTTCTCACACCTTATTAAAAGTATTTAATATTTCCCTTTACCGTCTTCCCTACTTTTCGACTATCGACTCCTTCACACATACAATTATTCACATACTCTTTAACCTTCTTAATTGCTTATAACTAACTTATTATCAGCACATATAAGTATATTATAGATTAAATCAATGACCGTATAGATAATATCTGTTGTGGTAGAATAACAAACTCACTAACTTTGCACTCGTAAACAAGAAACAACAACTTAAAAATATATTCAAGATGAAAAGATTAGAAGTATTAGGATTAAACGAAAAGAAAGTAGAGAACATAGTAAACGAACTATCAGTTTTGTTGGCCGACCTTCAGGTGTTCTATAGCAACCTCCGTGGTTTCCATTGGGACGTAAAGGGACATGGGTTCTTTGTAATGCACAGTAAGTATGAGGAACTTTACAACGATGCAGCAGAGAAGATTGACGAGGTTGCTGAGCGTATCCTTCAGTTAGGTAGCAATCCAGAGAGCCGTTTCAGTGCATATCTGCAATCAGCTGAGATTAAAGAAGCTGGTGTCGTTAGCTGTAGCAAAGAGGCTGTTGACTTGCTCTTGGGTTACTACAAGACACTGATTGCACGTGAGCGTAGAATTATCGAGGTTGCTTCTGACGCACACGATGACACAACTGTTTCACTGGTAAGCGATTTCCTCAAAGAGCAGGAGAAGACTGTTTGGATGCTTGTTGCCGTTAGTTCACAGAGTTGTGCAGAATAATACAAAAACATTATAACATATAAACAAGAGACTGGGAACAAGTATGAATACATTTCATTGTCTCAGTCTCTACCACTCCTTAACAGGGTTAGTTGTGGTCAGTATATCCATTTGAGGACATTTCAAATAGGCATAAAACTGATAAAGAAAAGAAACAAGACTGATTATCAATACAAAGCAGAATTTAATATATAAAATACTATAAAAGATAGTCATAATCTCCTGCTTTATAAAAAACAACAACTATCTTTGTTATCGAGATCTTAAAACATTAACTTAAAACGTATTTCAAGATGAAAAGATTAGAAGTATTAGGATTAGATGAGAAGAAAGTACAGCATGTAGTAGTAGATCTATCACTCTTACTGGCCGACCTCCAAGTGTTTTATGCTAACCTCCGTGGTTTCCACTGGGACGTAAAGGGACATGGATTCTTTGTAATGCATAGCAAGTATGAGGAGCTTTACAACGATGCAGCAGAGAAGGTTGACGAGGTTGCTGAGCGTATCCTTCAGTTGGGCAGCAATCCTGAAAGCCGCTTCAGTGCTTATCTGGAAGTTGCTGAAATCAAAGAGGCTGGCGTTGTTAGCTGCAGCAAAGAGGCTGTTGACTTGCTCTTGGATTACTACAAGACACTGATTGCTCGTGAGCGTAGAATCATCGACCTTGCTACAGAGGCACACGATGACACTACAGTTTCATTGATGAATGATTTCCTCGTTCAGCAGGAGAAGACTGTTTGGATGCTCGTTGCTGTTAGCTCACAGAGTTGCGCTGAGTAATTCATTATACTATAATAAATAGTCCACCCTTAAAAGCCTAATATTCTTCTGATTCACAGTATATTATACTGCAAATTATTTGCTTATATCTGCAAGTTTTTGTACCTTTACATTATAAATCTTGCAGATATTTATGCTTAAACGTACATCCAAACAGCTCTCTATGTTCTCTTCTTTAGAGGATATGCTTAGTCATCAACATCCCCTTTTCCAACTTAGTAATAAGATTAATTGGGAGTGTTTTGAAAAAGCTTTTTCTCCTTTGTATTGCAATACTAACGGGCGCCCAGCTCATCCTATTCGCTTGATGTGTGGTCTTTTAATCTTAAAACATTTGCGTAATGTGTCAGATGAAATGGTGGTTTCTCAATGGAGCGAGAATGCTTACTACCAATATTTCTGTGGTGGACTTGAATTTATGCCAAAACAACCCTGTGACGCTTCCGAGTTAGTTCACTTCAGAAATCGTATAGGTGAGGAAGGTATGGAGTTAATATTAGCAGAGAGCATCCGTGTTAATACCGACCATGATGACGAAGATCATTTTGATACGGCTTTCATTGATTCTACCGTGCAGGAGAAGAATATAACCTATCCTACAGATGCGAAGTTGCATAAAAAGATAATCAAAAACGTTCTGAAGATAGTTCATGACAAGTGTCTTCCTCTACGACAAAGTTATACGCGTACGTTGAAAGGGATTTACCGTTCCCAACGTTTTCGTAATCATCCCAAGAATCGTAAGAAAGCTCTTA
>ERZ773197.1936-NODE-1936-length-13638-cov-2.522859_pt1 | contig 13638 bp, 8 predicted proteins | sample MGYA00580999_ERZ773197 | MGnify/ENA primary metagenome ERZ773197 (study PRJEB29015, sample SAMEA2738166) | human oral metagenome | biome: human oral; feature: human-associated habitat; material: saliva | place: China | collected 2185 ...
AAATATTCTTTAAACGCCTCGTCCTTTAGCTTAGTCTTAAGCATTATTACGTAAGCATTTTTAATTTTAGGGAATTTAAATGTAATCTTTTGTCCGTTGTTTTCATCAGCAGGAGTTATTACCACTTCTACTTCATCAGTTTTTTGTTCGTTATCGCCTACAAGTATCGGCTCGCCAACTGCAGAAACTCTTAAGTCTTGTGGACCTCCTCTATTATACTTACCTTTGAATATTGTGTATTTTTCTAATTCCAAAGACTTAGGTAATTGATCGATAACTTCACCGTCGCCTAAATCAAATACCTCTCTACCGTTTACGCTGAGCCTGTAAGTAATCGTTTTATCATCATAATTAAACGAATTTTTCTTATAATACGGCCAGTTACTAGGAGTTACATTTGTTACATTGGCATTTAGAGCGGTAGGCTCTTTATCAAATCTCGCTGCCTGATTTCTTGATATATTCGCTTTGAAAAGCATCTCGGAATCATAGTATACATAAGCTGTATCTAAATCTATATAGTGAGAACCCTCGTACAAGTATGCAGTATTTGGAAGCCTCGAGCTGTAATTGTTGATAATGTTCGGTTTTTTAATCGTGCGTGAATCTATATATACAGTACGCTCATCTTCATCGCTTCCAAAATTCTTCATTATAACCAAATCGCCGATATATCTTGTTGTTTCGTTTACACCGTCAAACTTTTTGGTTAAATATATTTTTTTAGAAGTTACTTTCACATTGTTTTTGCCGTTCGGCTGAGAATGTTTTCCGTCTATATACTGAAAATACTGTAATTCCTGCGGTTTCAACGCTTCCAAAGATATGCCGTCTATAGTTTTTGGCGCATCGCTCGCTTCACCCAATCTGAAATTGCGCACGTCGTCTTCTTTGGCATCGTTGTCAAAAATCAGCATGTCGTATGCCGTTGCATCAGGTGTAACATTATCCTTGGAAACCTGTATTCTCCATGTAGTGATAAAATTCAAATAGTCTATGACATTTTTGTTCTTATCTACAGGAGTTTTTGTGATTGCTTTATTTCCCAGCATTTCCCTTACAGAAACGGTTCTATATATCGGTTTTGCGCCCCACGAAAACGAAGCATCGTTTTTCAATAGTTTTCTACTATTGATTTTACCATTAGTTGTAAGTCCTGCCGGATTCTTAACTTTTGTAGTAACTTCCAGCTCTACTTTTCCGTCAATGCTGCCTACGTTAAACACTGCGCTATTGTATGCATCAGGCTTCGGCAATTCTTCTTCTCCGCTTGACGGGCTCTTGGCAAACTTTCTTGTTTTGCTTTCAATTAGCTTATCGTCTTCATCGTAAAAAAGCATCTTCGCAGAGTGGTACTCAACTTCATAACCTGTAACACCTTCTGATGCTGTATAGATTTTTCCAGCCAATGTTTCTGTTATCTTTACATTGTCTACTTTAGCCTTGGCTTCGTTGGTAGTAATCTTCCATATAAGGAATACATTTCCGCCATCTACCTTCGTTTCAACAAATTTTTTAGTAATAGCGGCTTTTTCCCATTTAACATAGGCTTTAGACTCGACAGTTTTGCTCCCCTCTTTTTCCAGTTTTGCAGTATTGTTTATATAAGTAACTGTTTGTGGTAGAAGCTGCTCATCTGACATTTTAGTTTCAAATGTAATCTTAGCCGGAGCAACTATATCATTTTCTCCGTCTTTTGTAAAAGTATGGCTCAAAACTTTAGTTTTGCTATTGTATGGAGCTTCAGGTTTTACCGTATGCTTACTTCCGTCTTTTGCAGTGTATTCAAATTTAAAACTACCCGCCTCGTACTCGCCCACGTTCTCTAAATTATCACTAAATCTAAAATCATTCATGATTTTGCTGTCCGAGCTTACGGTTACTGTCCACTTTACAGTCTGTTTTGAAGGTATTATTTCTCCGGTTTTTTCAATATACCCTTGATCTGCAGGTCTTTTCGCTTTTAATATATATTCTTTGTTAAGAATAGTTATCTTTGTGTCTTTTGTAGGATTAAGCGGTATTTTTGATAAATCAACTGAAAAATTGCCTTCGATACCTGCTTCTACACCTTCATAATCAGAAAAAATATCTTCTCCTTCAACACCTGATTCGGTAAAGGTTATGTCAACATAAAGGCCATCGCCTCTAGTTACAAATTGATATTCTCCCAATTTCAAAGGCTTTGTTCCGTCTTTAGATGTAATTATTATAGCTTTTTTTGCAGAAGTACCGAAGTTTGAAAGTCCTTTGCCAAGCAAGATACTTGCCTTGTCTCCGACTTTTACTACCTTATCTTTTTTCGCTTCTGCATCTTCATCAGGAAAATCTAAAGATACAGGTACTTTCATAGTTACCAGAAGTTTTATTTGCTGATTTTCGTTTAGCTCAATGGCGCCCTCCGGTTTTTTATCGTTCACTTTAATTTCCAACAATTGAAGCAAACCACTGACATCTCTGCTTTCGGCAAATATATCTTTTGGTACAGTTATTCCTGTAAACACCAAAGCTATAGCCAAAAATACACTTAGTATTCTGCCTATCGGATTGCTCCGCCCGGGCACGGTTTTAGTTTTCATAAAATTCCTCCTTTTCATTGTAATTTTAAACTTAATATCCTTGCTAAGTAGTATACACCTTTTACGATGTATTGAAACGCTCTTAAAAAAAACATTGTTTCAGCTATCTAATGAACCTCGTATTCGCAATACCAATTAGGTGCATCTTTGTAAAAATTATTAAAATAAACGCTATTTACTCCCTTGATATTTTCCGAAAGCATTGCTCCGTATGTTTTATACAAAATGCAATAATACGGCAATTCATCGCCAATCAGTTTCTTGATTTTACCATATGCTTGAGTTTCATCTTCTTTTGACAAGCCGCTTTTTAATTTATCCAAAAGCTCATCCAACTTTGTATTTTTATATCCTATTGCATTGCCATAACCCGAATGTAATAAATTTCTAAGGTCGTAAGTTTCATTGAAATGAAAAGTTGCCACAAACAAGTCAAAATTGCCCGTCGCAATTTTTTGTGCGAAATCCGCATCGTTTTCTGCAAAAATCAAAGTCGTATTCACGCCTACACCGGCAAGTCCCTCTGCTATTTTTTCTGCTGTAAGCACTTTTTCCGAATGTTTTTTATTCACCAGTATCTTTATATTTACCGCCTCTTTGTCGGAGACATCGAGAATGCCGTCTTTGTTTAAATCCGTAAACGGCGTTTTAGATAAAAACCGCTTCGCTTTTTGCTTGCTGTATTTATATCTATCACCTTCGTTTTTTACGCCCAGATAATTAGGAAAATATATGCTGTCGCTTTCGATGCCGTTTCCATAATAAATATCCGTATTTATTTCATCCACATCCACGCAATGAGCAACCGCTTTTCGAAAATTCTTGTTTTCCATAAATTTGCTTTTGAAGTTAAATCCCAAAACCTCTGCATCAGGTGAGCAAAAAGTCTTTAGTTTAATATTTTTGTCCGCAATCAAGGTTTCAATCGACATCGACTCGGAAATTCCGAGTGAAATCGTACTTACATCGAGCATAGGGATTGTGTCCTCTTCTGAAAATAGGACTGTAAATCTGAGCTTATTTGTCGGTTTTTCACCCTGATAATATTCGTTCGCCTCAAGTTCCATTTCCGTAATATCGTTATAACTCGCAATCTTATATGCTCCCGAGCCTATCGGTACCGCTCCGTTTTCCCACTGTTTGGACGACTTTGCAACTTCAGCGAATTGTTTTTGCGAGACAATCGGAAAAATCAAATTTTCCAGTGCCGAATTGTTTAAATCCGAATATTTGATAATGAGCGAATAATCATCGTTTTTATCAACGCTGACAGCTCGTATCGAACTTACATATTTTGCATAAAGCGTTTTCGGTGCCGCTTTGAGGCTATCAATAGAAAACTTGACATCTGCTGCCGTCAGAGGTTCTCCATTGCTGAAATACGCATCTCTTCTAATTGTTATACTTAGCTCCTTGCTTACCCTATCAAAATTACAGGCACTCACGAGTTCAGGCTGAGCCGTTAAATTTTCATCAAGCGAAAAAAGGGATTCAAAAATGAGCTTGCTTATGTAATATGTATCTTTGTCTACCGAATTGAGAGGATTTAGTGTCTTTACCTTTAGCATAGGAAGACTTACAATCGCCGACTTTTCATACGACTGAGATGTTTTTCTTTGAAATATTTTCACATCCTTTTTTGTTATGTATAAAGCTGCCGTTGCAACCGCTACGATAACGAATATCGCAATTATAGTTATAGATACTTTATGTTTCATAAATTAACGCTTTCCTTTAATCTTAATTTAATTTGTTTTTTCAAATACTCTTCGTCTTTTGAGTTGTCTATTACAAAATCCGCCATTTCGATTTTTTGCTCGTCCGACATTTGAAACCTCATGCGCATGCGCACATCGTTTTCGGAAACATTATCCCTTTTGATAGTGCGAAGCATCCTGATGCTTTCGCTTGCATGAATAAGCCATGTTTCAGCGCAGAGCACATCGAGTCCCGCCTCAAATAAAAGCGGTGCATCCAAAAATACAACTTGCATATTTTGCTTTTCGAAATCGGAAATTTCCATTTTTACTTTTCTGATTATGGCAGGCAGCATTATTGCGTCCAGCTTTTCCTTTTCTTTTGCGTTTGCAAACGCAACTTTCGCTAGCTTTTTTCTATCCAATATTCCGTTTTTGATTATAAAATCACCGAAAGTTGCCAAAAGCTCGGCAATCAATTCATTGCCACCCTCACTTATAAGTATTTCGCGTGCAATTTTATCTGCATCTATTACACTGAATCCTGCATTTTTCAGCATTGCCGATACAGTGGACTTGCCGCTTCCGATTCCTCCTGTAATTCCTATTACTTTCATTTACTTAAGACCGTACCAATCATCCGCCGTATGGATGTCTACTTCCAATTTCACCTGTAACTTAGTCGCATTTTCCATATCATGTCGCAGTATTTCCTTGTATTCTTCCTCAAGTCCGCTAGGGACTTCGATTATCAACTCGTCGTGTATTTGGAGTATCAAGCGTGCACCGCTATCTTTTGAAAGGAAACTTCTGTATGTGGATATCATCGCGAGTTTAATAATATCGGCAGCACTTCCTTGTATTGGAGTATTCATAGCAAGCCTTTCTCCTGCTTGTCTTACCATAAAATTCGGCGAATTTATTTCAGGTATATACCTTTTTCTTCCAAATATTGTAGAAGCGTAGCCCTTTTCTTTTGCTTCCGTTTTGAGGTTTGACATCAATTTGTAAACCTCGGGATTCGTATCAAAATAGTCTTTAATATAAGAGCCTGCTGTCTTGATATCTATAGAAAGCTCTTCCGAAAGTCCGAAACCGCTCATTCCGTATATTACACCGAAATTTACAGCTTTTGCGTTTCCCCTTTGTTCCTTGGTAACTTCGGAAAGCGGAACATTGAATACTTTCGAAGCCGTAATCTTATGTATATCAAGTCCATCACGAAACGCTTCTATCAAGTGCGGTTCGCTTGAAAGATGTGCCAAAATTCTAAGTTCTATTTGAGAATAGTCCGCACCTGTCAAAACATAGCCGTCGCACGGCACAAATGCTTTACGAACGCTTCTGCCTATCTCTTGGCGAACCGGTATGTTTTGCAAATTCGGTTCTGTACAACTTATTCTACCCGTTGCTGTTGCCGTTTGCTGAAAATTGGCGTGTATCTTGCCGTCATCAGAAACGAGTGCGAGTAATCCTTCTATATATGTGCTGTTAATTTTGGATAATGTCCTATATTCCAAAATGAGCGGGATAATAGGATGTGATTCTCTAATTTTTTCCAATATATCAGCGCTTGTAGAATATCCGGTCTTGGTCTTTTTGGAAGCCTTCAAACCCAGTTTTTCAAAAAGTACTATTCCAAGCTGCTGAGTTGAATTTATATTAAATTCTTCCCCTGCAAGCTCGTATATTTTTCTCGTAAGCTCTGCAATCTCTTTGTTTAACAATCCGCCAATTTCATCGAGTATTTCAGGTTTCATAGTAAAGCCGTATGCACTCATGGACGCCATAACTTCAATAAGCGGCAATTCAATATTTCTATATATATTTTCGAGCTTGTTTTCTTCAATTCGCAGCTTATGATTTTCAAAAATCATATCAAGAACATCCGCAACATAAGAACATGCGTCAAAATATTTCAAGTTGTCCTCAAGAAGACTGATCTGATCAGAAACATCGAGTATCTTCATATCAAGTTTTGCACCGAAGCACTCAAAATATACACTTTCCAAATCGTATTTGCTTTGGCTTGGGTTTAAAACATATGCAGATATGGCACTATCCGAAGCCGAATTAAAATAATATCCGTCCTTGATATTTAAACGTTTTTTGAGTTCAGGCGAATTGTAAATTCGATATAAGAAGATATAATAGCAATCAGTGAGGAAATGTCCCTTAACAGCTACCTTTTCGTTAATTAAAATCTCAATAATCGCATCTAAAAGCTCCGGCTTTAAGATAAAATCCATATAGGCTACCTCGTTTTGCGACATAACCCCTATACCGTAAACTATCGGTGCGGATTTCCTAACAATATCTGCAAAAGGATAAATATAAATCTCGCTGCTCTTCGTTAAAAATGAACGAATTTCTGCTGCCGTATCCAAAGTTACATATTTTCTTTGCTTTCTCACAAGAGTTACAGCTGCTTTTTCTTCTTTTCCGTCTGTCAAATACTCTTTAGGAAATTTCTTTAAAAACGCCTTAAATTCGAGCTTCGTATAAATTTCCTTGAGCTTTTCATAGTCTATTTTTTGAGCGGCAAAATCGTTAATATCTATATCTAGCGGTACAAACCTATGAATAGTTGCCAGTTTTTGGCTCATAAGCGCGACCATTCTGTCTTCTTCCAAACGCTCTTTTGTTTTGCCTTTCAGCTCATCTAATGAATTCAGTAAATTTTCAAGGCTGCCATATTCTTGCAGTAACTTAATTCCCGTTTTTTCACCAATGCCGGAAACTCCCGGTATATTGTCCGATTTATCGCCCATTAAAGCCTTTAAATCTATAAATTGAGTTGGTGTAAGACCGTATGTTTTGAGCATTTCGTCTTTATCGTAAATTTCAAACTTGGAAATTCCCGTTTTCGTAATCAATATTTTTGTCTTATCACTTGCAAGCTGAAGTGCATCCTTGTCCCCCGTAATAATTAGAGGATAAAGTCCTTTTTCTTCTGAAATTCTGGCAACGGTGCCGATTAAATCGTCTGCCTCAAAACCTTCCATTTCAAGCATTTTAATATTCATAGCAGACAAAATATCCTTTAAAATCGGGAATTGTGTAGCGAGCTCATTAGGCATGGATTTTCGATTGGCTTTGTACTTGTCGTATTGCTCATGCCTGAATGTCGGAGCTTTTTTATCGAATGTAACAACGATATGCGTGTACGAATAGTCTTTTTCAATTTTTGAAAGCATATTTAAAAATCCATATATTCCGTGCGTTGTGATACCGTCTTTGGTTATCATCGGAGTTTGTATAGCAAAGAAAGCCCTGTTCATAAGGCTGTTTCCGTCAATTATAATAATTCTATTTTCCATATTCACCTCATATCGCAATACGCCCTAAGTCCGTATGACGGCTCGGCGTTAAATACAGCATTTTCAATAGCCTTCTCAAGAACCTTCCCCGCCGCTATCGCAACTATTTCAGCATCTGCACTCACTTTATTCGACGCAAGTGCAAATATGGTGTCCCCATCAAATGCAGTATGCACAGGTCTTATACATCTTGCATACGCATCGTGCGACAGTGCAGCTATTCTATTTGCTTCAGGTTTGGTAACTGACGCATTTGTAATAATACAGGCTATCGTTGTGTTTGTAGTTGCATTTGCATCAGGTTTTTGCGCATTATTTTTATTTTCAAATACATTCTTGCAACTTGTTATATTTTTTAGCATTTCCTTTTGCGTATCTAAAAACTTATTTTTATCTTTTCGCAAAAGTCCGGCTATTTGCTTTCCCGACTCGGCAGAATAAATATCGCCCAAAGCATTAAGTACAACCATTGCGCCTACTTTTACACCGTCAAAATCTTGCGCATAAAATCCAAGTCCCGACTTCATACTTTGTGCTTCACCAAGGTATTTTCCAACGCTCGCACCTGTACCTGCTCCGTAATTGCCCTGTTTTAATTTCTGATTTTGCGAATCTACGCAAGCGGCATACCCCATATCCGCATTCGGGCGCACATCAAAACTTCCCACATTCAAATCGAATATGGAAGCTGCCGAAACTATTGGTACTACACCTTTTCCTACGCCAAACCCGATATTGTTTTCTTCAAGATATCGCATAGCTCCGCTTGCGGCATCAAGTCCGTAAGCACTTCCTCCGCAAAGCATTACAGCATGAATCTTTTGAACCATTTTTTCAGAACGCAAAAGTTCGGTTTCACGACTTGCCGGTGCTCCTCCATATGTTGCAACACCTGCTGTTGCCCCGTCTGCTGCGATTATAGTCGTGCAGCCTGTTGCCGCCTTTATATCCTGCGCATTACCTATTTGAAATCCCTCTATCGAACATATATTTATTTCCATACTATCCTCTAATACAAAAAAATCCCGTCATGCCGTCAGACTATAATTCACGCCCTATATCAAATAGGGGGGTACCCTGCTACAAACTTTTGCCTTCCACTCATAAGGAGGCTTGACAGCCATTTAGTAGACCCGGATTCCCAAAAGTAAACTGTAGGTTGAATTAAAAGCCTTAACAAACATTTCAGGATTTAATTTTTTATAATTCGATTTCGTCCAAGTCTATACTGCAGTTAGTATAAACCTTTTGCACATCGTCGTTATCTTCCAGTATATCTATCATTTTCTTGAGCTTTTTGATGTCGTGCTCTTCCGACGGAGCTTGCTCCATGGACGGCAGATATTCAATGTCCGACTCCAAAATCTCATAGTTCTTTGACATCAAAGCCGAGTGAACATCTGTATAGCTTGCAGGATCTGTCAATATTTCAAAGTATTCTTCCTTGACTACAACATCTTCGGCACCTGCTTCGAGTGCAACCTCAAGTATTTCATCCTCCGAAAGTGCATCCGTTTTTTCAATGATAATAATACCTTTTCTTGCGAACATATAAGAAACACAGCCCGGAGCTCCAAGATTGCCGCCGTATTTATCAAATGTTGAACGCACGAATGAAGTAGTTCTATTTTTGTTATCCGTAAGTGCCGAAACAATTACCGCCACGCCTGATACTCCATATCCTTCAAAGCTGAGTTCTTCGTATGTTTCTCCGTCCAGCTCACCTGTACCTTTTTTGATAGCTCTTGTAATATTGTCATTCGGCAAGTTGATTCCCTTTGCCTTTTCTATTGCTACTTTGAGCGTGGCATTGTATTCAGGATCCCCTCCGTTTTTCGCAGCTACCGTGATAGCTCTTGCATATTTTGTAAAAAGCGCTGCCCTTCTTGAATCTTGAGCAGCTTTTCTTCCTGCTATAGTACCATGTCTTCCCACCGAAAACCTCCTAAGTATTTATGTATTTCTCATATATATTCTAGCACTTGTAAAGTCAAAAATCAATATGAAATCCGCTATAATTTGCAGTTGTTCTAACTTATCGGTTGATTTACTGATCGGAAATTTGTACGCTTACTCTGTTTCTACCGTCATTTTTACTCTTATACATAAGCTCGTCGGCTCTTTTAATAAGCGTATCCATAGTATCCTGCTTTTTTGATATTGCTGCGCCGACACTTACCGTAACCGCAAGCTGCTCATTTTTCGCTGTAGTTACAACGGTATTTTCCACCAAATATCTGATTCGTTCCGCTATGATAGATGCTTCGTAGCTTCTATCTATACTGAAAATACCTACAAATTCCTCGCCGCCCCATCTGCCGAACATATCGTCTTTCTTGATATTGTGGGATATTCCTTTTGCTATCGCAGTCAATACCATATCGCCCACATCGTGTCCGTATTCGTTATTAAAATTCCTAAAATGATCTATATCCACAAACAGAAGTGCAAATCTCTTACCGAAACGCTCAAGTTCTGCCAATTTGTACGCCAAGAAGCTCTCAACATACGATCTGTTTGGAAGTTTTGTAAGCGAATCGTGCATCGCCTTTCCCGACAGATCTTCAATCAAATCGTCTTCGTACACCTTTGGCGAATTGACCGAAAATACCTCGACAGATCCTATTATCTCACCGTCTTTCCTGATCGGCGAAATATTTACAACTATCGGGATTCTGTATCCTTCCTTGTGCCGAACAAAGACTTTTTCCGTTCGCACTATGCCGTCGATGTTGGTTGCATACAAAGGGCACCCTACGATGCACAAAGGCTTACCCTCTTCATCTATATGGTTCAGATATGTTTCAGGGCAAGTTAGTCCAACTATTTCTTCCGATGTGTAACCTGTAATTTTTTCAGCACCTTTATTCCAAAATTGAATTACTCTGTTTTTATCAACATAGTAGACTCCGTCTTGTATATTATTCAGTATTTCTAAACTTATTCCTTCTTCAATCATCGTACCCCCCTTTATACAATTTTATCTACCTTTGATTATACTAAATGTTCAGATAAATAACAATAACCACTGATATTTTCTAAATTAAAAAATCCCTCTATATTGAATAAAGGGATTTTAAATTCATTAAATCGCTATCTCAAATAGCCTTATAATCATTAGTTAAAAAACTTGTTGATATCGTTTTCTACCGTATCAATACCTGATATGCCGAAATTATTTACCAAAACATTTGCAACATTCGGACTTAAAAATGCAGGTAATGTAGGTCCCAAATGGATATTCTTTACGCCAAGATAAAGTAGCGCAAGTAATACTATAACAGCCTTTTGCTCATACCACGCAATATTATATACGATAGGCAGTTCGTTTATATCTGAAAGTCCGAAGATTTCCTTGAGCTTAAGCGCTATAATAGCAAGCGAATACGAATCGTTACATTGACCTGCATCCAAAACTCTTGGAATACCGCCAATATCCCCCAGATTTAACTTATTGTATTTGTATTTTGCGCATCCTGCGGTGAGTATTACAGCATCTTTCGGTAATGCCTGCGCAAAGTCCGTATAGTAGTTTCTGCTTTTTGCACGACCGTCGCATCCTCCCATTACAACAAATTTCTTGATTTGACCTGTTTTAACAGCATCAACCACTTTATCCGCCAACTGGAATACTTGATCGTGCGCAAATCCTCCAAGAATTTCTCCTTTTTCAATTTCGGTAGGCGGTGGACATTTTTTCGCATGTTCTATAATAGCAGAAAAATCTTTTTCCTCACCGATGTCTCCGGATATATGCTTGCAACCCGGATATGCAGCGGAACCTGTTGTATATAGTCTGTCTTTATATGTTTCGCTTGGCGGCACTATACAGTTTGTAGTCATAAGTATAGGACCGTTGAAGCTCGCAAACTCTTCTTTTTGCTTCCACCAAGCATTTCCGTAATTTCCTACAAGGTGCGGATATTTTTTGAACTTTGGATAATAGTGAGCCGGCAACATCTCCGAATGTGTGTATATATCAATACCTGTTCCCATAGTCTGCTCAAGCAGCATCTCAAGATCTCTCAAGTCATGACCGGATATCAATATTCCCGGATTGTTTCTTACACCGATATCCACTTTAGTCATTTCAGGCGAACCGTATGTTCCTGTGTTAGCCTTATCCAAAAGAGCCATTCCCTGTACTCCGAATTTACCTGTTTCCAATGTGAGCGCTATCAAGTCATCCACCGAAAGCGAATCATCCAAAGTAGCAGCAAGAGCCTTTTGTATGAACGCATCTACTTCTTCATCATCTTCAAGTAGCGCATTGGCATGCTTTGAATAAGCTGAAAGTCCCTTAAGACCGTATATAATAAGCTCTCTAAGCGAACGAACATCCTCATCTTCCGTTGCAAGAACGCCTACTTCCTTTGCCTTTTCTTCAAACTGCGTTTTATCACCTGTCCAATTTACCGCCTCCGGTAGCGATGCTCTGAATGAAACCTGTGAAATCAACTCGTCTTTCAGCTTTAGCGTTTCTTCTATTTTTGAAACTATCATTTCCTTATCAAAATTCGCATTGGTTATTGTTATAAACAAGTTCATTGTAACCTTGTGGTTGATTTCTCTCGATATTTGCTTACCCTCGCTTCTAAGTCTTGTAGTAACAGCCGATAGCGTTTTTGTTACAAATACGAGTAAATCCTGCATAGCCGCTACATCCGGCGTTTTTCCGCAAACTCCGGATTGCTTACATCCTACGCAACCCGCAGTTTCTTGACATTGATAACAAAACATCTTGTTTTCCATAATCTTCCTCCATAATTATACATATTTTTAATTCGCAATACTTTAGCCTATGCAAGAAGTATAACTAATATGGAATATAGATTATGTTGTTTCAACCACATTTTTTAAAATTTATTCGGAAATATTTTTGTGTGCCGTAGCCATCATAAGTTTGATCCGATTTAACTGATTTACATTACTTGCACCCGGATCGTAATCGATAGCCACGATATTCGCCAGCTTATTGTAATTTCTAAGTGCTTTCATTACACCTTTTCCCGTAACATGGTTAGGCAAGCAACCAAAAGGTTGTACACAGACGATATTTTGACAATCTTCTTCGATTAATTCTACCATCTCACCGGTTAAGAGCCAGCCTTCTCCGTATTGATTGCCTAGACTCACATAGGTTTTGGCATAAGCCATAATATCTTCTATCTTCTTTGGTAGGTGATACCTTGAATTGGCGAGCGCCTTTCTCACTACCTTGCGATAACGCTCGATATACTGTATCCCTAAGTTACACATAAATTTTGCCTTATAGCCTTTGGATAATTCTTGATACTTTATCTCAGCATTCTTGAACGAATACATGATAAAGTCCATAAGATCAGGGATAACAACCTCTGCACCTTCAGCCTCAAGTTTATCTGCCAAATAATTATTGGCAGCAGGCAAGTATTTCACGAGGATTTCACCAACAATACCAACCCTAGGCTTTTTGATGTCACTTATCTCAATGGCCTCAAAAGCCTTCACAATCGCATTAATATTTCCTTTAAAATGATTCATACTAAAGTCTTTGGAGTGTTTGACCTTATCCATCCAATAGGCTTTAACCTGATTGGTTTCACCAGGTGTTACCTCATAAGGTCGGGTTGCCTGTGACAAGCGCATAATCAAATCTCCATAAAGCATACCGATAATGAGCTTATAAAGCAAAGGAATGAGTTGCTTGGTACCTAAGTTAAAGCCATCATGGCTTTCAATCCCTTGGAAAGAAAGGGCAATGACTGGTATATGACCATAACCTGCCTCTTTTAAAGCCTTGCGTATAAAACCAACATAGTTTGAAGCTCTACACGCACCACCAGTTTGAGAAATCACAAGGGTCAAATTATCAGTATCGTACTTCCCACTTTTAATCGCATCAATAAATTGGATGTACCTGTGTTGTTGCTCATCAACAAAGTGGATACTTCCGACCAAAGAACATTAGAAGAACAAGTCGCCTACTGGAAAGAAAAAGTGCCTCGTGCCGAAATTTTTCCTATTTCGGCTTTGCGCAACTTCCAGACAGAGGTAGTGTTT
>ERZ773197.1938-NODE-1938-length-13633-cov-13.379806_pt1 | contig 13633 bp, 15 predicted proteins | sample MGYA00580999_ERZ773197 | MGnify/ENA primary metagenome ERZ773197 (study PRJEB29015, sample SAMEA2738166) | human oral metagenome | biome: human oral; feature: human-associated habitat; material: saliva | place: China | collected 2185 ...
GGGCGCAGACCGATTGGTTAGGTTTCTGTAAGGCGTGAGGACATATGTACAGCATGCCTCTCTGATGACACCATCGCCGGAAACGGACACAAAAGCAATTATGCCGCTTCGCGTGACGGCTGAACATATGTCCTGAAAGTTTACCAGCCGTCTGATGCGCCGCCGCCGCCGGAAGAGCCGCCGCCGTAGCCGCCGCGCGAGGAACTGCCGCCGGAAGAGCCGCCGCTGTAGCCGCCGCCGTAATCGCCGCTCGAGGAGCCGCCGCCGGGGCCGAGCGCTTGGTTGAGGATGCCGAGAAGCCAGTTCAGGATGACGCCGAGCAGAATCATGCCGACGATGGCAAGGAAGAAGATGAAGACATTCATCAGGATGCTCGGTTCCTCTTCTTCATGCGTGGACGCTTCTTCAAGCGTCTCGCTCACATCAGCGCCCGGTGTGACTCCTGCAGCATGGTAGGCGTAGGCGGCGAGCTTCTGATAGGCATTGAGCACGCCCTCGGAGTACTTCTCATCGCGAAAGTACGGCTTCATCTTGTCGAGGATCTCGCCCGCTCTGCCGTCCGTGATTTCGCCTTCAAGCCCGTAGCCAACTTCGATGCGGAACTTGCGATCGTCCTTGGCGATGAGCAGGAGGACTCCGTTGCTTTGCTTCGCGTCGCCGATGCCCCAGCTGCGAAACAGCTCGTTTGCGTACGATTCGATGTCTGTGCCGTCCAAGGTGGCGACGGTCACGACGACGATTTCCGCCTTCGTCTTTTCGCGCAGCTCTTCGCCGATCTTCTCGATCTGTGCGCGATCCTCTGCTGAAACGATGCCTGCCGTGTCGACGATGTATTCGCGCTGTGAGGGTTTAGGAAGCACGGCAGCGTCGGCGGATGGGGCGGCAAGTGCGAGGAGGCTGACGATGATGAAGAGGAGGGCGCACAGCTGTTGGTGCGTGCGGGGTGTGTTCATTCGCTTCACATCCTTTCGTAATGCATGGGGGGAGCAGGAAGAAAGAGAAAAATGGTATGAATGATATGCGATAATTTTCGCTTATTATAGCATACGGGAAAACGGTCGTATATCAGACAGAGTTCTTAATGTAGCCATGGTTTGAAATGAATTCCTTGCTGGAATCCTGCTTTTCGACCAAAGTAGGATTCTATCACATTTTAGTTGAAGAGAAGAATTTGATCGTGCCGATATCCTTGTGTTGACAAAACAGCCCGCCAAGGCTTTGCGCCTTGGCGGGCTGTTTGCGATTCATGAGGGTTAGCGCGTGATCATGCGTCCGAGACGCGTGCCGAAGAGGTAGTTGAAGAACCATTTGAATGTGACGGAAACGTTGGCATGGAAGCCCGCCTTCGTCAGAAGGTGAATCCAAAGCCATGCCGACCATGCGAGGAAGCCCCTGCCGACGAGGGGGCCGGCGGACATGACGGCCTCGCTGTTGCCGATGATCGCCATGACGCCCTTGCTCTTGTAGTCGAGATGCTCAAGCGGCTCGCCCTTGAGCTTGTGCAGGATGTTGGCGGCGGCGACGTCGCCTTCGGCGAGCGCGACGGGCGCGAGCGTCGGCAGCGGGCGCTCGTCTTCGGGCGGCGTGAAGCTTGAGCAGTCGCCGGCGGCGTAGACGTTCTCGAAGCCTATGGCGTGCATCGTGTCATCGACGACGATGCGGCGGCCGCGGTCTTTTTGCACGTCAAGTCCGTCGAGGCAGTCGACGGGGCGCACGCCCGCCGCCCAGACGACGGTGCGCGTCTTGATTTCCTGCAGCGGCGCGTCCTTGGGAGCGCTGAAGGGCTTGTAGCGAAGCGTTTCGCCGTCGTAGTCCGTGACCATCATCGAGCACTGCACGGCGACCTTTTTCTTTTCGAGCACGCGCACGGTCTCGTCGCGCAGTTTCTCCGGCATCATCATGAGGACGCCGGGGTCTGCGCCGATGAGATGGATTTCGACCTCGCTGAAGTCGATCGTATGGTACTCCTTTTGAAAGACGTCGTAGATGAGCTCTGAGAGGCCGCCCGAGCCTTCGACGCCGATGGGGCCCGCGCCGACGAAGACGAAGGTCAGAAGAGCCTTGCGCTTTGCCGCATCCGTTTCACGCGAGGCTTCTTCGAAGACCTTGAGGACGTGGCTGCGAATCTCGATGGAGTCGACGAGCGTCTTCAAGGGCAGGGAGTTTTCCTCGATGCTCTTCGAGCCGAAGAAGTTCGGCGTCGAGCCGAGCGCGATGATGAGGTGGTCGTAGCCGATATCACCCTGATCGGTGCGCACGGTCTGCGCCGCTGCGTCGATTCCCTCGATTTCGGCGAGCAGGAAGTTGACGTTCGAAGCGCTGCGGAAGAAGCCGCGGATCGGGTAGATGACCTCGTCCGCCGAGAGCATCGAGGTTGCCACCTGATAGAGCAGCGGCTGAAAGACCTGATAGTTGTTGTGGTCGATGATGAGTACGTCGACCGGCTCGTTCGCGAGCTTTCGCGCCGCGCGTATGCCTGCAATGCCGCCGCCCAAGATGACGATGCGTGGTTTCGCTGCCTTTTCCGTCATGATTCATACCGCCTTTCCAGAAAATCTTGTGGGGAATATTGTGAATCTCATGTACTCTTTATTATATACTGTTTTTATGGAAATGTAACATATCAATAATTTATATTGATATAAATAACAGTGGGAAAGGCGTGAAGAAGCCCCCCAAGACTGCGGCTTGGGGGGCCGTCCTCAGGCATTCGACTGTTTGATGAACTCCTGCAGTTTCTTCTCCGCCGCGCCGCTTTCGATGAGCGCGCGGGCTTTTTCGACGCCTTCCTTGATGGAGTCGGCCTTGCCGCCGATGTAGATGGCGGCGCCGGCATTCAAAAGTACGATGTCGGTCTTCGCGCCCTGCGCTCCCGTGAGGATGGCACGCGTCACGGCGGCGTTTTCTTTCGCCATGCCGCCGACGATCGCCGTCTTCTCGGCACGCTCAAGGCCAAAGTCTTCTGGAGCGATCGTGTACGTCTTGTACCAGCCGTCCTTGAACTCGGAGACCTTCGTCGGGGCGCTGATGGAGATCTCATCGAGACAGTCCGTGCCGTAGATGACCATGCCGCGCTGAACGCCGAGGTCGATGAGCACGCGGGTCAGCGGCTCCAGCAGATATTCATCGTAGACGCCGAGGATCATGCGCTCGGGACGCGCGGGATTCGTCAAGGGGCCGAGGATGTTGAATACGGTGCGGATGCCGAGTTCCCTGCGGATAGCACCGACGTATTTCATCGAAGTGTGATACTTCTGTGCGAACATGAAGCACAGGCCGATGCTCTTGAGAAGTTTTGTGCATGTTTCGGGCGCGAGGTCGATGTTGACGCCGAGGGCTTCGAGGCAGTCGGCAGCACCGCTTTTCGATGACGCCGCGCGGTTGCCGTGCTTGGCGACGGCGATGCCGGCGGCGGCGATGATGAAGGAGGCCGTCGTCGATATATTGATGCTGCCCGCATGATCGCCGCCCGTACCGACGATTTCAAGCACTTCGATGCCGGGATGCTCGACGGCGAGCGCATGCTCGCGCATGGCGGCGGCAGAGCCGGCGATTTCCGCTGTCGTCTCTGCCTTGGCGCTCTTCGTCGAGAGTGCGGCGAGGTAGGCGGCGTTCTCGGTCGGACTCGTCTTGCCGCTCATGATTTCGTTCATTACGCAGTAAGCTTCTTCGTAGGTCAGATCGTGCTTGCCGACGATCTTTTGGATGGCTTCTTTTATCATGGCATAGCGCTCCTTTGCTGTCGGATATGTCCCTGCAGTTTGGCATGGCAGGGTTGAATGTCATTTAGTATACTATGACGGTAGGTTTTTTGCAACAAAGGGCGATGCGTAGGAAGGCGCTCTTTACAAAAAGATGTTTCCTTGCTACGATTATGATGAACAAAAGAGTGGCAGACAAGCAGATAGTAGGAAAATTTTCAAAATTCTAGGATAAATCCCCTATTGTGGAAGAAAGTTCTGCTTGCTACAATAAAGGAGAGTACAATGATGTTTACAGGGAAGACAAAAAATCTTGCCGTCATCGGCTCGCCGATCGAGCATTCGCTTTCGCCGGCGATGCAGAATGCGGCGATTCGGGCGGCGGGATTGGACTATGCCTATGTCGCCCTGCCCGTCCTGCCCGAGAGGCTGGAAGACGGCGTGCGCGGTCTTCGTGCGCTGGGGTTTCGCGGCTTCAATGTGACGATTCCGCACAAGTCGGCGATCTTGCCTCTGTTGGATGAGGCAGATGAAGCGGCGCGTGCCATCGGGGCGGTCAATACGGTCGTGTGCGAGGCAGGTCGTCTCAAGGGCTTCAACACCGATGTGGAGGGATTCCTCGGCGCACTGGCGGCGCGCGGTTTTTCCGTCGAGGGAAAGCGCGTCGTGCTCTTGGGCGCGGGCGGCGCGGCACGCGCGGCACTCTACGGTTTGCTGCGTTCGGGCGCGGCAGAGGTCATGCTCGGCGTGCGAAATGCCCCGAAGGCGCGTCCCTTGGCTGAGGAGTTCGCGCAGTACGGCGAGGTCTGCGCTCTCGACTGGAACGAGGCGGCGTTCGAGGAAGCTGTCAGAAAGGCGGATCTCGTCGTCAATACGACACCGCTCGGCATGGCGCCGCAGACGCAGGCGATGCCGCCCGTTTCTTGGCAGGCAGTGCATGAACGGATGTTTTTCTACGACATCATCTATACGCCTGCGAGGACGCAGTTCCTGCGGCGTGCGGAGTCGCTGGGCTGTCCGACGCTGAACGGCGAGGCGATGCTCGTGGGGCAGGGGGCGGCGGCGTTTCGCCTGTGGACGGGACGAGAGGCGGATTTTTCCGTGATGACGCACGCCCTGCGCGAGGCACTGGAAGGAAAAGAGAAGCAAGCGGCAAAGAATGAAGCAGAGACGAAATGACAAAGCGGCGGAATAAAAGGCAGGAAATCAACAAAGGCATAAAGAAAAGAAAGTCAGCACGAAAGCCGAAGCAAGATGTTCATGGGTAAGGAAACGCGGATCAATGAAGTCGCCCGAATGTGTGAAGACGGGTGACCGAATTTATCCGTGATTCCGCAGTCTTTTGGAGGCTCGAAGATGCAGAGGACAGAAGAGGATTCGTATCAGAGGCTGCTCCATCGCCTCGTACAGAGCGTGCGCACGGGAAGTGCGAGCCGTGCTCTGCCGAGGCAGGGAGAGCCGGGACGCGTGCCCGTCGTGGAGTTTGTCGATCGCATGATCGCGGAGGCTCTGCGCCTGCGGGCGAGCGATATCCACATAGAGCCTTTCGAGGGCGCCGTCCGCATCCGTTACCGTGTTGATGGAAGTTTATTGGAAACGCATGCACCGATCCCCCGGGAGGTGCATGCGTTTTTGCTTGCGCGATTGAAGGTCATGGCACATCTTGAAAGCGTGGAGCGCCGCGTGGCGCAGGACGGGCGCATATCGTACATGCCGCCTGAGGGCGGCGAAGCCGTCGATCTTCGTCTGGCGACCTTGCCGCTTCTCGCGGGGGAGAAGGCGGTTCTTCGCATCTTGAACCGCTCGCACGCGCTTCTTTCCGTCGGGAATCTCGGATTTTCCGTGCAGAATGAGATGATTTTCCGCCGCTTGTGCCATCAGCCCGGCGGCATGGTTCTGATTACGGGGCCGGTCAATTCGGGCAAGACGACGACGCTCTATGCGGCTCTCTCTGAGATCAATACGCCCGAGCGCAACATCATGACGATCGAGGATCCGCCCGAGTATCGCATCGAGGGCGTCAATCAGATCCAGGTGAACAAGAAGACGGGCATGACGTATGCCGCAGGTCTTCGCGCCATGCTGCGCTCGGACATCGACGAGATCGTGCTCGGCGAAATCCGTGATACGGAGACGGCGGAGATGGCGGTGCGTGCTGCGCTGACGGGTCATCTGCTCTTTTCGACGCTGCATACGAAGGACGCGCTCGGCGCGGTCTTCCGTCTGCTCGACATGGGCGTGCCCGCGTATCTTCTCGCGGCGGCTCTGACGGGCGTCGTCGCGCAGCGCCTCGTGCGCCGCTTGTGCCCGCACTGCCGCGAGCCGTCCGAGGAGGCGCTTCCCGCATGGGTCGAGGGGGCGTCGTCGACCGGACGGCTGTGGCGAGCGGCAGGCTGCACGGCCTGCGGCGGCACGGGCTTTTCGGGGCGGCTCGCGCTGCAGGAACTGCTTGTCGTCGACACGGCTCTGCAGCAGGCAATCGTGCATAGAGCGGGACTTGAGGAGATGCGCGAGCTTGCCGGGCGGCAGGGGATGAGGACACTGGCGGAGGACGGCATAGAAAAGGCGCTGCAAGGCCGTACGACGCTTTCGGAGGTGGTGCGCGTGCTCTACGGTGAGGCGGATGCAGCGGATTTTTCCGGAACTTTTTCGGGAGCGGCGAGAGGGGATTGCGGAGGGGCTGACGATGGCGGCGTCTAGGATAGCGGACATTTTCGCCGAAGGCTTTGCGCGAGGGGCGTCGGACGTGCATCTAGCGGCGGGGCAGCGCCCGTTTCTGCGGCTCGACGGCGAGATGACGTCGCTATCGGAGGATTCTTTGACGCAGAAGGAGCTGCAGAATTTTCTCGCGCCTATTCTGACCGAGGCGGAGCATGAGCGTCTGCGGCAGGAGAAGAGTCTGGATCTTTCCCTTGCGTTCGAAGAGAGGCACTGTCGTGCGCATGTGTACGGCATGAGCGGTTCTTGGGCGATTGCCGTGCGCCTCCTGCCGCGAGAGATTCCGGCGCTTTCGAGCCTCGGCGTGCCGCCTGCGCTTTTTTCGCTTCTTCGGGCGCAGGACGGGCTGATTCTCGTCGGCGGGCGCACGGGAGCGGGCAAGTCGACGACGCTTGCGGCATTTATCGAGGAGATGAACAAAAGCCGCGCCGCGCACATCATCACGCTGGAAGATCCCGTCGAGTACGCTTTCGTGCCGAAACGCTGCTTCATCAGCCAACGCACGCTCGGCAGGGATTTTCCGTCGTTCCCGGCGGGGCTTCGGGATGCGCTGCGAGAAGATCCCGACGTGATTCTCATCGGAGAGATGCGCGAGCGTGAAACGGTGCGCATCGCGCTGCAGGCGGCGGAGTCGGGCTGCCTTGTTCTGGCGACGCTTCACACGAGGGATGCGGCGGAGGCGGTTCTTCGCATCGAGGGGATGTTCGCGGGCGAGGAGCGCGAGATGCGCCATCAGCTCGCGCTCGTGCTTCGCGCCATTTTCTCACAGCGGCTTCTGCCGCAGGCGGGCGGCGGGCGCGTGCTGGCGGCAGAAGCGCTCGTCGCCGTGCCCGCCGTGCGAAACCTCATCCGCACGAGCAGGGTCGCGCAGATCCGAGGAGCTGTCCTCTCGGGCGGGGCGCAGGGCATGCAGACGATGGCGCAGTCCGTCGAGGGACTGCTTCGCGCGGGCAAGATTACGCGCGAAGCAGCAGAGGCGGCGCTTGCCGGCGGCGACGCCTTTGGCGAGGGGCGCTAGTACAGGGGGCTTGCGCGAAGGGAGGCGGCGATTTGGCGTCCTTTTCTTACACAGCACGCACGGAAGCGGGAGACTTGCGACGAGGCGAGGTGGAAGCCGCCACGCGCACGGAGGCGGCGCGGCTCATTCAGGCGCACGGACTCTTCGCCGTGGCTCTGCGGCGAAAGTCTGCGCTGCATCTCGCCCGCCGCCGCGCGGCGGATCGCAAGTACGCCATGGTTTTTTGCCGCGAGTTGGCGCTGATGCTTGCGGCGGGACTTGCCGCGAACGAGAGCCTGCAGCTTCTCGCGGCGGAGGCGCCGCAAAAGAGGCGTGCGATGCTTTCGGATATGGCGCGGCGCATGGCGCATGGCTCGACGCTCGCCGAGGCGATGGCGCAGCACGGCGAGGTGTTCCCGCCGACGATTTCTTCCCTCGTCCGCGCGGGGGAGGCGGGCGGCAGTTTGGAGCCTCTGTTGAAGCGTCTCGCCGACAAGGAGGAAAAGAGCTGGCGCGTGCGGGAGAAGTTGCAGACGGCGCTCGTTTATCCTGCGCTGCTCGCACTGGCGGCAGTGTTCGCCGTGACGTTCATCTTCCTCTTCGTGCTGCCGAACTTCGTCCACATGCTCGACGGTCTTGCCGTGGAGCTGCCCTTGCCGACGCGCCTCGTGCTCGGAATCGGCAGTCTCTTCGAGCGGCACGGCGTCGCAGTCCTTGCGGCTCTTTTCGTTTTCCCCTTGGCGCTTCGGCTTCTCTATCGCGAGAGACGGCTGCATTTTTTCGCTGACCGCCTTCTTTTGCGTCTGCCGCTTTTCGGCAGGCTGCGCCTCGACTTGGAGCTTATGACGCTCTTCGACACGCTCGCCGTCCTCATGGAGAGCGGCAGTGCGCTGCACGAGGCGCTGGCCGCTTCCGAAGGCGTCGTGCAGAACCGTTTCCTCGCCGCGCTCTTTTCGAGGGCGAGGCGCGAGGTCGAGCGCGGCGGCACGCTGGCCGCCGCCTTGGCGGGCAGCGTCGTGCCGCCGCTCGTCTGGGAGCTTGTGCGTGCGGGCGAGCATACGGGCGAGCTTGCGGCGATGCTCGAAAAGGCGGCGGATTTCTGCCGCTTTGCGGGCGAGATGCGCGCCGAGCGCATGGAGGCGATGTTGGAGCCTCTGCTCGTGCTCTTTCTGGGAGCGGTCGTCGGAACAGTTGTACTTGCAGTAGCTCTGCCCTTGTTGGAGATGATTGGCTCTTACGGCTATTGAAAAGGATTGCATCGTAGGACAGTTGAAGATTTTGAGATGGGAGGGATGTCGTATGTACGGATGTATGCTGCTCAAAAAGAAAATACGGCAGAAGGAGAGTGGGCGGCAAGGGGCGATGGCTGGCTCATTCGAGGCGCGGGACGAGAGCCGATGCAGGAGCGGACGAAAGAGGCGAGGGCTCTTAGGCGAGGAGGGCTTCACGCTCCTTGAAATGCTCCTCGTCATCTGCATCATCGGCGTGCTCGCCGCCGTCGCCGTGCCGAAGTTCTCGCAGTCGATGACGCTCGCGAACACGTCGAAGATTCAGGCCGACCTCAGCACGCTCAACACGGCGGTGGGGCTTTATCGTGCGGAAAAGGGCGTCGATCCGAAGACTTTGGATCAGCTGAAGGAGTATGTTGTCAATCTCGACGCACTGAAGCCGCCGTCGGGAAAATATTTCCTGCGCGATAAAACGGAGGCACAGCAGGCGGGTGCGAGTTACGCGCTGAAGGAAGTGGATGGAGAACTGCAGGCGACGCTTGACGAGCACCCCCTTCAGGCGTTTGGCAGGGCGGAAAAGAAAGAAGCGTCGGGCACTTGACGATGCACGGTTTTCAGCGCGTGAAGCCGCTGCCCTTTTGCGGCGAGGCGGCATTTGTCGGCGGGACGCTCTGTGCGGCGTTGTTTCTCTGGCGCATGGACGGTTTCGGCATGGTGTTCTTCCAGCGCTGGCTTTTCTTCGCATTTCTCTGGCGCATCTCCCTGCTCGACTGGCGGCACGGCCTCGTTTTTGACCGCCTCGTTTTGCCGTTTGGCGTCATCGGCATTGCGTTCTCGCTGTTTTCAGGCGCTCTGCCGATGGAAAACTTCGTGTTCGCCGCTTTTCTTACTGGCGGCTTCCTTTACCTTCTGCGCCTTGTTTCGTGCGGCGGCATGGGCGGCGGCGATGTGAAGCTCGGCTTCGCGCTCGGACTTTGGCTCGGTTTAGAGAGCGCCGCGCTCGCGCTCTTCCTCGCCTTTTTCAGCGGCGGACTCGCAGCCTCTTTCTTGCTGTTCTTCGGGCGCGAAAAGCGCGGGCGGCGCATCGCCTTCGCGCCGTTTCTCGCCTTGGGCGCGGTTCTTTCCCTGCTTTTTGCCGACGATCTTCTTGCCTTTTATGGAGGGCTTCTGTGATGAAGGAGGAAGGCTTCACCCTTTTGGAACTGCTCGTCGTCTGCCTCGTCCTCGCGCTCGTTGCGGCGCCTTCCGTGCCCGTCGTGCGCGTGACGGAGCGCATGCGCTTGGAGCGCGAGGCGGCGCTTCTGGCGAGCGATTTCCGCTATCTGCAGGAGGTTTCGCGCACGGAGCGCACGGCGGACGGCAAGGGCGAATGGAGGCTGCGCCCGAAACTCGTCGTGGAGGCGCATCGCTATTATTTCCTTCTGCCGTGGGCGGCGGGAGAGGTTCTGACGCATTCCTTTCCCGAAGACGTCTACGCCGTGCCGAGCGGTTCGAGTGCGCAGTCTGCGGCGACGTATTCGTTTGATTCGTCGGGCGATCCGAGCGGGACGAGCGCCTTGGGGCACACGATCGAGCTGCAGTCGCCGCACTATTCGCTCGACGTCATCATCGATGAGGCGGGGCGCGTGCGCACGGAAAGCAGGCGATTGCCATGAAGCGGCTGGACGAGGGCGGCTTCCTCGCCGCAGAGGTCGCCGTGCTCGCCTTCCTGCTGCTTTTTGCCGTGGCGTCGCTCGCAGCTTTGGAGCGCTCTGCCGCCCTCTTGGCGCACAGCGAGGCGGAAACGAGCGCGATGTTCTTGGCAGAAGGCGAGCTGGCAAGGATGGAGCAGCAGGCGAGGGCGCAGGGAAGCGGCGCGTCGTTGGGCGAGCGGCAGCCGCATGAAGCCGAGGCGAATGGCAGGAATTTCACTTTGATGCCGAAGTTTTCTGCGCCGGGGGCGAGTCCTTCCGTTTGTCAGGCGAGCGTGCGCGTGACATGGCTCGAAAAAGAGGAAGTGCAGGAACTTTCCCTTGAAAGGACGGTGCATCTCGGTGGCGGACGATAGGGGGCGAACCGTGAGGGAGAAATCGTGCGGGACGTGTCGGGAGAGCCGCGCTTCTGCCTTGAAGGATGAGGGCGGCTACGTGCTGCTGGAGTTTTTGACGAGCTTTCCCGTTTACATCGTGCTGCTCATCAGCCTTTTTGCGGTATGGCTGTTCTTTCTCAAGAGCTATGTCGTGCTCCTGGGCGACTGGGAACTGCAGCAGGAGATGCGCCTGACGCTTGAGCGCATCGCGCAGGATGCGTCGATGGCGACGCACATCGAGTGCAGTGCGCCGTATGAACTTCATATCGAGCGGTATGTCAACGGGAAGAAATCGATGACGGATTATGTGCTGCGCGAGGGCAGGAAGGGACAGCCGCCGTACATCAGCAAGAAGGTATCGGGCGAAGACCACGGCTACTACGCGCCGCAGCCCATGACGGGCGGCAGCAACGTCTTCGGCAATCTGGCCGTCGTCGATTTTCAATGCAAGCCGGAGAACGGGCTTTTGCATCTGATTCTCACGGGGGAGAATCGGCGCACGAAGAAGCGCGTGACGTTTTCGACCGACGTCTGTCTGCCGCCGAAAGAGAAAGATAAGAAGGAGGCGCAAGGTGGCAAGACTTGATGAATGCGGCATGGCGTCCGCCTTCGCCCTCGCCGCCGTCCTGCTGCTGCTCGCGGGCACGGCGGCTCTGCTCGTGCTCTCCGGGCACAACCGTCTCGCCGCGCGGGAGGCCGTGCAGACGACGCGCCTTCTGGAAGCCGCGCGGAGCGGTGTGCGGCTGGGCGCGGTGCAGTTGGAAGAGGAGGCGGCTCTTCGGCGGCAGTTGGAGGAGGGAGCGGCTGAGGTGGAGGCGGCGTCCGGTCTTTTGGAGACAAATGACGCTTTCTATCGCGTGACGGCCAAGCGTTTGCCGACAGAAGATACGACAGACGGCGCGGCATATTTGCTGACGGCGGCAAGCTGGCCGAGGGCGGGGAGTGAGCGGCAGGCGGCAGCGGAGATTTCCGGCAAGCGTGCGTATGCGGCGGCGCTCTATCGCCTTGATGGGACGCGGCTCTCATTCGTGCGCTGGGAGAGGTGAGGAGGCGATGCTTTGCGAAACGTGCTGAGAAAGATGCGTGCGCTGTTGCGTGAACCGCAGCGCGGGGCAGTGGGCGTCTCTTTGACGGATGGCGGAATCTGTCTCGCCTGTCTTGCAGGGACGGAAGAATTTCAACGCAGGGAGGAGACGCTGCATCTTCCCTTGCCGCCGACAGAGGCAAAGGAATCGCTTTGGCAGGAGGCGGCGGGCGTCATCCAAGTCGCCCTTGCCAAGCGCGGCTGGGAGAAGAGCCGCATCGCCGTCTGTTTGACGGAAGAAGAGGTCTTTTCCTACAGCAGGGAGTTTCCTCCTTTGTCCGAGCGGGAGATGCGCGAGGCCGCGCGTTGGGACTTGTTCGCGAGTCTGCCGGATGCCCGTGAAGAGGCGGCGTACTCGCTGGATTTTCGGCGCGTGGGCGAGAGGGAGGTCGTTCTGGCGGCCTTGCCGCGCGAAAAGGTGCGGGAAATTCATCGCGCTTTCTCGCATGCGGGACTCTGCCTTGCGTCCCTGTGCTTCTTGCCGACAGGAGCAGGGCGGCAAGTGCCGGGTACTTTTGCCGCAGATGGAATGAATTTGGCGGCGGACGATTTGCCGCAGGAAGAGGATGGGGCTGCTTTTCTGGCGGCGCAGGAACTTCTTTCGCGAGAGAAAAATCACTTGGAACTGCTGCCCGAGTCGATGCGTCCGGCAGATTGGGCATTCGGCAGGCTGGCCGCCCTGCTTGCGGGCATTTTCTTCGTCTGCATGGCGTCGATTTATGGCTGGAACGCTTGGCGCATTCATGAGCTGCAGGGAGTGGTGCAGAAAACCGCGCACGAGATGACGCTCCTTTCCGCTGAGAGGGCACGCATGGAGCAAGAGGCGCAGGAGGATGGACGTGCCGCGCAAAAGGAACGCCAGCTCATTTCCTTGTCGAAAGGCGCTCTGCCGTGCCGCAGCCTCTTGGTACACTTCGGCACGCGCACGGTCGAAGGCGCTTGGATTCGCGGACTGCGCGTTGTAGACGGTCATGTGGTCGAGCTTGAGGGCGCGGCGACGAGTTACGACGCTCTGGCGGATTTCGTGCGCGTGTTGGAGGAGGACAAGGGCTTCTTCCGGACGGCTCCCGTGCTGAAGAAGTCGGAGCGCAAGCAGGAAGCGGCGGGAGGCTCGCTCATTTATTTTTCGTTGGAATTGAAGATATGAGGGAATTTTCCAGAAAGGATGAAGAAATGCGGTCAAAGATGCTTCTCTCGGCAATCTTTGCGCTGGCGCTGCTTCTCTGCGCGTCATTCTCCCAACTGTGCTTTTTGCCGCAGCGTGCGGAAATCGCAAGGCTGGAGGGGGAAACGGCGAAGGAACAAGAAGCGCTCGTCGCCGTGCAGAACTTCATGAACGCGCACGGCGACGGGGCGGAACGTGCAAAAGCGCGTGCCGCACGCAGTGCCGCGTTGGAAAAGCGCCTGCCCGCTCGCATGGGACAGGGCGATTTCCTCGCGCTTTTGGAGCGCGAAGCGCAGCATGAGAAATTGATGCTCGCCGCCGTCGCACCCGGGCAGATCGAAGAGGAGGGCGGCGTTTCGCGCCTGCCGCTCGATGTGGAGCTCGACGGCGACTACTTTCATCTTCTTGCCTTTTTGAAGGATTTGGAAAAGAGCGAGCGCTTCGTCCGCATGGAGAGCACGGAGATCAAGAGCGAGGATGGCAGGCTTCATGTGAAGATGCGGCTTTCGATTTTTGCCGAGAAGGAATGAACATCTCCTCAGCAGATGTTTTAGGGGTTGCACAGGGGACGTTTCCTATTGTGCGCCGCCCTGAATGAAAGTTATCCAATCAGTCTGCGCCCTTTGGGCTTGACTTCTTGGACTTTCATAGTAAACTACACGCACAAACGT
>ERZ773197.1939-NODE-1939-length-13625-cov-8.790199_pt1 | contig 13625 bp, 10 predicted proteins | sample MGYA00580999_ERZ773197 | MGnify/ENA primary metagenome ERZ773197 (study PRJEB29015, sample SAMEA2738166) | human oral metagenome | biome: human oral; feature: human-associated habitat; material: saliva | place: China | collected 2185 ...
CGCAACGCATTCGTAATGCGTGGGTCGCCGGTTCGAGTCCGGCCGAAAGCTCGATTAAGCTCAGGCATATGCCTGAGCTTTTTTGATGTCAAATTCAGCACCATTCCCGCAAGCTTTTTCGCAAGATAGGTTCTTCTCTAATATGGAAGCTTTTGCTATACTGAGTCCAAAGTCTGTTTTGGACTTTGGGGATAGGAGGAGATAAATGGATAATCAGGAGCTGAAACGAAATGCGATAAAGCTGCGGAGAGGCATACTCCGCTCCACGCACGCGGCTGCGTCCGGACACCCGGGCGGTTCGCTCTCGGCAACGGAGCTTTTTACGCTGCTCTATTTTGAGGAACTACAGGTTGATCCGAAGAATCCGGACGATCCGAAGAGAGACCGCTTTGTGCTCTCCAAGGGACACTGTGCGCCCGGTCTCTACGCGGCACTTGCGGCACGCGGCTTTTTCCCGGAGGAGGATCTTTTGACCCTTCGCCACATCGGCTCCTATTTACAGGGACATCCGGATATGAAGCACATTCCGGGCGTCGATATGTCGAGCGGTTCTCTGGGCCAGGGCATTTCCGCTGCGGTCGGTATGGCGCTCGCGGCAAAGATTTACGGTGATTCCTACCGCACCTACGCGCTGCTCGGTGACGGAGAGATTGAAGAGGGAGAGGTCTGGGAGGCCGCTATGCTCGCGGGCTTCCGTAAGCTGGATAACCTTGTAGTGATTGTGGACAACAACAATCTGCAGATAGACGGTCCGATCGACGAGGTGAATTCCCCCTATCCGATTGACAAGAAGTTTGCGGCCTTCAATTTCCACGTAATCAATGTGGAGGACGGCAATGACTTCGATCAGCTTCGCGCTGCGTTTGCGGAGGCGAGAAATACGAAGGGCTGTCCGACGGCCATTGTCATGAAGACGGTGAAGGGCAAGGGCATTTCCTTTATGGAGAATCAGGTCGGCTGGCACGGCAAGGGCCCGAACGATGAGGAGCTCGAAAAGGCACTGGCGGAACTGGACAAGGCGGAGGAGATGTTATGAGTCAGGGAAAGAAGATTGCGACTCGCGAGAGCTACGGCAGAACCCTCGCGGAGCTTGGTAAAGAGCACGAGGACTTCCTCGTTTTGGATGCGGACCTCGCAGGTTCCACGAAGACCGCGGTATTCCGCAAGGCATTTCCGGAGCGTCACATCAACTGCGGCATTGCGGAGCAGAACATGGTCGGTGTCGCAGCCGGCATCGCTGCGACCGGCCGCGTGGCGTTTGCAAGTTCGTTTGCGATGTTTGCGGCCGGCAGAGCCTATGAGCAGATTCGAAACTCCATCGGCTACCCGCAGCTCAATGTGAAGATTGCGGCTACCCACGGCGGCATTTCGGTCGGTGAAGACGGCGCAACCCACCAGTGCAACGAAGACTTTGCGCTGATGCGCACCATTCCCGGCATGGTGGTCATGGTTCCGTCCGACGATGTCGAGGCGGAGGCTATGGTGCGTGCGGCATATGCGCACAAGGGACCTGTCTACATGCGCTTTAGCCGCCTTGCGACGCCGGTGTTCAACAATCCGGAGACCTACAAGTTTGAAATCGGCAAGGCGATTACGATGCGCGAGGGCAAGGATGTCGCAATTATCGCTGCCGGTCTCCCGGTCGCTTCCGCGATGGAAGCGGCAGAGAAGCTCGCGGCCGAGGGGATAGAGGCACGTATCATCGATATGCACACCATTAAGCCGCTCGATGAGGAGGCAGTGCTTCGCGCGGCGAAGGAAATCGGGAAGATTGTCACGGTTGAGGAGCACTCGATCATCGGCGGTCTCGGCTCCGCGGTCGCGGAAGTGCTCGCAGAGCAGTGCCCGGCAAAGTTAAAGCGTGTCGGCATCTATGACCGCTATACGGAATCCGGTCCCGCGGAGGCGCTGATTCACCACTACGGTCTGGACGGCGAAGGCGTGTACAACGCTGTCAAGGCATTTCTCGGCTGAGACGGAAGAGAGACCGCTTGCAGAGTCAGGGGGATAAAATGGGAAAGAAAATACTGGTGACACGTTCTTCGCTGCCGCCGCTCGAGGAGTATGTCGAAGAGATACGTGATATTTTCGAGAGTCACTGGCTCACCAATATGGGTGCAAAACATGAGGCGTTGACAGAGGAGCTTCGCAAGTTTTTCGGGGTCCGGGAGCTCACGCTCTTTCAAAACGGGCACCTGGCGCTCGAGTTTGCACTGCAGGCTTTGGAACTCAGCGGTGAAGTCATTACGACCCCGTTTACCTTTGCCTCAACCACTTGGGCCATCGTCCGCTCGGGTCTTACACCTGTATTCTGTGACATCGATCCCGAGACCTATACCCTGGATCCGGCGAAACTGGAGTCCTTGATTACCGAGCGCACGGCAGCCATACTTCCCGTGCACGTCTACGGCAATCTCTGCGACACCGAGGCACTCGCGGAAATCGCGGCACGGCATAAGCTTCCGTTGATTTACGATGCGGCGCATGCCTTCGGTGTCCGAAAGAACGGTGTGAGTGCGGCTGCATTCGGAGATATGTCTATGTTCTCCTTCCATGCGACCAAGGTTTTTCACACGATTGAAGGCGGAGCGGTTTGCTGCCGGGACAAGGAACTCAGTACGAAGCTCTTTCGTCTGAAGAACTTCGGCATCGAGGAAAATGAAACTTACTGTGTCGGCGGCAACGGTAAGATGAATGAGTTTGAAGCAGCCATGGGGCTCTTAAACCTGCGGCATTTGCCGGAGGAACTGGCAAAGCGGCAGCGTGTCTATACGCACTACGTAGAACTGCTCTCGGAGGTCGAGGGACTCAAACTTCCCAAGCAGCAAGCGGGTGTCACGGCAAATTACGCCTACTTTCCCGTTGTGTTCACGGATACCTACGGCGAGACACGGGATGAGGCGGCGCTTCGCCTACAAGCGAAGGGTTACTATCCGCGAAAGTACTTTTATCCCTGCACCAATGCGTTCCCGTTTCTCAACGGGCGCATCGATCCGGGCCACACGCCGATTGCGGAAGATATTTCGAAACGCGTACTGACGCTTCCGCTCTATGCGGATTTGGAGCTCGCGGACGTGGAGCAAATTTGCCGCATCCTGCGGCGCGAAGCATGAGAGGAAGCATGATTAAAGCAATTATTTTTGACCTGGACGATACACTCTTTGATTTCAAGAGAGCGCATGTCGAAGGGATGAAGGCATGGGCGGCATACGCGGAACAGCAGTTTCATATTTCGCCCGATGAGACCATCAGCGAAGTGAGCGCTCTGGTCAAGGAGCAGGCGGAGAAGATAGGACCGCTTGCGGCCTCCCATAACCGTGTGCTGCGCGCAGAGCTCTGGCTTGAGAAGCACGGGCTTCCCCTGTTTCCGCATGCGACCGCGCTTGCGGAGCGCTACTGGGAAGCGCTCATTGCGGCGGCAGAGCCGACCGAAGGCGCAGCGGAAGTTCTGCGAGATTTGCAGATGCGCGGCTTCTTAATCGGAGTCGGCACCAATATGACGGCCTATGTGCAGTACAAGAAGATTGAGAAACTGGGGCTTGGCGACATCGTCGACTTCATCGTGACAAGCGAGGAGTGCGGCGTGGACAAGCCGCTCCGCCATTTCTTTAAGTATTGCCTGAAGAAGGCGAACGAGGTGCTGGAACGGCAGGGTAGGAGAGAGCGCATTGAGATCAATGAGATTCTCTTTATCGGCGACTCCCCGAAGCACGATGTCGAAGGAGCGCGCAACGCAAAGATGCACGCCCTGCTCTTTGATCCTGCGGGACGTCATCCGGAAGAAGAGGAGCGCATTCGCTCCTTCTATGAGATTTCAGAGGTACTGGAGCGCCTGGGCTGAGAGGAGACTAGACTGCTCCCGGAGTTCACAAAACAGAGTACAAAAAATGGGCTCCGCGAAGAGTAGTTTCCAAATAAGACAGTATGAGAACATTACTGACATAGGGTAGCTGCCGTACAGGAGTGCGACAAGAAAAAAAGGCGATACTTGGTTTTCACAACCAAGTATCGCCTTTTTCTATCTTTAACGGAATGTTTGAATCTTATTGGAGGTACATATGATGCAGGAACTGAACTATATCCGTTGTGGTGATTACTATCAAAAAGGAAGCGGACGCCGAAGATCGTATCCGACAGGGGTTCGGGAACCGGTTTTCATTTACCCGTTTCTGGGAAAGCAGGCACAGGACAGATTATGATCTGGAGGACTACGCCGACAGTGAGCGTGTAAAAAAATGGAACGAGAGGTGGCACGACAGAATCTGTATCAGAGTCAGAGAAAACCTAAGTCAAGAGATATGGAGCGTTGATGCTATTAACAAAAAAAGCAGGTGAAGTTCAGAAAAGGCTCCACCTGTTGCGTTTTGGATCACAAAGAACTTGCTTTGCGATAGAACGATTCTCCCAATCGCAACGACAACGAACGCAAAGGCTCAACTGTGCAGTAGTAACAATAAAGTTGCAGAAAATTCAAAGAGGATTCAAAGAAGATTTGTTCGTCAACTTGAAAAAACATCAAAATATGCTACGATATGGATGAATCATTAAATGTGTATCTAGATGAGGGCTATCTAAGAGAGTATTATCCCTCTTATAACATATGATAGCACATGAAAATGACTTTTGACGGAGTTTCAGAGATTTCTTTGAAGACACCCACCACCATTGAGGAACGTTCATGGTAGGCCGATGCCTCGAAGGAGTTCTCTTTACAAGCCTCCTTTGGACGACCGGAGGAGGCTTGTGCATTTTCGGCGGTTATTTATGGCTCTTTCAGAGACTGCGCATAAACAAAGGGCGCTATACGGTAAAACTTAGCTTTTTCATTGCTATAATCTTGAGTATGAACTTGGAAATGTTGTGTGCTGTCTATGCAAAACAGGTGTATAGAAGGAGAAATCGCTATGTACTCGTACTCTGATTTTTTTAATTTGGCAAGAGAGCATGGTTTTGAGAGTTTTACAGCACTACAAAACAAAGCGTTTCATTCTAGCTATATTTCTGATTCTGATAAGAACCTGTTTGTCATAGGTGAAACATCTTCTGGAAAAACACTAATACCGCAGTTGCTGTATGAAATGGCGGTAATTACAGCAAAAAAGGAGGATAAACCCAATCCTAAAATGCTGTTTGTTGTGCCTTACCGTGCATTGGCCGCCCAGAAGAAGCGTGAGTTTGATTTATTTTATGAATCCTATGAGTTGAGTATTGTTCAATCTACCGGCGAATTTAGAGATTCCGATAATGATATCCAGCATGGGCGTGTGGATGTGGCCATAATGATTACTGAAAAAGCTTTCCACTTCCAAAGTAACATAGAAGACTTTTTAAGTAAATACGATTTTCTGGTGTTGGATGAAGTTGGCCTGATTAATAGCGAAGATCGTGGTATATATTATGACCTTTTGTTCACATGGGGTGTTCGTAACCATTGCAGTAGTAAACGACCGCGCCTTATCGCTTTGGGAACCCCATTTTATGACTGGAGAACATACATCGAGCATTATTGTTTGGGTTCTATAGTTGTGGACGACGAGCGACCGATTAGTTTGGTTCACAACACTATTCTTTTTGATTCCGATAAAATTAAATATGTAGATGGTAAGTGTACGTTTTTATCTCATGGTCAAATTATGACTGAAGCTAAGTTGATAAAACTGGAACAGAAAGAATACGAGGTTTGTTGCCCTGAACAGCAGACTCCTTGCCCAGTGGGGACACTCAGCCGAAAGGATCATACCATGTTGTGTCCGAAGATTGATAGACCATGTATGTATCCACTGTTTATCACGAAGGATAGTGTTCAACGTTTCATCCTTTTAAAAATCTGTTCTTATCATTTGTTACAGGGTCATCAGATACTGATCTTCTCGAATAATCGCAAAGATGTAGTTGATACTTGTTTATTTCTCTATCGGGAGTTAAAGAAGATGCCGGACCTTGTGGAGATGTTTCCAGCGCCGCCATCGCCGGAAGAGTGTCGTCGAGAGATCTTAGAGGCATGCGGATTAGACGCTGACGATGTGTACGGTATCCTAGAAAATGTTGGTGAAATTGAATCCAAAACGGAGTGTTATCAGGCGCTTCATAGCGGGTTTGCTTTCCACAGTGCAGCACTTCCCAACGAGCTGCGGAGCTTTGTGGAAGATAAATTGCTTTTCAGTCGAGAGATGAAGATTGTCTGTAGCACGGAAACGTTAGCTTTTGGGGTCAACAGCACGGTAGATGTTGTTATCATCAAGAATGTGATGAAGCAAGACTCGATGATTACGAGGAATGAATATCAAAATTATGTAGGAAGAGCGGGGAGACTTCGCCCCGGGACAGAAGTTGGGCAAATCAAAGGAACAGTCTATACCTTGCTTAATACAAAACAGCAGATTGAATGGGACAAAGTGCGATCAGAACCGCCAAAGCGTTTGAAGAGCGTCTTCTATAGCGATTATGATGAGAAGTTGCCGTTTTTTTTATTAAATCTTATCCAGAAGTCACGTGATGGCGTAAGTTTCAAAGAACTTTTGGATTATGTAAAGCTTATGCCCTCGGATGACATGGAATCTGAAGAGTCATTGAGGAATCGCATTAGCGACGCTATTGCATTTCTACTCTCAAAAAAGCTGATGGAAAAAAAGAAGGCGCCTGTTGGAAGAGGACGCAGCATGACCGAGGTGACATATCTACTAACTAGGCTTGGAACCCAGATGCAGGGGTATGTCCTAGACAAAAATGATTTCCAATTGCTCTGTAATGCTGTAAACAAGTATGTGAAAGGCTACCTTGATATAGAGTCCGACCGGACAGAACTGTTCTACTCATTACTAAGGACTAAAAAGGCTGCATCCGCACTAAAAAACGCATTCAAAAATGTTAAAGGCAAGCTTCCTCTTGATAAACTATGTGAGTATATCTGCTCATATAGCAAAACTTCAGAGACTAACCCAAGTTGGAGAAGTGATGAGGACTCGAAAAATCTTTATGTGTTAGGCGCGGTTCTTGCCTGGTGCGACGGGGAATCAACTAGGTCAATCTATAGTCGGTTTGGTGTACACTATACGCTACTTAACAGGCTGTCGGAACAGATTTCACATCTTGTGGAAATCGGACGAGGTTTTATCGAAGTATTTGTGGAGCAAAGATGCAGAGAGTTTAATGAGCAGTGGAAAAATCTCACGGGTAAGGAACAAGGCAATTTAGATCTTAAAGTGTTGAATGAGAAATGTGAGATGATTATTGCTGACGCAGAAAAACTGGCTGTTTCTCTTTACTATGGAATCAATCTTACTATACACGGTGAACTCATGGAGTATTTGAAGGGAACGGATCACGAAGGCCAGAATCTTAGGGAGCGCTACGCAATCAAAACTTTTAATCCGACTTCAGCAAAAGAGTTTCGTAGGATTGTTTATGCTTACTCCTTCTTCGAACGAAAGTTGCCGCAGGAATGGAAAAATGCTGAGAAACGGGATAACTATCTAAGCCTTCGTAGGCAGCACTATCAAACAATTCAAAAGATAGGCAGTCCGTTAGTAACTCGGTTCTTTGAAGGGAGATTTGGGGATGCTTTTAACGATATTATTGATGGGAGGAAATGACCTATGACATTGGCGGAATGGAAGAAACCTCGGACATTGGCAGGATGTAAAGAAAGAACTGGCTGGACTAATCTAATTACTGAAATCTTGGACAGGATACAAAATCGACTGAAAGAACGAGTACAAGGTGACTTCCGTTTGACAAAGCTTCAGCAGATTGCTATCGACACAGACGGATTTTGGAGAGATTGGACAAACGAATCGTCGCAAAATCTAATGATTCAAGGCGCTACTTCTGCTGGAAAAACCCTTCTAGCAGAGTTGGCCATTCTAGATACACTGGCTAATTCCAAGAGTGCCATCATTCTTGTTCCATTGAAATCTATGGTACATGAACGATGGAAGCAGTTCAAAGACGACATAGGGTACGACTTTAATGTGTATGCCGCTAGTAGCGACTATATGGAGTATGATGAACGCTTAATTGAGGGTGACTATAATGTCGCAGTAATTGTGTATGAGAAATTCTTCTCAATGCTTAGTCAGGATAATCAAAAAATCATGAAGAATTGTGGTCTGATAGTCGTTGACGAGTTATCTATGCTCAGTAAAGAACAGCGAGGACCGAAGCTAGAGATGGCACTAGAAGTTGCTCGGAGAAATTATCCTGCGGCGAGGATTATCTGTCTGGCTACCAGTGACTGCAGTACTATCCATGTTTGTAAATGGCTTGGAATCGATGATGGTTCTCATAAGATTTTTTCAGCAGCTAGACCGGTTGCTTTGGAGGAACATATTCTGAATCTAGATGGCAGTGGGCAATGGCGCACAATTCCGGCAGATTGCGAGATACTTGTGCATGATGATTTCCAGAGGGAACAACTATCTATTCCGGGCTATCAAAAAGAGTGGAAGCTTCGAGAAAAAAAAGAGCAGCTTTTGCAAGCACTTCTGAAAAAACTTATGAATACGGGAGACAATTTACGCATTTTGATTTTTGTTGCCTCAAAAAGCGAAGCAGAAAATGTGGCCGGATTTCTGAAAGAGAAAATGGGGAATCATTTTTCTGCACCAGATTTACAAAAAGGAGGAGAGGAGCATTTTGATAACTTTTTACAAGATCTGAAAAACTGCGATGAGGATCAGGAACAGGCTTCGTTCATTCAGAGTTTAGTATCCAATGGGATTGCATTTCATCATGCAGGACTCTCTACCACTCTACGGGAAAAGATTGAAGAGGAATTCCAGCATCCAAATTCCTCCATTCGTGTGATCGTTGCCACAGAAACTCTCACAGTAGGGGTCAACATGCCTTTTGACGTGATGATTATGATGAGCAGCTACGTTCCGAGGGGGGAAGGCGAAGAAATACGATTGACGCAGCAGGAGTATCGAAATTACATCGGCAGGGCTGGTCGTTTGAGTCAGAGCAAAAACACAGGTATTACCTATTTGTTACTCGACAATAGAAGTGACTTTGTCTACTTTTGGAATAGTTTATCCCAAAGAGAAGAGATTCAATCTGCGCTTACCGGTGCTGACGAGAAAACCCTTGCGCCTTATTACTTGGGTTTTTTGATAAGAAAAGGTATTAAATTTACTGAACAAGACATTAGTGATTTTTATGAGCATAGCCTATCCAAACTAGGAAACTCTCGATCGGAGATTTCCACTAAAAAACTTTGCGATGCATTGTATGATTCCTATTTGGCTGACAATGGAACAAAAGGAGCGGGGCGAGGAATATCTGCGGACACAAAAGAATATAAGGTTGAATCATTTGGCAGTCATATGGCGCCATACGCACTTCTTACTGATACATGTATAAAAATATATGACTACTTTTATTTCGGAACGGAACCTGGCTCCGTTTCCTCCAAGGACATCAATAGTGACCGATATCTTTTGGATATCCTGTATCATGTGTGCCTTCATGAGGAAATAGAGAACATGTCTGTGCTCACTTATCCAAAGGACAACCGCAATCCTAGTCGTCGTTGGAGAATGAAACAAGCAGTCATTAACCAGATAAAGAATATCTTATCAGAAACAACCGCAGATGGGAATGAAAAATATGCGTTTTGGCCTTCTGCGCAGAGCAATGATAAAGACGATGGAGAAGTTGATAGAAATGACCTGGATAGGCTCAAGAATGAAGTTAATTTAGGAGGAGAGGATTATATTGTTCAAGCATCTCTGCGAGCAATTCTACTGTTTTGGTGGACGATGGGGAAAACAATTCGGGATATAAAGCGTATCACAGGTTTAGGAGCTGATATGAAACTAGTAAGTGGTGACATTGAACGTCTTGCGGAGGTTGCCAGTTTCCACATTGATGCTATCGCAAAAAGTATTAGTACAAACACATTACACTTCACCGACCCCCAAATATACAATAGTCTATATTCCCTGCAGTGCAGAGTGAAATATGGTATGCCACAAGATTTGATTAGGCTGGCCAATAAACATATCCACGGGCTCGATCGTAACCGGTTGTTAAGTTTGCGAAAGGATGCTCAGGACAGAGGAATGACTCCACTTGTATGCTTGTATTGTGATACAACAATCGCAGAAAAGCATCTCACCCATTCACAGCGAAATAGTCTTATGGCAGCGCTGGAGCGACGCGGAGAGATGAATAAATTCGATGCCAGACTGGAATTACTTGACAAAGATGCTGGAATGCAATTGACACCGGAGCAAAGGAATGGAATCGAACAGCTATACAACTTTGAAGATATGGATGCTGGCGCTCTGTTTGAAACAATTAGGGCCGTTGTGCAAAATAATGAGTTACTTCCTAATACTCGGGTTGTGACTTATGGCGAGAAATACGAGCTTTTGTGGGAAGCATCGCAAGAAACGATTTATATTGGGGTGCTGTCAAACGTTAAGGATTTTGACAAAAATAGTTTTAATAAATTTTTTGCGGATGCAGAGAGTAATAAATTCACCAAATTACTGTTGGTATCGCGTTCAGAAGAGAACGAGGATAATTGTTCTTGGAAAGAGCGACTGGAAGAGATGGGGACGGCCTTTGAATGTGAAACAGTTTTTGACAATCAGTTCTTTGCGTTAATTCTGGCTCACACGATGCTCAAATCGTTGAAACATGTTGATTCGTTGGTGGCTTTTATGAAAGACGCCAGAGGTATTTTTACAGTTGACGAAGATAGATATTATTCTCCAGAAAACTATATTGGCGATTTTTCCTCCACTTCTGATGCTGAACTTTCTGTCTTGTATAGTAAAAATCGTCTCGTCTATACGAACCATAATATAGATATTTCGGAGTTTGAAACCCAGATCGAAAAACAGCACAAATGCCGCGTTTTGCCATGGGGAAACGATTTGACGGAATTAGAGGACAATCTGCTTACTGAACCCATTGTTCTCCTGTTGGAACGGGAAATGATTGTCAGAAGCAAAAGCTTGCGTTGCTTTGTAACAAAATTGCAAGAGAACAACTTTTACAACACTCTGCTAATCCTGTCATCAGAGGATGCGCAAAAAAGATGGAATGAGGGAAATAGTTTAGAATCTCGAGGGGAGTGCAACTGGTGTAAGGATTTCTGTGGGATTTATCAGATTGTATGTCACGACACAAATTCGGCGGCGAAGGAGGCTCTTAAATATTTAACTCGGAAACCAGAATGCTTTATTATTGGTGTTTCTTACGCTCATGATGACACTTACAGCCTTGAAGACAGGAATATATACAAAAGTCCTAATGATCTTCTTGAAGAAGTGCTTACTGAGCTTACTGATCCGAAAGGGGACTGGAAATTTAGAAAGTGCCAAATTTTGTACGATCAGTATATGCCAGCAAAAAAACTCTTTGGTCAAAATCGGGGCAAGAAGAAATCTCTTGAAGCTTATCGCAACTGCAAAGTCTGTCTGATTCTTTGGAATAACATATCAAATAATAACGATAACTGCAAAGAAGAACGCGAGGCGATTTTTGATAGCAACGTAAGGTATTTCTACTTATGCCCAACTGATGCGCCAGATGTACCACTACCACCAGATGTACCAAAAGAAGACTTTTCTGAGAAGCTCAACGAGAACAACATCCGGATAATAGCGGAAAAAGTGGAAAAGGCTGTTAGAGAAGAACTTGAAAAGGAGCACAGGTAAATGGGCTTTGATCGAGTCAGCTAAAGTAAGTTCACGGGATAACTTGAAGTCTCTTCCAGGACGTTTTCCTTGAGCGAGTACAAGGTATTTGAGTTTTCGGGACATGTAAATGCACAAGGGAGAGGAAGCCTTAGTTATTTTGCAAAAGTGAAGCGCATAAAAAGTATACAATTGCAAGCATTGGTGATGTAAAGATGAAGAGTATTTGTATTAACAAAGGGTATATTGCGAAAATCGCTTCTATCTTCACAGGGGGGATATATTCTATCCTTGGCTATATAGGGTTGCTTGCTCCTCTTGATGAAATATTATCGAAAAAAATGTCAATATGGTTAAGAGGCATTATTAGTGCATTAATCTTTATAGGTGTATGGGTTGTTGTATTTTTTATTGTCTGTGTGGTAATAGGGAAGAAAAAACGTTTCAAGGTACTTTCTGCCAATAACGGTCACGCATTATATTTACAGTACGGAGATATTTTTGACAAAAATTCGGTGATAGACTCTAGCAAACGTCGCAACATTGTAGTTCCTGTAAACCGATGCTTCGATACTTGTGTTGACAATCATATTGTTTCAGAAGAATCGCTTCATGGTGTAGCATTAAAGAAGCTGTATGCATCAGGTACATACACCGAAACTGACTTAGCCCTTTCATTAGAAAACCGATTGGCAAAAAAGATAAAGTGCAAGGATATTGAGTGCCTTTCAGAACAAGATAAGCCCGAAGGAAGTCGTAAACGCTATCCTGTTGGAACTGTTATAGATTTGCCCGGACAAGAAAATGAACATTACTTTTTGTGGGCACTAAGCACATTTGACAGTAATCTAAATGCTCAAACTTCCATGCAGGGATATGCGTTGGCTGTTCAAAAACTAATTGAGGCCTGTAATACAGAATCCGAAGGATTTCCTGTTGTTTTGCCATTAGTAGGCACAGGCCTTTCTAGAACCAAGAAGAATCAACATGATATCTTGCGATATTTGATAAATGCTTTCAGACTGAATATGGATATGATTAACTGTGATATTCATATTGTCGTGCGTAAAGATATGAAGAAAGAAATAGCGATTATGAGTATAGAATAAGCGGGCAAGATTAATTGTCTAAGACGAGCTGTAATTATAGCACTGCTTGCCAACGAAATGTAAATAAAAAAGCCGGATTGCAGATTCTACAAAAGAGGAGGGGCAAGAATAGCGGAAAGAAGTATAATAAAAGTATAAAGAAGCAAATATCGCTGTCCACATTTACGTACCCTACGAAAAAGTCAAAAGATGAACCCATATTTGCGCTGATCTCAGGAGTAATAGGCTGGGGAAATGATTTTTCTCCAGCTTCTTATGCTTCTTATACTTCTTATAGTTTTGACAACCTAAATCAAAAAAACATGTATCGTTATTGCGAATATGCAGAAAATCACCTTGACAAATCTCGTCTCAAAAGGCGATTCTCAAGAAATATGCACAAGAACAAGGTTTCCGTAACATCCAGTTTTTCATGGACGACGGTTACTCTGGTGCCAACTTCAACAGCCCCGACTGGAAACGAATGATTGAGTTGGTCGAGAACGATAAGGTCGGTGTTATCATCGCCAAGGATATGAGCCGAATCGGCAGAAACTATCTGGAAGTCGGTCTCCACACGGAAATGCCTTTCCCTGAACATGATGTCCGTTTCATCGCCGTGAAAAGCGGTGGGGACAACGCCAATCAGCAAGACAACGATGTGACGATTAGCTACAATTATATCGGCATACTCCCGGCCAATTTACTCTATGACGTTATGAGTTATGAACGGAAAGGCGGCATGATTACTCATGCCGCCTTCCCGAAAACATTATTATATTGTTTTATTGGACCGCCCCGAAAGCGGAGCCCCTTTTTTCTGGCTCAGAGCGTCGGCTGTCCAAGCGAAGCGTAAGCCGAGGGGCGGTTCAGAATATCCATGAACTGC